>Ga0272441_10011515_pt1 | contig 13109 bp, 6 predicted proteins | sample SSMProp6N_FD_193582 | JGI IMG/M metagenome (GOLD analysis project Ga0272441, IMG submission 193582) | Marine sediment archaeal communities from Little Sippewissett salt marsh, Falmouth, MA, United States - SSM-Prop-6N | ecosystem: Environmental > Aquatic > Marine > Wetlands > Sediment ... | reverse complement strand
GCCCTGCGCGACTACCTGCGACAGGTGTTCCTCCTGGTCTGGCTGCCCGACCACATCGAACTTTTCAAAGAACACATGCAACACAAAGGCTACGCGTTCAACGTCGAGTTGACAAAGTAGCGCTAAGAAGAAAACAGCAGAGACAGTTTCTGTCAGGCCTCATCACCAGGGCTAGAAGCCCTGGCCTGAACCCCTCGCCTCGCCTCCGGCTCGCTCGGGGCGAAGCCCCGTAAACGGGCCTGCCGGACTCTGACCCTCACATGACGCGACTGTCTCAAACCTCATCTTGCCACGCGGAGACAGCCCCGTTCACGGGGCTTCGCCCCGATCCGCAGGATCGGGGTTCAGGCCAGGCCCTTTGGGCCTGGTCGCCAGGCATCACCCTCGCTTTGCTGTTGTTCAGCCCGCTTCAGCGGGCTTCCCGTCTTCGTCGCGTTCGACGCGTTCCAGTCTATCGTGCACCTTGCCACTGGCGTGATGCTCGCGCTGATTCCGCACATAGTCCAGCACCCACGCCAGATCGCCGCTGCCGAAACTCACGACCCCATAACCCGTTTGCCAATGGAGGACCTTCCTGTTGGCAATCTCATTGTTGATGTAATGCGAACTCGACCCCTTCAATTCGCCAATCCAATCGCTCACCAGCAGCGTCGGCGGAACCGCCACCACCACGTGCACGTGATCGTCCGTGCCGCCGCACTCGTGCCAATAGACGCCTGCGGTCTCCATAGCCCGGCCTCGCAGGAAGCGGCGGAGGTTCATCTCAATCTGGTCTTTCAGCACAGGCGCGTTGTCCTTGACGTGCCAGACGATGTGGAGATTGATCTCACTGTAGACGTTGCGCGGCACCAATGGTCCTCATTTCATCATCTGGTAAGCCCGTTGAAACGGGCTGGGGCACAGAAAGAAGAACAAGACGCGTTGTCGAACCCGAACACCAGGGCTAGAAGCCCTGGCCTGAACCCCTCGACTCGCCTCCGGCTCGCTCGGGGCGAAGGCCGCTGAAGCGGCCTAGCGGAGTCACCATCAGGTCTTTCTTGCACACACACCGTCAACGGATGCGGCCACGTCATCGCCCCTGCGTTGTCTAATCAGCTCAATCGATCTCGCCCTGAAGTCCTCATCAGTGGCCATCATTTCCATGAAGACCTCGATGGTGCAAGCAAGCTCAATGTTGGTCGCCGTCTGACGACGATCAACCGGAATGTTCAGAACAATCGCGACTGGAACAGCCAGAAGCATCCATGGTGACCAGAAGATGGCTGCAACAACGGCTACGAGAATGAGGACTGTGTTCAGGCGATTCAAAGTAATCAGGACACGCAACCGTCGGCGGAGTTGCCTCGACTCCTGAAGAACATCATTGGTAACTGCGGCAGAGAACGACGCAACGTTGTGTATCGTCTCTGCATACACTTGGTCGGCCAGGCGACGATCCGGCCCGGACATGGTCATCTTGACCTCATTGATCTTCGCTACGACTCTCTCTCTAGGCAGAGCTAGAGATTGCTCCATTTCGATCTTCCCATAGACCTCTGTAGCTACCGGAACCAGCCCCGTTCACGGGGCTTCGCCCCGATTCCCGCCCAGGCGGGAATCGGGGTACAGGCCAGGCCCTTTGGGCCTGGTTGGCCCGGCACCTTCCCCTCGCGCCCTTCAGCCCGTTTCAACGGGCTTCCCACGCTCAGGCGTACTTCGCCACGTCGGGTTCGGGCACCTCATCGAGCAGGCGGCGGATGATCTCCACCGGACCGACGTTGCTGGCCTGGGCAGCGAAGTTGGCGCTGACGCGGTGCCTCAGGACCGGCACGGCGGCGTTCTTGATGTCCTGCACGCTCACCGACACGCGGCCGCCCATGGCCGCGAAGGCCTTGCTCGCCAGGATCAGGTGCTGGCCGGCGCGCGGCCCCGCGCCCCAGTCGACCATCTCCTTGACGAAGTCGGGCGACCCGTCGTCCCGGGGCCGCGTGGCCCGGACGAGCCGCGCTACGTACTCCACCACGAACTGGCTCACCGGCACCGAGAGGATCAGCTTCTGCATGTTCATGATGCTCCGGCCCGAGAGGATCTGCCGCAACTCCTCCTGCGGTCCGGACGTGCCGGCGAGAATCTTCTGTTCCTCAGGGAGCGTGGGATAGTCCACCTGGATGTTGAACATGAAGCGGTCGAGCTGGGCCTCGGGCAGCGGGTAGGTGCCCTCCTGCTCGATGGGGTTCTGCGTGGCGATGACGAAGAAGGGGTCCGGCAGGTCGTAGGTGGTGGCCCCGACGGTGACCTGGCGTTCCTGCATGGCCTCCAGCAGCGCCGCCTGGGTCTTGGGCGGCGTGCGGTTGATCTCGTCGGCCAGGATGATGTTGGCGAAGACCGGCCCCTGGACGAAGCGGAACTCGCGGCGCCCGTCGGCCCCGGCGTCGATGACGTTGGTGCCCGTGATGTCCGACGGCATGAGGTCCGGCGTGAACTGGATGCGCTTGAACTTGAGGTCCATCACCGAGGCCAGGCTGCGGACCATCATCGTCTTGGCCAGACCCGGCACGCCCACCAGCAGACAGTGGCCGCGCACGAAGACCGCCGCCAGCATCTGGTCGATCACCGAGAGCTGCCCGACGATCACCTTCGCCAGCTCCTGGACCACCTGGTCGCGTTGGCGTTTGAACTGCTCCAGGAGCGCCTGAAACTGCTGGCTGGCCATGGGGAATGTCCCTCGCAATCGCGGTTGGTGCCGACGGCGGATCCGTCCGGGATGGCGTCGCGGGAGTGGGTCCCTCCGCCCCCGGCCCCCGTTCCCTGCCTGTTGCCCTCCGGCTCGTCAGGGACGAAGGCCGCGCCAATCGTAGCCGGTGGCCGCCCGGAGTTCAACACAAAGTTGCCCGTGGCATTGAACCGGCGCGGCGGGTGCCACGGACAGGCCGTCCCGACTCGCCGTTCCGGCGAGTCGGGGCGACTGTCCGTGCCCGGTCTTCCACACGGGCAGTCCCTTCGCCCTTCGACTGTTCTCCCCTCGACTGCGCTCGGGGCAGGCAAGGCCCGCCCCTACATTCACAGCCGGGCATGACATGTCGTGCCCCTACGTCTCGGCCTGCTTGATGACCGTCTGGCCGGTGAAACCCTCGGCGAACGTCTCGGCGTCGGCGGCCGAGCCGACGATGTCGCCGTAGTGCATGGGGATGGCCACCTTGGGCTTCATGCGGTTGGCGGCCTCGACGGCCTCGGCGGCGGTCATGACGTACGTCCCGCTCACGGGCAACAGGGCCACGTCCACGCGAAGCGAATCCATCTCCGGCACGTGGTCGGTGTCGCCCGCGTGGTACAGCGTCGTCCCGTCGGAGAGCGTCAGCAGGTAGCCGACCCAACCGCTCGACTTGGGGTGGAACTTCTTGCCGACGTTGTACGCGGGCACGGCGGTCACCTTGAGCCCGGCGGCCTCGACGGTCCGGCCGGCCTCGATGAAGACGGCCTCGGCGCCTTGGCTCTTCGCGATCCCAGAGGCCACCTTCTCGGCCACGTCGGGAGGGCCGATGATGGTCGTATCGGCGGTGCTGAGCCGCGCCACGTCGTCCTCGCTGTAATGGTCGTAGTGGTCGTGCGTGACGAGGACAAGATCGGCCTTGGGCGCACCCGCGGGAATCTTCCACGGGTCGATGTAGACCTGCCTGCCGGCGTCCTCGATGCGGAACGAATCGTGACCGTACCAGTGGATGTCCTCGACGTTCATGTGCGTTTCCTCCTGCCCTAGCGGTAGAGTGCGTCAGCGCGACCGCAGCAGGTTGCGGCCTACGGCGCCGAACGCCAACGGCGAACGACCGGGCGGACACCGTTCGACAGGCTCACGGCAGGCAAGGCCCGCCCGTACATTCTACCTGCCCGGCGTCCCGACGACGAGGATAACAGAAAAGCCAGCGGCGCGACAGCGGCAAGGCGGGGGGGACGGGAGAGACTCTGTCGCGCGAGAGGGTCCGGCCGATCTCCGTTGGCAGTTGCCGTTGCGGCCCGAAGGGTCGCGGGGAGTTTGGCCGGGGGTGAAGTCCCGCGGCCGTATGCGGGACGAAACCCCCGGTAGGCGGCCCTAACGAAACTGAGCCCCAACGGGGCGAAACGCTGTTCTGTCGGCAACTAGTGTCGCCCCGTCGGGGCTCACCGCTGGAAGGGCGTTTACCGGGGGCTCGGCCCGGCAGAAGACCGCCGGGCCAGCGCCCCCGGCAAAACTCCTGCCGCCCCATTCGGGGCTCTGCTTCCGGCGCGCGGCCTGTGTCCGGCACCGCGTTGACCTCACGGCCCCTTCCTCGGGAAGCCCATCTCGCCATGCCACTGGAACTGGTCATACGCGCGCGGCCGGGGCGATGCAAAACGGTGGTGTCGCCGGGAGGCGGCGGTCGATATAATCTATGCGGATGACACGGCTTATCGTTCGAGGCGTTCGTCATTTTCTCTCGCCTGCCGCGCCGGTCGCCCTCGCGGCCGCCGTGGTGCTCGCCGCCCTCGCTGCGCCGCTCGGGGCCGAGGTGACCGACGAACAGGTCCGCCAGTGCATCGCCAAAGCCGTGGCGAAGCTCAAGGACAAACAGAAGGTCGACGGGCACTGGGAGCACGTGAAGACGCAGGCGGCCAGCGGCGGCTACGGCGGCATGACCGCCCTGGCGACGCTGGCGCTGCTTCAGGCAGGCGTGCCGCTGGAGGACAAGGCGGTGGTCAAGGGCCTCAAGGCCCTGGAGGACCTGCCGAACCGGGAGACCTACGTCGCGTCGCTGCGGCTGATGGCCTTCGCCAAGGCGGACCAGGTCGCCGGGACGGACCGGTATCGCAAGGAGATCGAGGCCGCGGTGCGGTGGCTCCAGAGCACGCAGTCGGCCATCGGCACGTGGGGCTACGAGGCGGGCGACATCGCCGGCGACAAGCAGTCGGTCATCGACAACACGGACAATTCGAACACGCAGATGGCACTGCTGGCGCTCTACGAGGCGGCGCGCGCGGGCTACAAGGTGGACGACCCCGCGTGGAAGCGCAGCGAGGACTACTTCGTCCGCACGCAGGGCTCGGACGGCAGTTGGGGCTACCGCCATGCGGGGCCGGGCCCGATGCAGCTCATGCCCCGGTACGGGTCGATGACCGCCGCGGGGCTGGCCACGCTCTTCATCACGGGGTCGCGGCTTCAGCAGGCGACCGACTGCGGCTGCACGGGCGCCAAGGGGCGGGGATATCGCAACAGCCAGCCCATCGCGCAGGGGCTGTCGTGGCTGGCGAAGAACTTCACCGTGGAGAAGAACCCGGGCCTCGAGGGCAACACGTGGCACTTCTACTGGCTCTATGCCCTGGAGCGGGTCGGCATCATCAGCGGGCTCAAGACCATCGGCAACCACGACTGGTTCCGCGAGGGGGCAGACTACCTCGTGCGGCGCCAGTTGGCCGACGGCGGGTTCGCCCGCAGCGCCGACCGGGGCGGCGAGGCGCCGGACTACGACACGGCGCTGGCCATCCTGTTCCTGGCCAAGGGGCACGTGCCGGCGCTGGCCAGCAAGCTCCGGTGGAGCGGCCGCAACGAGGACTGGAACTGGAACCTGTACGACCTGGAGAACCTGACGCGGTGGATCGGCACGCGGCTGAACGGCCGGGCGGTCGGCTGGCAGACGGTCTCGATGTCGGACCCGCTGGAGGTGTGGCTCAAGGCGCCGATGCTCTACGTCTCGGGCCGCAGGCCACCCAAGCTGAGCGGCGCCGAGAAGAAGAAGCTCCGCGCCTACGTGGAGGAAGGCGGGACGATCCTGGCCGACGCCTGCTGCAACAGCAAGGAGTTCACCGAGGCGATGCGCAGTCTGGCCGGCGAGCTCTTCCCCGAGGGGCAGCTCGCCGCCCTGCCGGAGAGCCACCCGGTGTACCACAGCGTCGAGGCGCTGCCGGGCAAGTGGCCGATCGAGGGGCTGGTGCTCGGATGCCGGACCAGTCTCCTGCTGTCTCCGAAGGACCTGAGTTGCTCGTGGGAACTGGCGTCGCGGCCCGAGAGCCGGTTGGGCCTGAAGATGGGGTTGAACCTGGCCGCCTACGCGACGGCGCGGCAGCCGCTGCCCGACCGGCTGGCCGCCGTGGCGGCTCTGGAGGCGACGCCGGAAACCAGGATGGAGCGCGGGGCGCTCTACGTCGGCAAGGTCCGCCACCACGGCCGCGACTGGAACAGCCGGCCGCGCGCCATGGACCGCCTGCTGGAGCACCTGCGGACCACGTCGGCCGTCAAGGTGGCGTCGCGGGCGGTGCCGGTGGGCCTGGGCGACGACCAGGCGTACCGGTTCCCGGTGCTCTACATGGTGGGCCACTACGACCCGGCTCTGACGGCCGACGAGAAACGTCGGCTGAAGGATTACCTGGAGCGCGGCGGCTTCCTGTTCGCGGAGGCCTGCTGCGGCATGCCGGAGTTTGACAAGGGATTCCGTGCCCTGATGGCCGAGCTGTTCCCTGACGCGCCGCTGGAGGAGGTTCCCGCAACGAGCCCGCTCCTGAGCGGCCAGGCGGGGTACCGCATCGACACGGTCCGGTTCAGCGCGGCACTCGGCAAGGAACAGCCGAAGCTCGACCGGCCCCTGCTGCTGGCCGTGACGCTGGACGACCGCTGCGCGGCGGTCTACTCGCCGTATGCCCTCGGCCCGGGGCTGGACGGCATCGCAACGTTCCATTCCCGAGGCTATGCCCCCGACGCCGCCTTCCGCATCGGCACGAACGTGCTGCTCTACGCCCTGAAGTTCTGATGAGTTGCCCTTGGCGCAAGGGCTGCTTTGGAGTAGAGTTAGACAGTGATCCTTTGCTCGGTTCACGGTGAACGGAGGCCCGTCATGTATGCGCTGCGCCATAGTGTCGTCGTATTGCTCGTTCTGGCCTTCTCGGCGTCGGGACTGCCTGCCCAGTCGGGCGTTCAGCCGCCGGTGACGAACCTCAAGATCGAGGAGGCCATCGGCCGGGCCTGCCAGACGCTGAAGGAGCTCCAGGGCGAGGATGGGGCGTGGGACGACTACGCGGGCTACCCCGGCGCGACGACGGCCCTTGCCGTCCAGGCGCTGCTGCTGGCGGGCGAGCCCCACGACAGCCCGGTCATCCAGAAGGCGTCGGTCGCGCTGACCCGCTTCCGGATCGAGAAGACCTACACCGTGGCCTGCCGCGCGATGGCCTATGCCCTGCTGTCGCGGCACTATCCGCAGCTCCGTCCGAAGCTGGCGGCCGACGCCAGTTGGCTCAGCCGCAACCAGCACGGCGACGGCATGTGGGGCTACAACGTCCGCAAGGAGAACAAGGACCGGGCCGACAACTCCAACACGCAGTTCGCCGTGCTGGGGCTCCGCGACGCGTCGATGGCCGGCATCGAGATCAGCCAGAGCACCTGGGGCCGCCTGCTGAAACACTATCAGAAGACGCAGCTCCCCGACGGCGGATGGACGTACCGCGCGCCGGACCCGAAGCAGGACAACCTGAAGGAACTGGTCGCCAGCGTGAGCGTGACGGCGCCGAGCCTGGCCAGCCTGATGATCGTCAACGACGAGTTGCTGAAGACGTCGGGCTGCCCGTGCTCCGGCGGGCGATCGTCGGGCAGCCGGGTCGAGGAGAAACACGTCAAGAGCGGCGTCCAGTGGCTGGTCGGCTTCTTCGACGGCAACATCCAGGGCGCCGGCGGCGGGGGGCAATGGCAAACCTACTTCTACTACGGCCTCCAGCGGGCCGGGCAGGCCTCGGGGCTGAAGACCTTCGGCCGGCATGACTGGTACAAGCGCGGCAGCGCGGCGATGACCGGCCAGACCCGGACGAGTTGCCTGATGAAGTACATCCCGAACCTGCACGACCCGGACAGCGACCTGAACAAGAACAGGAAGGACTTCCGCCCGCCGCGCGTCATCGTCCAGACAGAGAAGGGCAAGGAGCAGAAATACGTGACCAACACCGGCGCGCTGGTGGACGTGTCGCTGGCGGTCATCTTCCTCGTCAAGGGCAACGCCCCGGTGTACATGAACAAGCTGAGCTACGACGGCGACTGGAACCGGCATCGCCGCGACCTCGCCCTGGCGACCGAGGAGGTGGCCAAGCGGCTGGAACGACCGTTCCGCTGGCAGGTCGTGGACATCCGCAGCGACCCCGCCGACTGGGCCAAGGATTCGCCCCTGCTGTATATGTCGGGCGAGGACGAGCTGAAGCTCACCGACGAGGACAAGAGCAACTTGAAGACGTTCTGCAACAACGGCGGCGTACTTCTGGTGGAGGCCAACTGCGGCAACGGGGCCTTCGGGACCCAGGCGCGCGCGGTGATCAAGGAACTGTGGCCCGAGTGGCCCCTGGAGACGCTGCCGCAGACGCACGCGATCTACGACTGCCAGCTCAAGATCGACGCCGAGGCCTTGTTCGAGGGCGTGGACGACGGCATCCGGACGTTCGTCCTCCTGACGGACCGGGACTTCTCCTGCGCCTGGCAGATGCGCCACATCGTCAAGGAGAAGCCGAAGTTCGACATGGCCGTCAACCTCTACGCCTACGCGACGGACAAGGCCCCTCCGCCCGCCAAGCTGGTGGAGATCGAGCGGCGCGCCGAGGAGCGCCGCCAGGCCATGGAGGCGTGGCTGAAGGCCGTCGCCGAAGAGAGGGCGCTGGCCAGAAAAGAGAAACGCCGAGCCAGGAGAATCCCCAAACCCAAGCGCGCCAGCAGCGAAGACCTCGAGGTGGACATCCGCATGGTCACGCCCGGGGAGAAGAAACTCGTCACGGTCAACCTGCTGAAGCACGAGGGCGACTACACCCTGGGCCTGCACTACCAGATCCTCGGGATGCTCATCGCCGAGTTCCAGAAGACCATCGGAGTCACCCTGGCCATGGGCAGCGCCCTGGGCCCCGACGAGATCGATCCCGGCATGCCCGACGTGCTCATCGTGCGCGGCGACAAGCCCATGGGCCTGACCGACGCGCAGAAGGCGTCGCTGGCCGGGTACATGAAGCGCGGCGGGTTCGTCATCGCCGAGGCCGCCATGGGCCGCAAGCCCTTCGACGACGATTTCCGCAAGTTCATCACCGAGACCGAGGGCCTGACGCTGGTCCCCCTGGGCACGGACGATCCGCTGCTGACGGGCGAGATCGACGAGGGGCTGGAGGGCCTCGACGCGACCACCTGCACGTTCAGCCGCACCGTCCGCGAGGAGAACCCCGGCATCAAGACGCCCGTCGTCCTGGCGATCAAGGCCGGTGACCGCCTCGCCGGCTACTACAGCCCGTACGACCTGACCTACAGCTCGACCGGCTGCGTGGCCTACGGCCTTCGGGGCTATGACAGGAACAGCGCCTTGGCCATCCTGATCAACATGTTCCTGAAGCCGACCAAGGGATGAGGCCCCCCCGGACCCCCGCGATGCGGTGTTTAGGTCCGATGACGGAGCGCGCGGTGGGCTGACGCCTCGGTTGAGCGACCGGGCGCACAAGGAGCCGGCGCCGACGGCCGACACGCGTCGGCGCCCACCGGATCCGGAGGACAGGTCATGAAGGTGAGTTGGCACGCCACGCTGCTCGCGGTCGGCTGCGTCGTCCTTACGGCGATTGCAGCCATGCCATGTGCCGCGCAGGTCACCGACGCCCAGATCGACCAGGCCATCGCCAAGGGCGTCGAATGTGTCTGGAACCAGCAGCAGCCCGACGGGCGCTGGGGCCAGTACGACTGGGCCGGCGGAGGCCACTACCCCTGGGGTCGCGACGGCATCGCCCTGATGGTCCTGGAGTTCGCCAGGGTGCCCGTCGACGACGAGCGATACCAGAAGGGCCTGAAGCTTATCCTCGAAGCCGACCTCGAACAGACCTACGAGCGATCCTGCCGGGCGATCGTTCTGGCCCAACTCACGGGCCGCACCAAGGGCAACCAGCAGGCCGGGTACCGTGCCGCCCTGAAGCGCGACGTCAAGTGGATCCAGGAGGCCCAGGGCGAAAGCGGCGGCTGGACCTACACGAACCTTCACGGCGGCCCGGGTTACCACGACTTCAGCAACTCGCAGATGGCCGTCCTGGCCCTGAGCGAGGCCATCATGGCCGGCGTCGAGGTTTCGCCCGAGGTCATGAAAAAGGCGCAGGACCTGTTCCTGAAGGCCCAGCGGCCCGACGGGGGCTGGAACTACCGCGTCGGCGACACCAAGGACGTCTCGTACGGCAGCATGACGGCCGCGGCCGTCGCCACGCTGTTCATCACGCGCGATTACCTGACGCCGCAGGTAGGATGCCCGTGCCGGAGCGGCCGCTCGCCCCGCCGCGACAGCGCCGCCGACAAGGCCATCGACGCCGGCGTCAAGTGGCTCGCCGGGAAGTTCGTCGCCGACAACAACCCCGACTACCACACCCGATGGTGGGTGACCTACTGGCTCTACAGCGTGGCCCGCGTCGGCGTCGCCAGCGGATACAAGTACCTCGGCACGCACAACTGGTACCGCGAGGGCGCCGGGTACGCCGTTCACCAGACCGTGGGCGGCGGCCAGAACTTCCCCTACGCCTGCATGGCCACGCTGTTCCTCATCAAGGGTAAGGCCCCCCTGCTGGCCAGCAAGCTCCAGTGGGACGGCGACTGGAACCTCCACCCCAGGGACCTGGCCAACCTCACGCAGTACCTCAGCAAACTCAAGGAGCAGCCCATCGGGTGGCAGATCATCCCCGTGGAGGTCCCGCTCGAGGAGTGGCACGAGGCGCCCATCCTCTACATCAGCGCCGAGGAGAAGATCGACCTGACCGACGAGCAGAAGCAGAAGTTCCGCCGGTTCGCGGAGACCGGCGGCACGATTCTTTTCGAAGCCTCGTGCGGCAACCGGACCGCCCGCGCCTGGTGGGAGAACCTTTGCAAGGAACTCTGGCCCGAGTACGAGTTTCAGCGCGTCGCGCCCCAGCATCCGCTCTGGACCGCCGACGCCCGGATTGAACGCGGCCGCGTGCCGGTGCTGTTCGGCCTCAGCGACAGCCTGAGGACGTTCGTCTTCCTGGCGCCGACGGACATCTCCTGCTCGTGGTGCACGCGGGCCCATACGCGGCAGCAGAACAACTTCCTCCTGGGCACCAACCTGTACGCCTACGCGACCGACAAGGGTCCGCTGCGCGCCCGCCTGGCCGGCAAGCGCGAGAAGCCGGAGCAGTACCGCTCGGCACGGATCGCCGCCGGGCCGAAGGCCGCGCTGCGCATCGCGCGGCTCAAGACCTCGGGCGACTACTACGCCGGGGCCAACTATCACCCGCTCGAGCGCTACAACGCCGATCGCGACAAGGCCGCGCCCGAACTCAAGATCGCCGACCCCGTCGGCCCGGCCGACGTGACCCCGGAGGCGCTGGACGTCCTCTGGCTCACCGGCCGCCAGAGCGCCGCGCTGTCGGATGAGGCCGCCGAGGCCGTCAAGGCGTTTCTCGCCGGCGGCGGATTCCTCTTCGCCGAGGCCGCCCTGGGCGACGAGCGGTTCCAGAAGTCGTTCGCCGAGACCGCCGAGCGGCTCGGCCTGACGCTCAAGCCGTGGGCCCAGGACGCCGCGGTCGTCACCGGCCGAATGGACGGCGCCTCGGGATACGACGTGTCGAACCCGCGATTCGCCACGCATCTGCGCGCCCGGCGCATCGGACGGGGCGGGCCGGCGCTGGAGGGCATCTATCTCGGCAGCAAACTGGTCGGCGTCTACAGCCCTTACGACGTGATGTTCAGCCAGACCGGCTGCAAGGCCTACGGCAACCTCGGCTACGAGGAAGACGACGCCCGGGCCGTCGCGACCAACATCCTGCTCCTGGCAACCTGCAAGCGCGAGTGAGAGGAAGTCGCCCATGGGGTCACGCGGTCTCGTTCAGTGGACGCTCCTGGCGCTGACCGTTCTCGCCGTCGCCGGGCAGGCGCGGGCCCAGGTGACCGCCGAGCAGATCGACGCGGCCATCGAGCGCGCCACCCAGTGGCTCTGGCAACAGCAGCAGCCGGACGGCATGTGGCCCTACCGCGACCCCAACCGGCCCGAAGAGCACGTCCTCGCCACGCTGGCCATGGAGGTCGCCGGCACGCCCCTGGACGACCCCCGGTTTGCCAAGGCGATGGGCCACCTGCTCCAGATGGACATCGACTTCAGCTACATTCGCAGCGCGCGGCTGATGACGCTGGCCCACCAGTACCATCGCCTGCCGAGGGAGAAACAGCCCCTGCTGCAGAAGGCCATGGCCGTGGACGCCGAGTGGCTCTTCGACGCCCAGTCGTCGGGCGGCGGCTGGCGCTACAACCGCAGGCCGCCGCGCCCGGAGAATGCCGACGTCTCCGCCACCGGCTTCGCCATCACCGCCCTGGCCGAAGCCGCGCGATGCGGCCTGAGGCTTCCCAAGAACACCATGCCGCTGGCCCACAAGCAGATGCTCGCCTACCAGCGACCCGACGGCGGGTGGAACTACGGCGACCGTAACCAGATCGAGAAGCAACTGACGTACGGCTCGATGACCGCGTCCGGCATGGCCAGCCTGCTTCTGACGACCGAGCTGCTGTTCGCCGACGCCTCGGGGTGCCCCTGCTCGGGCGGCCGTTCCCGGCGCAGCGCCGGCGCGCCCGCCAAGGCCATCCAGGGGGGCCTCGCGTGGCTGGCCAACCGGTTCCGAGGCAACGAGAACCCCGGAAAGGGCAACGACTACTTCTTCTACTGGCTCTACCAGGTCCAGCGCGTCGGACTGGCCACGGGCCTCCGCAACTTCGGCCCAAACGACTGGTATGCCCAGGGCGCCGCCGAACTGATCCGGCGCCAGGACAAAAACAACGGCAACATCGGCAACATGCGGGACACGAGCTTCGCGCTCGTTTTCCTGGTCAGGGGACGCAAGACGCTGCTCGTCAACAAGCTCTGTGCGGACGACGACGTCAACCCGTTCCGAAAGGACCTCGAGCATCTGACAGCCTACGTCCGCCAGACGACCGGCCGCGCCGCCGATTGGCAGGTCGTCCGTCTCGACGATCCCTTGAGCGCGTGGCACGAGGCCCCCATCCTCCACGTGCCGGCCGAGTCGGCACTCAAAATGACCGAAGACCAGAAGAAGAAACTCCGCGAGTTCACTGACACCGGCGGCACGATCCTCCTCGAGGCACGCTGCAACGCGACCGCGGGCAAGGCCTTCCTGGA
>Ga0272441_10011514_pt1 | contig 13110 bp, 15 predicted proteins | sample SSMProp6N_FD_193582 | JGI IMG/M metagenome (GOLD analysis project Ga0272441, IMG submission 193582) | Marine sediment archaeal communities from Little Sippewissett salt marsh, Falmouth, MA, United States - SSM-Prop-6N | ecosystem: Environmental > Aquatic > Marine > Wetlands > Sediment ... | reverse complement strand
TTTTTTTCTCCACTTCTTCTTCGGAACCCGTCAGATCGTGGTCCTCGGGCAGTTTGGCTATATTGATGACCACTTCAGTCGAACCGAAGGCATCCATGTAGCTGATGCCTGATGGAAATTTTTTCAGGATATCCTGGAGAAGAGCGGGGTCCATCGGCATCGCACCATAAGGAATAAAACGCAGGCTGCTGAGGTCGTACTTGCCGAACGAGGCATCGCTGATAATAAAAAAGAACATGATCGGCACCAGGTAGCACAGGGTGACCTGCTCCCGTTCTACGGTCTGCATGAACGCCTCGGGCGCAAAATCAGCCGAAATAACAATGGTGGAGCCGTATTTCATGCCCACATAGAGGGTCATGATACCTGCAATGTGATAGACCGGAATAATCATCATGACTACATGGTAACCCAGACCGGGGTGCTTGGTACCATCGATGAGGTCTCCCATTTCGCCGTAAAAGTTCGTCATGATCTGCCGGTGGGTGGCAATGGAACCTTTGGGAAGGCCCGTGGTGCCGCTGGTAAAACAGATTGCCACGATATCGTCCAGGGTCATCTCCGGCATTTCAGGTTCATCTTCAGTTGCCAGGGAAAGCGCTGTCTCATAGTCGGGAGCCCACTCGGGGCAGTCACCCTCACCGATACACAGATAGTTTTTTACGCCCAGTTGATAGGAGAGAGTGGATTCGAAAACCGGTATATACCGGTTTTCCAGTATCAGGGTTTGGGCACCTGATTCATTCAGGATGAAAAGTGCCTCGGGGCTCTTTAAACGAAAGTTCATGGGGACGCAAATCGCACCTAGTTTGAGAATCGCCAGATATTGCTCGAGGTATTGCCAACAGTTGTTCTGAAAAATAGCGACACGATCTCCCTTGCCTACCCCCAAACCAGCGAGGTAATTCGCAAGTTGATTCGAGCGCTTGTCGATCGCTCCATAAGTCTTTCTGAGGCTCCCGTCGGCAGAAACAACAGCTGTTCTGTCAGGACAATCTTTAATGACTTCTATCACGTGTTCGAGCAAATTGTTTTTCTCAAACGTGACTGCTACGTACTCAGACATATTTTTACCTCCTTATTCGATCACAATTCTTCGTTGATAAAGCTTCTCATGAATACTTCAGTCGCCTGCCAGAAAACGCCTGGGATTCTCAACCAACATAGTATTGATCTGGCTGTCGCTGACGGCCGCCTTCTTTAGTAGCGGGAGAATATCCTTGAATATATGCGTAGCATAATAGTTCGGCATGACAAGCTTCACGATTTCCGCATTACCCTGTCTCCCGAGCCAGTAATTGACAAAGTCATGCGAAATCATAATGTTTTCGACATAGCCAAGGCCAATAAGACCGATAAGACAGGCAACCCTGCGGGAATCGGGCGGCATTCCTCCAACGCCTTCTACTCCGAAACGGTCAAATGCTATATAGACTCCCTTTTCGAGAACCCTGAGCAGATAATCCATATCCGTGGACCCCCCGATATGGCCGATCATGATCTTTTTCGGATTTGCTCCTTCGGCGATAAGAAAATCCGCCTGTTCAGGCCCGAGCCTTCCTTCCTGGGTATGCGTGATAATGGGGATGCCGTCCTCTTTTGAAACCCAAGCAGCCGCCCTGAAAAACATCTCTTCGTAATCTGTTATGGCTTCCTTGCTGGAAGCAACTTTGAAAACAGCAGGCTTAATGCCCGTATCCCCGATGCCCTTTGTCACCTCTGTCTTGAACATCTCGTAGACCTGCTCTGTCCCGTCACCAAGCTGGCTTCGAAGCTTGAAATAGGGTGGAGCCCCCTCCTCTTCGAAATAGTACCCGCTGGAACACAGAATGGTAAGGCCGCTCCTTTCCGAGATCTCTCTTAGTAGTTCTGCATCCCGGCCGCATTCGTTGGGTGTTGCATCCAGCACGGTTTTTACGCCCTTATCTTTCACCTCCTGTGCCATTCTCAGACCGGCAGCGATGCAGTCGTCACGATCAAAAGGACCCAATGTTACATCGCCCTGCCACCCGGGAAATCCGAAAAGGAAGTGCTCGTGTATCAGGGTCATGCTCAGATCTTTTGAAGCCAATGATCCCAAGACGGTATTGATCTTCATAATCGGTCCTCCTCTAAACAATTTTATTGATGTATTGAAATGAGTTGATTTGCTGCAAAGCAACATGTATGCCACGAACTTAAAGATTAGCGATCTTGTTGCAATATTTTAATAATACTAAATATAATCCATGATTTTTCTCTGCTTTCTTTCCCCTGACAGACCCAACTGTCGCACCGAGACGAAACACTATGTCTCATTGTGTCCTACGTAATTTCGCCTCTCATTCTTTCATTTCCTTTGTTTTCTTGCTCATGATTTTATGGGTGGGTCTTAGATTAGGATTCGTATATCTAAAAAGGAATTGCTCAAGTATTTCCTGCTATCAAAATCATAAAGATATTGTACGAAACTTGCTGAAGTAATCTCAAAAATGAGCTTATTCGGCATTCGCTCTACAATTTGTTTGTTAGGAAAGACCCTTTTAAGCTCTAATTCCTAACAGATATAAATATTTCAGAGACAAATCTGGTTCATGCCTACAATCTTTGTGTACTGATAAAATGGCACTACGGTGAGCAACTTATTTTCTGGTGTCACCCTGTTTTCTACCAGAAAGATCCACTTCAAGACAGGACTTTTGTAACTACTTGATATTAAAAGTGCGCCCAGCAGGATTCGAACCTGCGACCTTCGGATTCGTAGTCCGACGCTCTATCCAACTGAGCTATGGGCGCATGCGAATTGCTATATAAATGGAAATCGTGGCTGAGTCAATATACCATGTGAAAAAAGGGGCCTTTAAAGGCCCCTTTTTTTGTATGCGAGCTGTATGCCTATCTGTTATTTCTCAGTTTCGGCGACTTTTATTTTAACCTCGGCCTTGATAAGGCGATCCTGCCATTTTGTGTATTCAGGATCATCTTTTTCGACTTGTTTCAACATCTCCTGGGCCGTCTCAAGGTCTTTTGTTACAGTGGCCATATCGATATCTTCCGCCAGATCTGCTGTCTCGGCCAGAATGATCACCCGGTTGCCCGTTACCTCGGCAAAGCCGCCTCCTACTGCAAGGTAGATATCCCTGTCCTCGGTACGGGCAAGAACCTGGCCCGGTTTCAAGGTTGTCAAAAATGGAGTGTGTCCAAACAATACTCCAAATTCACCTGCACTGCCCGGGGCTACGACTTCCTCAACCTTGCGGCTGAGAACCGCACGTTCCGGAGTCACCACGTCGAGCTGCATAAATTCAGCCATGGGCTTGTCCTCTCACTAATCAGCTGCCAGTTTCTTGGCTTTTTCAACTACTTCGTCAATGGACCCTACCATGTAGAACGCCTGTTCCGGCAGATCATCCATTTCACCCTCAATAATTTTCTTGAATCCTTCGATCGTATCCTTCAGTTCCACATACTTTCCTGGCATACCGGTAAACTGCTCGGCAACATGGAATGACTGCGACAGGAAGCGCTGAATCTTCCTGGCCCTGGATACTGTCAGTTTGTCATCCTCGGAAAGCTCGTCCATACCCAGAATAGCGATAATATCCTGCAGCTCTTTATATTTCTGCAGAACCTGCTGTACTTCACGGGCTACGTGGTAATGCTCCTCGCCCACGATTTTGGGATCAAGAATTCGGGAAGTCGAATCCAGAGGATCCACCGCCGGATAAATACCGAGTTCCACGATCTGCCGGGAAAGCACTGTGGTAGCATCCAGATGGCTGAACGTGGTGGCTGGAGCAGGGTCGGTAAGGTCGTCGGCGGGCACGTAAATCGCCTGTACCGAGGTAATCGATCCCTTTGAGGTCGAGGTGATCCGTTCCTGAAGTTCACCCATATCGGTACCCAGGGTTGGCTGGTATCCCACGGCGGACGGCATACGTCCGAGCAGAGCGGAGACTTCCATACCGGCCTGGGTAAAGCGGAAGATGTTATCAATGAAGAGAAGCACGTCCTGGTTCTGTTCGTCCCGGAAATATTCGGCAACCGCCAGTCCGGAAAGTCCGACGCGCGCACGCGCTCCCGGGGGCTCATTCATCTGGCCGTAGATCAATGCGGTCTTATCAATAACCCCGGATTCCTTCATTTCCAGCCACAGGTCGTTTCCTTCCCTGGTTCGCTCACCCACACCCGAGAATACCGAATAGCCTCCATGTTTCGTGGCCAGATTGTGAATCAGTTCCATGATGAAAACTGTTTTGCCGACACCGGCTCCACCGAACAATCCGATCTTGCCGCCGCGCATATACGGGGTCAACAGGTCAATAACCTTGATACCGGACTCAAACGAATCGATCGATGTGCTCTGATCTGTAAACGTTGGTGGTTCCCGATGAATGGGATAGCGCATCTCGGTTTCAATCGGGCCTGCCTCGTCCACCGGCTTTCCCACGACATTCATGATTCTGCCCAGGACATTGTCTCCGACCGGCACTGTAATCGGGTTACCACTGTCTTTGACCGGCATGCCCCTTACCAACCCGTCCGAGGAGTCCATGGCAATCGTTCTGACCTTTCGGTCTCCCAGATGCTGGGCCACTTCCAAAACCAGGTTATCCTCTTCATCAGAGACAAACGGATTAGTGACAAACAACGCGTTATATATATCAGGCAGTTCACCCTGATCGAACTCAACGTCTACAACGGCGCCTATTACCTGTGATACCTTTCCTAAATTCATAGACACACTCCTCTCACATTTTTTCCTTTTTATTAACCTTTCAGGGCTTCGGCACCGCCAACCACCTCCATAAGTTCGGTGGTAATCGATGCCTGCCTGACTCTATTATATTTTATTTTCAGTTTGTCGATCATTTCGTTTGCATTGACTGAAGCATTCTCCATAGCTGTCATACGTGCACCATGCTCGGATGCAGCAGATTCCAGAAGCGCCCGGTAAAAAAATATCTTGAGACTCAATGGCAGTAATTCATCCAACAATAATTCTTCTGAAGGTTCATACAAATATTCGACAGTGTTCATTTCCTCTTCGGCATCAATCGGCTCTACCGGCAGAATTTTATCTATATGCAAAATCTGCGTCATGGCTGTCTTGAATTCATTGAATATAATGCATAGTTCATCATACTCTTCGTTGATGTAGCCGGAAATAAGATCATCTCCTATTTCGGCTGCCAGTTCGTACGAGGCATTCCCGATGGTGATGGATTTTCTGATGGGGATATTTTTACGCCTGAAAAAATCTCCCGCACGCCTGCCCACTAGAACCAATGAAAGATCTTCGTAGCGAGACCGATTCTGTCTGATAAAAGCCTCGGCACTGCGAAAGACATTTTGGTTGAAAGCACCGCATAGGCCCCTGTCGGACGCCATTACTATCAAAATGCCTTTTTTGGGCTCGCGCACTCGCAGCAGGGGATGCATATCCGGATTTGTCCTGGTCACGAGGGATGTAAGCACTTCATTGGTCTTGATAGCATAGGGCCTGGCGGCAATGATATCGCTCTGGGCGCGCCTCAATTTGGCTGCAGCCACCATGCGCATTGCACTGGTAATCTGTTCAGTCTTCTGAACAGAATTTATCCTGTTCTTTATATCCTTTAGACTTGCCATGCCATCTCCCTATTCTTCAACAACAAAAACCTTCTTGAACTCTTCCACAGCGTCCTTTAAGCGTTTTTCTGTTTCAGCATCAAGTTCTCCGCTGTCCTTGATAGCCTTCAGGATATCGGCATGCTTGGCACCCATGAATTCCTTAAACTGCCTTTCAAAGCTGCCGACTGCTTCTATCGGATACTCATCGAGGTAGCCGTTCGTTCCGACATAAATGATTGCCACCTGTCTCTCGACTTCAAGGGGAGAATACTGATCCTGTTTTAGCATTTCCATCAATCTGGCGCCCCGGTTGAGCTGTGCCTGGGTTGCCTTGTCAAGGTCGGAGCCAAACTGGGAAAATGCCGCAAGCTCCCGGTACTGGGCCAGGTCGAGCCGCAGGGTTCCTGCAACTTTTTTCATGGCCTTGACCTGGGCATTTCCACCAACTCTCGATACCGAGATACCCACATTGATTGCCGGGCGAAAACCTGAATAGAACAGGTCGGTATCCAGAAAAATCTGTCCATCGGTAATTGATATGACATTGGTCGGAATATAGGCTGAAACGTCACCTGCCTGGGTTTCAACCACCGGCAGTGCCGTCAATGAGCCGCCACCCATATCATCGCTGTACTTGGCAGCTCGCTCGAGCAAACGTGAATGCAGATAAAATACATCTCCGGGAAATGCTTCGCGGCCCGGTGGTCTTCTCAGAAGCAGTGAAAGCTGCCGGTAGGCCTGTGCCTGCTTGGTAAGATCATCATAGATGACCAGGGCATGTTCGCCTTTATCCCGGTAATACTCCCCAATTGATGCGCCGGCATAGGCGGCAATATACTGCAGCGGTGCCGGTTCCGAGGCCGTAGCCGCAACTACGATCGTATAATCCATGGCCCCGTGCTGTTCAAGCGTCGCCACAACCTGTGCCACGGTTGACTGTTTCTGCCCGATGGCAACATAGATACACTTTACGTCGGTGTTTTTCTGATTTATTATCGTATCAATGGCAATTGCGGTTTTCCCGGTCTGCCTGTCACCGATGATCAGTTCGCGCTGCCCTCGCCCGATTGGGGTCATGGCGTCAATCGACTTCAACCCTGTCTGGAGAGGCTCTTTCACCGGCTGTCTCTTGACGATCCCGGGAGCCTTGACATCAATCACGCGTTGCTCATCCACTTCGATCGGGCCCTTGCCGTCAATCGGAGCACCGATGGCATTCACCACTCGGCCCAGGATTCCTTCTCCAACCGGTATCTCTACGATCCGATTGGTCCGCCTGACCTGGTCGCCTTCCTTGATTCCGACGACCTCTCCGAAAAGCACGCACCCGACGTTGTCTTCTTCCAGATTGAGCGCCATTCCATAGATACCACCCGGAAACTCAACCAGTTCACTGGCCATTACGTTTCTGAGACCGTAGATACGTGCAATACCGTCACCGACGGAGAGAATTGTACCGGTCTCGGCCACATCAATCTCTTTTTCATAACCCTTGATCTGGTCCTTAATTATTTTGCTTATTTCTTCGGCCCTTAACTGCATCCTATATCTCCCCTTTTAAACTCTGTTTTACTTTGCTGAATTGCGTTTTTATACTACCGTCATAAACCAATCCCTGCACCTCGGCGACAATTCCACCGATCAACGATTGATCTACGGAGACTTCGACGGCAACCTCCTTCTGCATCAACTTGGACAATACCTCAGCTATCTTGTTCTGCTGGACTTCATCCAGTTCAATGGCACTGATCACATTTGCCCTGACCCTGCCTGCGATTTCATTGAGAATTTCCTTGTAGGTGTCGAGAAGTTGATCAACATACTCGAATCTATCCTTATCCAGCATTATGTTTAAAAGATTCGCCATGTACGTGGATAAGGACAGCTCGGAGGCAATACTCTGGAGAATTTTCTTCTTCAGAGTAATATCGTACAGCGGGCTCTCCATGATGGATTTGAACTCCGAACTTTCTTGAATGACCGATACCACCATGGTGAGCTCATCAAGGAATTTCTGCTCCAGGCTCTCTTCCTGCCCAAGCTCATACAGCGCCTTGGCATACCTTTTTGCAATTACATCACCTTTCAATTTTCCCTCACCACCTTATTTAGATATTCTTCAAGTATTCTTTCTTGATCTTCAGGGGTTATATTTTTAGTAACAAGCCCCTGGGCCATATCACCTGCCATATCTATTACTTGATCCCTAAGCTCTTTCCTGGCCCTTAGGACTTCCTGCTCGGCTGACAACTTGGCCTGGTTAATAATACGCTCGGCAGATTCCTTGCCTTCTTCTATTATCCTTGCCTTTTCATTTTCAATCTCACCGATGAGCATCTCTCTTACTTCACTAATATCCTTTTCTACATTTTTCATTTTCTGCTCATTTTCAGTTAGTAGTTTTTCAGCCGCATCTTTGGCTTTGTTCGCATCATCCAGCATCTGTGCTATCTCGGTTCTGCGATCACTAAAAAAAGCCTTCGCCTTATCAGCAAGCAGTTTCCAGAGTATCGCGACAAGAATAATAAAATTTATCACCCGCCATAACATATCCCACAGCTTGCGTCCTCCACCGGCCTCGTCTGATGCGAAGCATACGGCAACAACCGCCAGCAGGAGTAACACCAGAAGGGGCATCATTTTATATATCCTGTTCATTATGCAACCTTCCTTCCCAGGAGCTGTTGAGCTATGGTTTCTGCCATGGAAACGAGTTCCGGCTCAAGATCTTTTTTGGTATTTTCAATTTCTTGTTCCATCTCGTGGCGAACCTGGACGATGATCTCCTCGGCTTTCTCTCGGGCCTCATAGATAATTGCATTGGTTTTTTCGACTGCCTCCTTTTGCGCAGTATTTTTAACACTCAAGGCGTCGAGCTTGGCCACTTGCATTCTCTCGGAATACTCATTAAGCAACTTTTCCGCATCCTCAATCATCTGACTGTTTTTTTGCTGGCCATCAACAATTGCTGAATCCCTCTCATCGAGAACTTTCAGTATGGGCTTGTAGAGAATCTTGTTCAGGATAAACATGAGGATTAAGAAATTGATTATCTGGACTACAAAGGTCCAATTCAGTTCAATCAAAACAATCCTCCTTTTATATTTCGTGCTTTATTCTTCACTTCGCCTTTACACGACAAATAAAAGAAGCAGGGCGACAACCAGCGAATAAATACCGGTTGACTCAGACACCGCTTGAGCCACAAGCATGGTTCTGGTGAGCAACCCGGCCTCATCTGGATTCCTGCCTATAGCCTCGCAAGCCTTGCCTCCAACGAAACCTTCTCCGATACCGGGACCAATTGCGCCAAGTCCCATGGCAATCCCCGCACCAACAAAACTAGCTGCCCGTACGAGATCAACCCCAGATATATCCATATCTTATTCCTCCTTTGCTCTTGGTGTGTTTTATACTACGAATATCAGCACAAACGCGATTACTAAGGCGTAAATCGCTGTCGACTGTGCAACTGCCTGGGCCACCAGCATGGTGCGCATGATGAGCCCTCGTTCCTCGGGTTGTACGCCAACGGCCTCGCATGCGGCCGCCCCTGTAATACCATTGCCTATCCCCGGACCGATTCCGCCGAAACCCATCGAGAAGCCCGCAGCGATCAAGGCCATTGCAGCCGGCAATGTTGCCGGTCCGGCATAGTTACCAAACATGAGGATAAATGCAACCAGGAGACCAAAAATCGCCGGGGTCTGCGCTACTGCCTGAGCCACCAGCATAAGCGTCATGATCACGCCCCTTCCGCTGGGTTTCATAGCCACGGCTAAACAGGCTGAAGACCCGGTCACACCGTTGCCATATCCTGAACCGATCGCCGCCACACCCATCGAGATACCCGCACCCATAAGGGCACAGAATCCGACAAGGGTCGCCGGCAATGAAAAATTGACAAACATCAACATAAGCGAGATGACCAGGGCAAAAATGACCGGTGTCTGGCCCACGGCCTGACCAACCAGCATAAATGTCATCATATCCTTCGAGGTGGATGTCTCCCGGCTGATTGCCGTACAGGCCCCGGCCGCATTGACCCCGTTGCCCATACCGGAGCCGATTGCTCCGAAGCCGATCGAGATACCGGCCCCCAGCAAGGCAGCGCTCGTCAGAATCGTACCTTCAGTGGGTCCGATGGAAATCAGCATGATTGCCACCAGCAGGGCAAAAATCGCCGGGGTCTGCGCCACCGCCTGACCAACCAGCATGACGGTCGTCAAGGGACTCTTCATTTGGGGTTGCCTGGCAATACCTTCACAGGCAGCACCTCCGGCCATTCCGCCACCCCAGCCTGAACCGATAGCCCCGATGCCCATGGCAAGCCCGGCTCCCAGCAGGGCTGCACTGTAGGGCCACGGAGAAATACCTATACAATTCTTGAACATAAGCATGAATGAGATGACAAGGGCAAAGATAGCCGGCGTCTGGCAGACCGCCTGGCCAATAAGCATTGAGGTGGTCATCGAACCGCCGAGGGCCGGTTGTCTTGCCGAACCGGTCAATGCATCCAAAGCCGGATAACCGGCGCCGACCCCTGATCCGATTGCCCCCAGACCCATACAGATTCCGGCCGCGATCGATGCTGCCCAGGCACAAACGCCATTGCCGGAAAAATCGCCGAAGACCAGCAAAACCGCGACCATCAAGGCAAAAATGCCGGATGTCTCGGCCACCGCCTGGCCGATCAACATGTTACGGGTGTAAGGCCCGGCCTGCTCAACCCGCCGTCCGACAGCGCAGTTCGCATATCCGCCGACCAAACCTTCACCATATGCAGCCCCAATGGCGCCGAATCCCATGCAGATCCCGGCACCAACAAATTGTCCAGCCTTAACCATCGATACTACGTCGAACAGCATATCCATTCCCACTCTTATTTTATCTGTACCGCTATGTAGACCAGCGACAACATTGTGAATACGAACGCCTGAATAGTCCCGACAAACAAACCAAAGAATCCATACAGCAAAGGTGGCAGTACCAGAGAATAGACCAGATAACTTACCACCAGGATGATGATAGATCCCCCCATAATATTGCCGAACAACCGAAACGAGATCGAAATAACCTTAGAAAGTTCTCCGATGATATTGAGCGGTGCCATAAAAAATATCGGTTCGCAGTACCCTTTCAAGTAAGTTTTCAATCCTTTGAATTTTATACCGGAATAGTGAGCCACAAAAAAGCCGAGAACACCCAGGCTGAGAGTAGTATTTATATCCTTGGTGGGCTCGGAAAGAAAAGGAACTAGGCCCAGCATGTTTGCAATCCAGAACATTAGGAATATGGTACATATGAACGGAAAATACCTGCGGTCATCAAGCCCCAGGCTGTCTTTAACCATATCGTCCCATGTGCCGATCAACAGTTCGGCGGTGCTCTGGAGTGTGTCAGGCACAAGTTTTATCTGCCTGGTTACCAAAATCGCAAAAATGATAAACCCCGCCATAACCAGCCAGGTCATAATCAGGGTCTCTTTGTTTAAGGTGATCTGGAAGCCAAAAATCTCAAAAATCCATCGAGGCAATACACCTATATTTTCCATTATTCGATTCCCCTTGCTTTGCTTGCTTTTACCTGATCAAGAATGAAAATTATGTGCACGAAAAACAATCCGGCAACCGTTGTAAAAAATGCATCGAGCGAGACTAAAATCCCCAAGACAAACACGACCCCAATCGCAAGATAACGCAACAGAAAGGACTTTACGGAGTTCTTTTCCCGTATCACCGAATTGGCCATAAGGAACGATTTAACCATTCCTCCGACAACTCCCAGCAGAATCCCCAGAGCCATATCGGTATAACCGAGAATAAGCAAAACCAGACAGGCCACCAAGCCAGCGGGAATTACTATGGCAAAGGTATGCCTTACAAAAGTGAACGGGTCCCGCTCACCTTTTTTTGTCTGATTTGTATAGATCCTGTATTTGTCTATATACTGTCCAGCCACCGCCTGCTATCCCCATCAGTATGAAAATGACAAGCACGATGCCATGGGTTTGCAACCAGGCATCCAGCTTGTATCCTATCCAGAAACAAAAACCGATACAGCCCGCCATGGTAAGCCCGACCTGGGTTACAATGGACAGTTCTTCATAAATCTTTGTACTTTTTTGGCTATCCCTAAAAATACCCCTTCTGGGCTTTCTGGTGAATGGTGCCTCACTCATTCTTTCCGAACTCTTCCTATCACCTCAGCTTATCAACTGTCAAGGATTTATTGATGGTTTCTTCATTAACAACCTCGGTTTTCTTATTCCTAGGTGACATCTGACAGTTCCCTTCAAATGTTACCCCATCCTCAACAATCAAGCTCGGCGTTTCAACATCTCCGTGCACTCTACCTGCGCCCCTGATTTCCACTCTCCTGGTTGCCTTTAGTCTGCCATGAACCTCTCCGCTGACAATGATCGTATCAGCCTCGATCTCGGCATTCACATATGCTCCCTCACCGATAATGAGGATGCCCCCGGTACATACCTGCCCTTTATAGACCCCGTCGACACGCACGGTTCCTTCGAACATTAACCTGCCGTCAAATTCTGTTCCCTTGCCCAGCAATCCGACAATTTCGTTTGTTTTCGTAATGCCCTTTTTCGCCACCATGATACCCCCTTGGCAGACTGAACGTGCATACCACAAGAGATAATCTTTTTTCAATCGGAAGGATACATTTTTTCCATTTTTCTTGGAAAAAACAGCTCATCCCCTTGAAAATCGTCTGGAAACTCATCTGTTATTCCAGCAGTCGAGACAATGACATCATCAAAAGATATTTACGGAAGCACAGTTCGGTTTGCATATACCGGTTGAACAAAAATATTCGCACCAGGCATATTGCACTGGAATATCTCTTATGGTATCAGTTGTTAGGTGGAGGGCCTAGAAAAGCTACTACTTACGCTTGACAAATCTGAAATAGCATATGTCAAATTCATCCTGGAAGGTTATGACGGCCTGGGAATACTAAGCACAAAGGACCCCCACGAAGCTAGCGCTATTTTAACCTACCCTCGGGAAAGAAGGGCTCTCATAAATGAGCTCATGAGTGTATTAGCAAAAGAGGGTGTACTGAAGGAGGTTCAAAATCTATGAAAATACGTCAGCGTATCCTGTACCTGATCGGCCTTGCCTCTGTTTTTGTGTTCCTGATGGGAATGACAGGATTGGGGACATCACCTGATCAAAACACTGTTCCATCTGTATTTAACGTCAAGCTTATTGATATTGCCGATAGCGAAGTCGAAATATCTTCCGTCACGATTGACGGCAAGACCACTTTCAACGGTTACATGGGCAAAGGCAAGGTTCAAATCCCGTTTGAAAACATCTCACGTATCGAAATATCAAAAGATATCGCCTGCATAACACTGAAAGAAACCGGTGATATGTGCAACTTGAGAATAAACAGCATCTCACGACTAAACGGAAAAACCTCGTTCGGCAGCTACCAGATCTCACTGAAGGATATCAAAAGGATTGAACTGACCAAGGCCCAGCAGTGAAC
>Ga0272441_10011513_pt1 | contig 13110 bp, 9 predicted proteins | sample SSMProp6N_FD_193582 | JGI IMG/M metagenome (GOLD analysis project Ga0272441, IMG submission 193582) | Marine sediment archaeal communities from Little Sippewissett salt marsh, Falmouth, MA, United States - SSM-Prop-6N | ecosystem: Environmental > Aquatic > Marine > Wetlands > Sediment ... | reverse complement strand
TTGCCCCCGAACGGGGGCATTTGGACGGTAGCCACGGGCGCGAGCCCGTGGGATGGTGGCACAACAGACAACGAGCCCCTGAAAGGGGCGATTGATGCTCGCCGGCTCTCATAGGTTTCAATCGCCCGCTTCGGGGCTCTGTGATTCGCGCGGCCTCTCCCCACGGGCTCGCGCCCGTGGCTACCGATCAGCCGCCCCCATTCGGGGGCGAACGGCCGGAACGGCGACGCCGGGCAGACCGGAATGCGTTCGATGATACACGCGTTTACGTGGATGTTGTGCCTCTTGTTGTTCAGAGGACACAGAGGCAAGACAAGCCAGGCAAGGGCCCAACCCTCTCTGAGTTCTCTGAACAACAAAGGCCACAACATACACGCAAAGGCGTGTATCCTCGGAATGTCCCTTTCGCCCCGCCGGGGCTGCTCTCGTCGCCGTCCATTGCCTTCCGCCCCTTCCGGGGCTCGCAGGAAACCGCTGCCTGCGCGTCTGGCCGATACCCGATTCCTGAACGGGCTACCGGCTCCGGGCTTGCTACTCTGCGAAGTGGCGCTTCGCTACGTAGCACGAGACCGGCTACGTCCTTGGGTTGCGGGCGAAGCCCGCACTGAGTCTCTGTGGTCTGCTGTTGTCTGTTGGGCTGCCGCGCCGGCAGTCCGTCGGGTTTGGGCACGGGCTACCGACGGCTACGCCAGTCCGAGGGCGGCGAGCTTCTGGTCCTCGGGCTTGCCCTCGGGCGACCAGCCGCGCTGCTGGTAGTACTCCGGCAGCATCTCGCCGAGACGATGGACCTCGCCCTTCGACGGGCCGTCGGGGATCGGCTCCTTCAGCAGCCGCTTGGGCAGCGTGTCGTCGGCCGGGTCGAGCCCCGCGCGAAGGTTGAACACCCGCTCCAGGTTCCAGATGCGCTCCCCGGCGGCCCACATCTCCTCCGCGGTCCAGTTGTCGCTCAGGATCCCCCGGGCCAACTGGGCGTATTCCTCGGCCCCCAGCGCGAAGGAGGTGAACAGGCAGACGCCCAGGGAATCGATGACGGCCGTGAGGTCCTGGAAGGCCTTGGCGAGGGCGGCTTTGCCCTCGATGCTCCGCGGGTCGTGCTTCTCCGGCACGCCGAGGATCTCCGGCGAGATCAGGTACCCGCGGACGTGGCAGCCGCCCCGGTTGCTCGTGGCGTACTGGAGACCGTGGCCTTGCACGCCGCGCGGGTCGTAGGCGGGCAGCTCCTGCTTCTTGACGGTCATGGCCAGCTCGGGGTGCCCGTACATCTCGGCCAGGCGGTGCGAGCCCTGGGCGAGCTTCGCGCCGAGCCCCTCGGCCTTGCCCATCTTGGCCGTCCACTCGACGACGGCCTCGCCCGAGCCGAACTCCAGCGGCGGGCCGTCCACCTCGTCCTTCGGCAGGAAGCCCTTGGTGTACAGCTCCATCGCGCAGGCGATGGTCGCCCCGGCGCTGATGGTGTCCAGCCCGTACTCGTTGCACAGCTCGTTGGCCCGGATGACGGGCTCGAGGTCGCTGACGCCGCAGTCGGCGGAAAACGCCCAGAGGGTCTCGTACTCCGGCCCGCCGCCCTGGACGTCCCCGACCTGGCAGACCCGCCCGCAGGCGATGGGGCAGCGGTAGCAGGCCTCGTTGGTGACGAGGAACTTCTCGGCGAGCACCTCGCCCGACGCCTCGTCCGCACGCGGAAAGTACGCCTGCTGGAAGTTGTTCGTCGGGTACACGCCGTGCTCGTTGATGACGTTGACCAGCACGGCCGTGCCGTACGTCGGCAGCCCCTGGCCCGTGATGGGGTGCTCCTTGAGCTTGCCGACCATCTCCCGGAGCGTCTGGCGGGCCCGGTCCGGATCGGCCACCGGGGCCTTGCCCGTCCCGCGGACGACGATGGCCTTGAGGTTCTTGCTGCCCATCACCGCGCCGACGCCGCTTCGCCCGGCCGCCCGGTACCGGTCGTTCATGATCGCCGCGATCGGGCTGAGATTCTCGCCCGCCGGGGCGATGTTCAGGACCCGCGCCTTGGGGTCGCCCATCTCGGCCAGCAGGGCGTCGGTTGTCTCGCCGGTCCGCTTGCCCCAGAGGGCGGTCGCATCGTGGAGCTGCACGTCCCCGTCGCGGATGGAGATCCAGCACGGCTGGGGCGAGCGGCCCTCCAGGATGAGCATGTCATAGCCGGCGTTCTTGAGCTCCGGGCCCCAGAACCCGCCGGAGTTGCTGCAGGCGATCAGGCCGGTCAACGGGCTCTTCGTGACGGCCATGTACCGGGCCGACGCCGGCGCGGGCGTGGCCGTCAGGGGCCCCGTGGCCAGCAGGAGCTTGTTGTCCGGGCTGAGCGCGTCGATCGCGGGGTCGATCTCTCGGGCCAGCATCGCCGACGCCAGCCCGCGCCCGCCGATGAACTGCCGCGCAAGCGATCGGTCCAGGTCCTCCTTGTGGACCTCGCCGCGGGAGAGGTCGATCCGCAAAACCGTGCCGCAGTATCCGCTCATGGTGCCGCTCCTGAAATGAGGCCGCCCGCCGACGCGCGCACGACCGGGGGACGCCGGGCCGATCGCAGGCTGCTGCTCGGGGGGCCGAACGGGCCGGGAAGACGCGATGCCCGAGCCGCCTGCACAGGTCGCTCTGCTTATCCTAATAGCGTGCCGGCCCCGCGTTGTCCAGTTGCCGGCGGCGGGGATTCGCCCGCCCGGCCGCCGCCGGTTCACCTCGCCGCGGGCACGGGGGCCGTCGCGGCGACCCGCGGCGCGAGCCGAACGACGCACACGCGCCGGTTGGCCATGTCGCTGAGGAACAGCTTCCCCCCGCTGCACGAGGCGTAGGCCGCCCACGCCAGCGACAGGCCCTCGTCGTCCGCGTTGCCGTACCGCCCCAGCCGCGTGATCCGGTTGCCGTCGGCGTCCAGCACGTGGACCGTGAAGCGGAACGGGTCGGGCACGAACAGCCGCCCGAAGCCGTCCAGCGCGAACCGGGCGCCCATGCACGTGCAGGCGGGGTCGCCCCAGTTCAGGGCGGCCGCGGGGACCGGCCCGTAGCCGGGGAACCGCCACAGCGCCCCCGTCACGCCGACCTCGGCGTTGAGGTAGCCGGTCTTGTAGACCGTCGCGCCGGCGGGGGCCCGCATCGCGGCCCGCCCGTCCTGCCCGCCCTCCTTGTACAGCGGATAGAACGCCCCGCCGGCGGCGGGGAACTTGAACGCCGAGCCCCAGTGGTACAGGTACGCGTTGTAGTACGTCCGGTCCCACGGGGCCGGGCGCGGCCTTCGCCACCACACCCACGGCTCGGCGGGCAGCTCGGCGGGGAAGTCGGCCGGGAACGGCCGGCCGGGCGGCTTGACGTTCGCCGAGACGTAGACGCCGCCGCCGCGGTCCACCGCGATGCCCCCGCTGCCGTTGGGGATCCCGGTGATCAACCCCTCGTGCTTTCGCTTGCCCTCCCGCGAGTACACGACCACGCGCCCGTGCCCGTAGAACCTCATCTGGAGAATGTAGATGTCCCCGTCGGGCCCGACGGTGTGCCCGCGGAAGCCGATGTGCGGCCCCTTGCTGGCGGTGTCGATCGGCCCGATCTTAGGCGCGTCCGTGCCGGGGAAGTTAGCGGGCCGGCCGGCGGGGTCGTAGCGGTGGAGGAAGACCCGCGGCGGGTAGCCCTCGATCACGTAGACGAAGCCCTCGCGGTCCACGGCCGCCTCGCCGCCCTTGGCGAGGGGCTTCATCGCCCCGGTCGCCAGGTCGAACCGGAACTGCTGGTTGGTGAACTCGGTGACGTACAGCGTGCCGCGGGGCGCGTCGGCGGCAAGAAACATCGGCTGGCTCAGCCCGCGGGTCGGCGCGAGCGGCGCGTCGGCCTCCAGCCGGTCGCCCCGGTCCACGACCCGGCGCAGGCGATTCCTGCGGTATTCCATCGTGCCCAGCCACAACACCGGCGGGTCGGCCCCGGCGTCCAGCGCGACGACCGGCTTGCCCTTGCCCGTCCGCCGCGCCAGCTCCCGCGGGGCCTCGCCGCCGGGCGCGAAGGCGGCCAGCTTCACCAGCGAGAACTGCTGGATCCGCCCGTGGCTGTCCGCGGCGGCGGTCGTGAGGTACACGGCCCCCTTCGGGTGGACGAGGACCTGGAGCGGGTCCTCGACCGGGAACGCGCCGATGCGCCTGCCGGCCGCGTCGTGCACGACCACGCGGTCGTTGCCCCGGTCCGCTACGTAGAGTCGCCCGGCCGCATCGAAGGCCAGGCCCTGGGGGTCGTGCAGGTGGTCGGCGTCGTTCCCGGGCCGGTCGGGCTCGCCGATCCACGCCTCGGGCAGGGCCTTCGCGTCCGGCCGGACCCGGAACACGGCGTGCCGCAGGTGCTTGGCGCTGCCGAACCGTCCGCCGGTGAGGTAGATCCACTTCCCGTCGGGCCCGACGGCGAGGTGGTCGAACCAGCGGACGAAGCCTTCCCCGCTGCCGCCCAGGAACCCTCGCGGCCGGCGGATCGGCGGGCCGACGAAGCCCAGGCCCTTCGGCGCGCCGCCGTCGCCGTCCAGGAACAGCACGTGCCGCGGCGGGCGGTGCTCGACGATCGTCCCGACGGCCGAGAAGAACACCAGCCGCCCCGCCGGGTCGAACGCCATCGTCTGCGGCTTCATGCCGCTCGTGAACGGGTGGAGGTTCTGCCCGTGGGCGTTATAGACGATCGGCAGCCGCCGCCCGTCGGCGAGGCCGAGCCGGCCGATCGCCGCCAACCGCTCTTCCGGCAGCGACGCCGAGTAGGGGATCAGCGTGCGAAGGTACGCGCCCCGGCGGTCGTAGACGCGAAGCCCGCACCCCCCGTGGGCGTACTGGCTGTCCAGGACGAACAGCTCGCCCTTGTCGTTGACCGCCAGGCCCACGATCCGTCGAAAGGCGTGCGGGTCGAACGCGACGTGTTTCTCCAGCGAGCCGCCCAGCCCCAGGCCCACGCGAACCGTGCAGGCCCCCGCGACGGGCTTGCCCGCGTCGTCCGTCCGGTCCCACGTCAGCGCTTGGCGCAGCGAGTCGGGCTGAAGCGGCGCGGGCGCGCGCCGCCCGAGCCGGCCCGCGGCGAGGTGGCGCACGACCCGGCCGCCGGGGCCCAACACGGCCACCTCGACGTCCGTCGGCCGGTCGACGGCGAACGAGACCTCCACGGCCCGGCCGCGCGGGACCGCCGTCGGCGGCGCGGTGAACTTCGCCTGCCCCCAGGCGATCGCGGGCAGGCACAGGGCGAGCAGTGCGGTGGACATGGCGGGTCTCCATGCACGAGGCTGCGCCCCAGGATACACGCCTGCGAGGCCCCGTCCAACAGCGCGTCGGCCTGGCTGCACGCGAGGAGGCGGAATCCCTCCTCGCTCCCGGTTCCGCCGGAAGAGTGCCCTTGACATGGGCCTGCCAGTTGCGGTAGCATTCCGAACTCGGAATCGTTCGCGTTACACAGGGAATTCCCATGCCGCTCCGCAAGGCAGAGATCGACCGGCGCATGAAGCGGTTCGTCGAGGGATGCCGCCAGGCCGGCATGAAGCTCACGCACCAGCGCACGGAGATCTTCCGGGAACTGGCGAGTACCGGCGAGCACCCGGACGCCGAGAGGCTCTACCAACGCGTCCGCGAGCGAATCCCCGCCATCTCGCGAGACACGGTCTACCGCACCCTGTCGTCCCTGGAGGACAAGGGCCTGCTGTCCAAGGTCGGTGTCCGCTCCGGGCGAACCCGCTACGACGCCAACGCCGACCGCCACCACCACTTCGTCTGCATCCACTGCGGGCGGATCGAGGACTTCTACAGCGAGGCCCTGGACGACCTGCCGGTCCCCAAGGCCGCCGCATCCCTGGGCAGCGTGCTGTCGACGCACGTGCAGCTCCGGGGCGTTTGCTCGACCTGTGCCCGCCGGGGAACCCGCCAGACGAGGCGGGGGTAGTTTTTTGCTTGCAATAAATTCGTAATCGTTACTATATAGGATTTACTTGGAATAAGGAGAACGCACATGGCAGACCAGGACAACCGGTTGACCACCGCGTCGGGCGCGCCGGTGGACGACGACCAGAACACGGTGACCGCGGGGCCTCGCGGCCCGGCACTGATGCAGGACGCGCACCTGATGGAGAAGCTCGCCCACTTCAACCGGGAGCGGATTCCCGAGCGCGTCGTGCACGCCAAGGGCGCCGGCGCGTACGGCACGTTCGAGTGCACGGCGGACATGAGCGCGTACACGCGAGCGACGTTCCTTTCGGAGGCGGGCAAGAAGACGGAGGTTTTCGCCCGTTTCTCCACGGTGGGCGGGGAGAAGGGTTCGGCCGACGCGGCGCGGGACCCGCGCGGCTTCGCCGTGAAGTTCTACACCGAGGAGGGCAACTACGACATGACCGGCAACAACACGCCGGTCTTCTTCATCCGGGACCCGCTCAAGTTCCCGGACTTCATCCACACCCAGAAGCGCGACCCGAAGACCAACGCGCCCAATCCCGACATGTTCTGGGACTTCCTGTCGCTGACGCCGGAGTCCGTCCACCAGGTGACGATCCTCTTCTCCGACCGCGGCACGCCCCGCAGCTACCGCCACATGAACGGCTACAGCAGCCACACCTTCAAGTGGTACAACGCCGGGGGGGAGTCCTTCTGGGTGCAGTACCACTTCAAGACGGAGCAGGGCATCGAGAACCTCACGCGCCAGGAGGCGACGCGTCTGGCCGGCGAGGACCCCAACCACGCCACTTGCGACCTCTTCCAGGCCATCGAGCGGGGCGAGGGCCCCTCCTGGCGCGTCTGCGTCCAGATCATGCCCCTCGCCGACGCCCCGAGCTACCGCTGGAACATCTGCGACATCACCAAGGTCTGGCCGCACGCGGACTACCCGCTGATCGAGATCGGCCGAATGACCCTCAACCGCAACCCGGAGAACTACTTCGCGGACGTCGAGCAGGCGGCGTTCAGTCCGGGCAACTTCGTGCCCGGCATCGCCGCCTCGCCGGACAAGATGCTCCAGGCCCGCGTCGTGTCCTACCACGACGCGCACCTCTACCGCCTCGGGCCCAACTACCAGCTCCTGCCCGTCAACGCCCCCAAGGCCTGTAAGGCCGCCACCTACCAACGCGACGGGTGGATGCGGTTTGACGGCAACGGCGGCGCCGGGCCGAACTACTGGCCCAACTCCATGGGCGGGCCCGGGCCCGATCCGACCGTCGCCGAGCCGCCCATTGACCTCGAGGGCCCGGCGGCCCGCCATCCGCAGGAGCTGACCGACGACGACTTCTTCCAGGCCGGCGAGCTCTACCGCCGCGTCATGACCGATACCGACCGGGACCACCTCGTCGGGAACATCGTCGCACACCTCGGCGGCGCCCAGCGGCGCATCCAGTTCCGCCAGGCGGCCGTGTTCTTCAAGGCCGACCCGGACTACGGGCGACGCGTCGCCGAAGGCCTGGGTCTTGACGCCGCCGAGGTCGAGCGCCTCGCGGGCCTGTCGCAGGCCGAGAGGGTCGCGGGCACGGCGGAATGAGCCGCACGGAAAACCGCGTTCGCCGAAGACGGCGGGCATAGAATGACTGCCAGAACCGATTCCATTGGAAGGAGAGAGGCAATGCTGCGAAGGACTATGCAACACGGGTGGATGCTGGCGGTCCTCGCCGGCGTGGTCGGCTCGGGGGTCCTGATCGCCCTCGCGCAGGAGGCCGGGGACAAGCCCCCGTCCAGCTACTCGCCCGTGGTGGCGCGGGAGCCGTTCGAGAAGACGATGGCCCGCATGTCGGCCGCCAAGGACGCCGTCATGAAGCGCCACATGGACCTGCTCCAGCGGCGCTACGACTTGAGCGACCGGGCGGCGGCGGGCGTGACGATGTCGCGCGGCAAGGCCGTCCAGAAAGGCGTGCGCGTCAAGCTGCCCAAGGGCGTGACGTGGCAGAAGCTCGCCGAGATGTCCCCGGAAGAGATCCGCGCCAAGGACCTCTGGCCGGCCGGGCTGCTGCCCCTGCCGCACCCCAACCACCCCGAAGGCGGGATGGTGTTCCCGAAGTTCCAGATCGACGAGATCAAGAAGCAGACCGACCGCGACCTGACGCGGTTCGACCTGGACTTCGACCTGCCGGACCATTTCCTGGCCGACTTCCCGCCGGCGATCTACCTGACGACCCGCCCGGACCTCGGCGACGTCTCCCAGGGCAAGGTCGTCACGACGGACAACTTCCACAAGCTGTTCAACGGCATCCTGAACCCCAAGCAGCTTGAGGGCCTGCGGCTGCTGGTCACCCCGTTCCCCCAGCAGCAGTTCAACGCCACCGAGGACCGCCGCTCGGCCCGCCCGAGTCTCGGCGTGACGTGCTTCGATTGCCACGTCAACGGGCACACCAACGGCACGACGCACCTGGTGGGCGACATCCGCCCGCAGGAGTTCCGCCACCGCCTGGACACGCCCACGCTGCGCGGGGTGAACGTCCAGCGGCTGTTCGGCTCGCAGCGCGGGCTCAAGAGCGTGGAGGACTTCGCCGAGTTCGAGCAGCGGGCGGCCTACTTCGACGGCGACCCGGTCATCGCCACCAAGAAGGGCGTCAACGTCCTGGAACGGGCCAGCCAGGTGCACTTCATGGGCGAGTTCATGAACATCCTGGACTTCCCGCCCGCGCCGAAGCTGAACCTCTACGGCAAGCTCGACCCCAAGAAGGCCACCCGGCAGGAGATGCTCGGGCAGGAGGTGTTCTTCGGCAAGGCCCAGTGCGGCGTCTGCCACCAGGCCCCGTACTACACCGACAACCTCATGCACAACCTCAAGGCCGAGCGGTTCTTCAAGCCCAAGATGATCCACGGGCGGATGGCCTCCGCCGACGGGCCCATCAAGACCTTCCCGCTGCGCGGCATCAAGGACTCGCCCCCGTACCTACATGACGGGCGCCTGCTGACGCTCGAGGACACGGTCGAGTTCTTCAACCTCATCCAGGAATTGAAGCTGACCGACACCGAGAAACAGGCCCTCGTCGCCTTCATGCGGGCCCTGTAGGCCAAACCACATGCCCACCGCGGAGGACACAAGCCGCCGCCCTCGTGCGGCCGTGTCCTCCGCGGTGAAGGGGGCTGCGCTCTGGAGAAGCCACCGTGTCTCGGGCCGATCGCCCGAGAGCAAGGCCTGTTCTCCCATTCCAGGCGTTGACGGGGTTGCCAAGGCCCCCCGCGACGGTGTAGCATAGCCGGAGGAAGGCCAGGCGTAGAACGGCTCCGAGTGATTGCGCCCGAGGCCTCCTCCAGACCGCGCGAACGCAATGGGCTTCGTCGTGATCGATGCCGACAGGAATAGCGTTGTGCGTCACATCGTCGAGCGGATCGCCGCGCGATTTCGCCCGCAGCGGATCATCCTGTTCGGTTCCCACGCTCGGGGGGAGGAGACTCCTGATAGCGATGTGGATCTCCTGGTCGTCATGGAGGTGCGCGGGTCTTGCCGTCGAAAGGCCAACGAGATCGACTTGGCCCTTGCCGACCGCACCGTTCCCATGGACCTGATCGTGCTCACGCCGCAGCAGTTCGAGCGTCAGAAGGACGTGGTCGGCACGATTGCGCACGAGGCGTCCCGAGAGGGCCGGGTCCTCTATGACCGTGCCGCCTGACATCGCCGCCGAAGTGACGGCTTGGGTCCGGAAGGCCGAGCACGACCTCCGCAACGCCACGTTCGTTCTGACGATGCCCGAAAACTGCCCGACGGATACCGTGTGCTTCCATTGCCAGCAGTGCGCAGAGAAGTACCTCAAGGCGCTGCTGACTCTCGGGCAGATCGGATTCCCGAGGACGCACGATCTTGTCGTCTTGCTCAACCTCCTCCGCGCGGAAACTGGACTTGCCGTGGCGGTCGAGCAGGTTCAGCCGTTGAACCGATACTCTGTAGAGGCCCGATACCCCGGAGACTGGGACCCGATCGACAGGCAGGAAGCCTCCGCCGCGCTCGAGATGGCGGAAGGGGTGCGTGCCGCCGTTCGGGCTTTCCTACCGAACGATCTCTTGGCGGGAAGCGCCTGACGCTTACTCGCCGGCCCGACTGCAGGGCGAGATCGATCGCCGGCGCATCCGCCGTCTCGGCCCGGCGCCTATTGCCAAGAACCCCAGGCCCAGCAGGCTCATCGTCGCCGGCTCGGGGACGGTCAGGACGGTGTAGCCATCGAGGTCTCCGCCGCCCCGAATGTACTCCAGCGCGTAGTCCACGTCGCGTACCGCGGCGGTGATCGGCGCCCAATCGGACCCGTCCCAGTAGCGGATCGCGTCCGTGCCCTCGATCCGGCCACCGCCCGTTTGGAGCGGTCTGCGCACGTCGGGGCGCTACTTCGCCTTCACGTCGTAGCAGAACAGCTTGTCGGCCCAGCGGAGGTAGAGCTTCCCGCGGCAGACGACCGGGTGGGCCCACGCGGGGCCGCCCTGCCGGGGCAGGTCGAACTTGCCCTGGAGCTGGTAGCGGTCGGGCTTGGCCTCGATGAGGGCGACCTGGCCCTTCTGGTACAGGAAGTAGAGGTGACCGTCGGCGGCGACCACCGAGCCCGACCCGCCGCCCGGCTGATCGACCTGCCAGAGGACCTTGCCCGTCTTCAGCTCGATGCACGTCGGCTTGCCCGCGTTGTGCCCGCTGCCCCCGTAGAGGTGCTCGCCGATCCGCAGGAACCCGCCGTGGTGGTTCTGGTACGTGTTGGCGCTCAGGAAGTACACCTCCTGGGCCGACGTGGCCGTCAGCTTCAACAACGCCGCGCCCGTCCCGTACGCCGTCGAGCAGAACACGCCCTCGCCGTACGGCAGGGCCGTCGGGATGTTCGCCGTGCCGTTGTTGATCCGCCGGTAGTTCCACAGGAACGTGCCGTCCGCCGCGGCTACGCCCACCAGCCCCAGGTTCTTGATCAGCGTGACGTACTGCTTGACCCCCCCGGCCGTGACGGGCGCGATCGTGGCGTACTGGGCGTGCGCGCCCTTGCCCCGCAGGCCGGCGGGCAGGGCGGATTTCCAGATCGGCTTGCCCGTCTTCTTGTCCAGCGCCGCCAGCACGGCGTCCTCCCCGCCGGGCGTGCAGATCAGCCGGTCCCCGTCGATCAGCGGCGACTCGGCGAACTTCCACGTCGGCGTCTGCCCCCCGCCGAGGTCCCGCTGGAGGTGCTTCCGCCAGACCTCCTTGCCCGTCGACGCGTCGAAGCAGGCCACCTGCCCGTCCGTCGCCAACGCGTAGACGAGCCCTTCGTCGATCGTCGGCGTGGATTGCGGCCGCCCTCCGCCGCCGACCTTCGCCCGCCAGAGCACGTCTCGCGTGGCCAGGTCGATGCAGATCACCGACTCGCCGCTGCTCCCCTTGCCGCCCATCGTGTACAGCCTCTTGCCGACGATCGTCACGCTGGAGTAGCCGTTGCCCAGCCCCCCAACCTGCCACGCCAGCGGCGGGCCGCCCTCGGGCCATTCGGTCAGCAGCCCCGTTTCCTTCGCGACCGCCGACCGGTCCGGCCCTCGCCACTGGGGCCAGTCCAATGGGCCGGCCGGCTTGGGCCCGGCGAGCGCGGGCAGGGCGAGAACGCCTGTAAGCAGGACCGTCAACGCAAGGGGGGCATTCCGACGCATCAGCAGTCTCCTTTGGCTCGGTTGGGACGGGCGGTGTCGCCTGGACGGTCCTCCGCGGACCGTCTACAGCATCCCATCTGGCAGGCGCGGAGGGAAGGGGCTTGTCCCCGGCGGGGCGGGGAACGGCGAAGGGTTACCGCCGGCGGGCCGGGGCCGTACAATGCCGGGTAAGCCCCATGGCGGTCGTGGGCGAACACGGTCGGGTGAGACCGGCGGCGATCGGAGAGGCGGCAGCGTTTCCATGCAGCGGACGGGTCGTGCGGCGCGGTGGCGGATACTCCGTCTTGGGCTCGTCGTTGCCCTGGGCGCATCGGTCGCCCCGGCCGGCGAGCCGCAGGTTCGGATCCCCCGCGTCGAGCGGATGCCCAACCTCCCCCGCCCGTTCCGCGTGCGGGACTGGCGGAAGGTGGCCGTCGGCTTCGACCGCCTCGCGTTCGACGCCAACGCGACGGGCCAACACCTGCCGCTGATCTGGCTGATTCGCGAGTCGCCCGCGGGCGCGCCGGTGGCGTTCGGCCTGCCGAGCTACGTGGGCGACGACCGCCGCGACGGCCGGGGACGACGCCTCCACGAGGCGATCACGTGCCTCGGCGCGGTCCTCGGGGCGAGCGTGGCGGGCGTGGACAAGACGCGGGGCCCGCACAGTTGGGTCCGCCTCTGCCGCGCCTACTACGACCGGACGGCCAAGGGGCTCGTCGCCAACCGCGTCGACGCCCGCGCCGGCGGGTCGTTCTGGTACGACCTGTTCCCGCACGTGCTCTACTACGCCCTCGCCGACCGATACCCCCGCGAGCCGGGCGCCGGCGAGATCGTCCGCCGAACCGCCGACCGCTGGGCCGACGCGGTCCGGGCCATGACCGGGCCCGACGGCCGGTGCGATCTGAACCACACCGCCTTCAACTTCCGGTCGATGCGGCCCGTCGACAACGGCCGGTGGACCGAGCCCGACGCCGCCGCCGGGATCGCCTGGCTCCAATACGCCGCCCACACGCGCTGGAAGCAGCCGAGACACCTCGCCGCCGCTCGGGCCTGCCTGGACTTCCTCGCCCGACGGGAGAAGAACCCGTACTACGAGGTCCTCCTGCCGTTCGGTGCGTACACCGCCGCCCGGCTGAACGCCGAGCAGGGCGGCGACTACGACGTGGGCAAGCTGGTCCGCTGGTGCTTCGACCGCAGCGACGCCCGGCCGGACTGGATGGTCGTCGCCGACCGCTGGGACGGGCTCGACTGTCACGGCCTGGCCGGCGCGGTGAACCGCCCGCCGCACCGCCCGCCCGGCGGGGGGTACGCCTTCACGATGAACACGTTCGTCATGGCCTGGCCCCTCGTGCCGCTGGTGCGGTACGACCCGCGCTTTGCCCGGGCGATCGGCAAGTGGATGCTCAACGCCGCCAACGCCGCGCGGCTGTTCTATCCCGACGCACACCCCCCGGCCCGGCAGAGCTGCCCGAAGTGGACCGGCGACCCCGGCGCCGTGATCGCCTACGAGGGCCTGCGGCACCTGTGGCACCGTGGCGAGCGGCGGATCGCCGCCGGCGATCCCCTCCACGAAGGCTGGGGGCCCGAG
>Ga0272441_10011511_pt1 | contig 13113 bp, 13 predicted proteins | sample SSMProp6N_FD_193582 | JGI IMG/M metagenome (GOLD analysis project Ga0272441, IMG submission 193582) | Marine sediment archaeal communities from Little Sippewissett salt marsh, Falmouth, MA, United States - SSM-Prop-6N | ecosystem: Environmental > Aquatic > Marine > Wetlands > Sediment ... | reverse complement strand
CGACCAGGCCACGGCGAAGAAGATCAACGGTGCCGTCGCCCGGTTCAAGGGGATTGTGGGGAGCTGGAATTTTGGCAGCGGTCGCCGGCACTTCACCCCCGACGGCAGAATCCGCACCGACACTGGCGACTACGGAAAGTGGTCCTCCGCTGGCAATGGGGTTTACGAGTTCCGGAACAGAACCTACCGATTCCGGGGTAGCGTGTCCGGGATGAACTTGAACGCCGTCTACACCAACGCCACACACAACGCTGAGTGGGCCGGCAAGCCCTACAACGGCAAGCGCGTGAAGTAGTCTCAGGTCGTTTGTGGGAGATCGAGCCGTGAAAACCTTGATCGCTGTCGCCGTCCTGCTGGTCCTGCTTTGTGTTCCCGCGTTCGCCGCCGACAAGCCCAAGCCCGAGCCGCCGGACGCGAAGTGGCTGGCCGCTGTGGACAAGGCCATCGCATCCGCACAGGAAAAGGCCGTGCCGACGCCCAAGCTGCTGAAGCTTGCCCAGGCGCTCATCAAGAAGGGGCGGCTTATCCGCGCCAACGAAGTGGCGGCTCTGATCGCCCGCAAGGGGACCGACGCCGACCAAGCCACGGCGAAGAAGATCAACACCGCCGTCGCCGAGTTCAAGGGGATTGTGGGTACTTGGAGTTTTCAGGCCGCACCTAAATACTTCTCTCCAGACGGGTCGCTACTCCAGGTCGGCGGACGTAAGATTGGGAGATGGGAAACGGTTGGGCCAGGCGTCTACGAGTTGCGGACGCGTGTTCAGTCGCGTCGGATCGAAGTCAACGGCCTGACGGCCACCGCCACAATCACACGGGATGTTCATCACCAGGCCGCTGTCGGCAGGCAATATCCCGGCAAGCGCGTGAAGTAGGCTCAGCTGGCCACCGCGCGCTTGATCCGCCCGGCCGCTCCGCAGCTCCCGCTACTTGACGGGCAGGAGGCCGGCTAGACTGTGCTGCTCTTGTTCGCCTGAACGGGCGTATAGTCTGTCTCTCGCGACCCGCCGCGCCTTCGCCAGGGTAGCCCCTGTTGCCCGCGCTCGGATGCTTCTGCGCGGGCCGGTGGAGCTTCAAGTGTATGCTTTGGGGTCGATGGTCACGTCTGGACAAGCAGAAATGCTTGTCCTACCCACGCCGATACGGGCAATGAAGTAGGGCACAGATTCCCGCTTGTCCACGCCGGCCGCAAAGGGACGGCTTGAAGAACCACTAGGACGGTGTGCGGTCGGTGAGGAAGGTCTGGACGGCGTGTTCGATGTCGACGGCGAGTGCGAGGGCGCGTCGGCCGTGCCGCCCGGTGACGGGGGGTTCGGTCCGGTTCTGTACGGCGTGGAGGAATGCGGCGAGTTCGTCTTTGAGTGCGTCGGTTCGGCCCAAGTCGAGGGTTTCGACGTCGAGCAGTTGGCCGAAGGCTTCCTGTGGCGGGCGGTCGGCGAGGTCTGCCATTGCGGCGGGGTCGAGGTCTGCCCTGGGCCGGCAGAGGTGGACTTTTTTTTCGAGGAAGTCGATGGAGACGTAGGCGTCGGGCTGGAAGAGCCGGAGCCGTCGCATGGGTTGAGGGGAGATTCGGCTGGCGGTGACGTTGGCGATGCAGGCCGGCCGGCCGTCGGGCGAGTGGAATCGGAGGTGTGCGTTTGCGATGTCTGTGGCATGCGAGAGGACGGCGACACCTGCGGCTTCGAGGGAGGCGGGCGGTCCGCCGGCGAGGTCGAGGATGAGGTCGAGATCGTGGATCATCAGGTCGAGGACGACGCTGACGTCGGTGGACCGGAAGGGGTATGGGCTGAGCCGGTGGCACTCGATGAAGGCGGGATTGCCGAGCCGCTCGCGGACGGTGCGGTAGGCTGGGTTGAATCGCTCGATGTGGCCGACCTGTAGTGTGACGGCGTGGTGCTGTGCGAGGCGGATGAGGTCGTCGGCCTGTTGGACGGTGGCGGTGATGGGTTTTTCGACGAGGAGGTGAACGCCGGCCTCGATGCAGTCGCGGGCGACGGCGTGGTGTTGGGTGGTGGGTGTGACGATGCTGGCGACGTCGACCTGGTCGAGAATGGCGTGGTAGTCTTGTGCGGGTGTTGCGCCGTAGGATTGGGCGATTTCTTCGGCGCGGTGGGGATCGACGTCGACGACGAATCGGAGGTCGGCGGCTTCGAGTTCTGCGTAGACGCGTGCGTGGAATTGGCCGAGGTGTCCGGCGCCGATGACGGCGGCTTTGAGTGGGGTGGGTGCGGTCACTGTGCGGCCCCGGCGCGACGTACTTCTCGCTGCCGGCCCTGCCGGCCGGCCATTTGTTTTTTGAGGAAGTCGATGAGGCATTGGACTTCGTCGCCCGGCCCGCCGTTTCTCCCTTCGAGGATTTTGAAGGCTTCGGATCGGGTGAGCTTTGAGCGGTAGAGGATTCGGTGTGCTCGCTTGAGGGCTTCGATGCTTTCGGGCGAGAAGTTGTGTCGCTGGAGTCCGACGACGTTGACGCGGTGGACGCGCGAGGGGTTGCCCTCGGTGATCATGAAGGGGGGGGCGTCGTGGATGATTCGCGACATGCCGCCGATGAATGCGTTTTGTCCGACGGTGACGTAGTGGTGCAGTCCGGTGAGGCCGCTGATGATGGCGTGGTCCTGGATTTCGGAGTGGCCCGAGATGCCGACGTTGTTGACGAGGACGATGTGGTTTCCGATATCGCAGTCGTGTCCGATGTGGACGTAGCTCATCATGAAGTTGTGGCTGCCGATGGAGGTGAGCTTCCGGTCTTTTGCGGTGCCCATGTTGACGGTACAGAATTCGCGGAAGACGTTGTGGTCGCCGATTCGGACGGCGAAGACTTCGCCGTTGTATGAGACGTCCTGCGGGGGTGTTCCGACGCAGCAGTATGGCGAGAAGGTATTGTTTTCCCCGATGACGACATCGCCGGTGATGTGTCCGCCGTGTCCGATTTCGGTGCCTTCTCCGATGGTGACGTTTGCTCCGATGACGCAGTAGGGTCCGATTCGGCAGGTATCGGCCAGTGTAGCGGTCGGGTCGACAAGGGCGGTTGGATGAATGGTTGCCACGTGTCCCTCTATTCTATGGGCGAGTTATCGGCCGTCGGCCGGAGCTGCCCGTTCACGGTTCGAGCCCTCTTTCGGTGGGCTTATCGACGAGGATGTATGTAATTTCGGCTTCGCAGGCGATGTCGCCGCCGACCATTGCTCGGCCGGAGACCTGTGCGGTCCGAGCGCGTCGTCGAGCGGCTTCGACCTCGATGACGAGTTGGTCGCCGGGCACGACGGTGCGTCGGAACTTGACGTTGTTCATGGAGAGGAGGACGGCGAGCTTGTTTTCTTCGAGGCAGGTCCGGGAGAAGATGAGTCCGCCGGCCTGGGCGATGGCTTCGAGCTGCAGGACGCCGGGCATGATGGGTTGGTCGGGCCAGTGTCCCTGGAAGTATTCTTCGTTGACGGAGACGTTTTTGATGGCGACGGCGCGGCGGTCGTCGACGAGTTCGGTGAGCCGGTCGACGAGCAGGAAGGGGTATCGGTGTGGGAGGACCTTTCTGATGGCCCGGACGTCGAGGACGGCGGCTCGGGGCGGAGCGACACGTTCGAGGACGACGCGCCGGATACGCTCGGCGAGCTTGACGTTGAGAGCGTGGCCTGATTTGACACCGATGATGTGTGCGTTGATATCGACGCCGGCGAGCGAGAGGTCGCCGAGGACGTCGACGATTTTGTGTCGGCAGAGCTCGTCGGCGAATCGCAGGGCGTTTTCGACGACCTGTCCGTCGCGCCCGATGACGAGGGTATTGAGGTATGAGGCGCCCTTTCCGAGGTTCCTGGAGCGGAGTTCTTCGATGTCTTCTTCGAGGCAGAAGGATCGGGCGGGTCCGAGTTCGTCGCGGAAGATTTCGGGGTTGACGGCCCAGGAGACGTGTTGGAGTTCGAGGGTTGGGCGGTAATCGAGGGTGAAGGAGACGCGCAGTCCGCCTTCTGAGGGTAGAGCGACGAGGCTGGCGTCTTTTGCGGTGACGGAGAGCGGCTCTGCGATGGTCAATTCGCGCCGGGGCTTGTCTTGTTCGAGAATGCCGGCCTGTTCGATGGCGTCGACGTAGATATTGGCGCTGCCGTCTCCGACGGGCAGTTCCTGGCCGTTGAGTTCGACGACGGCGTTGTCGACGTGTAGGCCGTAGAGAGCGGCGAGGACGTGTTCGACGAGTTGGACCTCGGCGCCGCCGGTGGCGGGGTCGCCTTTTCTGAGGGCGGTGCGGCGTAGGCGGCTGGTGCTGTATTCGGGGGTGGCGGGGATAACGGGTTTTCCGGGCAGGTCTGTGCGGACGAACTGGACGCCGCTGCCGACGGGGGCAGGCCTGAGCCGGACCTTGATGTGTTCTCCGCTGTTGACGCCGACGCCTTCGAGGTCGACGGGGTTTTCGAGGGTTTGCTGGAGTCTTTTCATGGTGCGGGGCGGTCCTCTTCACCGCGTGGTTTTCCGAGGGCGTCGATTTTTCTGCTGAGTTCTCGGACGCGCTGGACGAGTTCGGGCAGTTTGAGGTATGCGGCGACGATGCGCCAGGCTCGTTCTCTCGGCTCGGCGGGCACGCCGAAGAGTTTTGCTCCGGGCGGGACGTCTCGTGCGACGCCGGAGCCGGCGCCGATCATTGACTTCTCTCCGATGGTGAGGTGTCCGAGCAGTCCGGCCCGGGCGCCGAGCATCACGTAATCCCCGATGGAGGTGCTGCCGGCGATGCCGACTTGTCCGGTGATGATGCAGTGTTCGCCGATCTGGACGTTATGGGCGATCATCACGAGGTTATCGATTTTGGTGCCTCGGCCGACGCGTGTGGCGCCGAACCGTGCCCGGTCGATGGTGGTGTTGGCCCCGATCTCGACGTCGTCGGCGATGTCGACGATGCCGATCTGTGGGATTTTGAGGTGGCTTCGTCCTCGGAAGACATAACCGAACCCTTCTCCGCCGATGACCACTCCGGGATGGAGGACGACGCGGCTTCCGATTCGGCAGCGTTCGCAGACGTGGACGCCGGGGTGCAGGTGGGTGTCTTCTCCGATGACGGCGTTTCGTCCGACGAAGACCTGAGGGCCGACGGTGGTGTTGGCGCCGATGCGCGCGCCGTCCTCGATGACGGCGCAGGGACCGACCGAGGCGTTCTGGCCGAGCTCGACGTCCGCGCCGATGACGGCGGTGGGGTGCGGCCCGGGGTGACGGGGCGGCGGGGGTGGTGTGAAGAGGGCGGCGAGGGTTTCGAGGGCGGTCTCGACGCTTGAGACGCGGACCACGGGGACGGAGGCGCCCTGTGGGAGATCGAGCCCATCGGGCAGGACGAGCAGAGCGGCCTGTGTGCCGGCGGCGAGGGGGAGGTATCGCTTGTCGGCGACGAAGCTGACCTCTCCGCGGCGCGCGCCGCGCAGGCCGGAGATGCCGGTGACGGGCGCGGAGGGGTCCCCTTCGAGTCGGCCGCCCAAGGCCTGGGCGACCGCTCCTGCCGTGAGCCCCTGTCTCGCGTCGCTGTCCGTCACCTCGGCTCCTCGCCGGCCCTGGAGGCAGTTTCCTTTGTCCAGCCGTTATACTCTTTGTTGATTTGCGGCGCAACTGTCAGGCGCGGGGTGTGGGGGGGGCGGGCGGGGTTCAGGGCAGGAAGACGCCGATACTGAAGGCGAAGGCCTCGGTGTCGTCGCCGCCCTGCTTGCGTATCGGCAGGCCGAGATACATCGAGATGGGGACTTTGCCGAGCTGCGGGATGACGAATTGCACGCCGACGCCGGTGGAGGCGCGCAGATCGCTGAGAGCTGAGCCGACGCCGAGTGTGCTCTTTGCGACGGATCCGGCATCGAGGAAGAGGACGCCGCGCACTCGGTCTTTGACGATGGGGAAGAGGTATTCGATTCCGCCCTGCATTTTGAAACGTCCGCCGACGGCGTCTCCGCGCCGGACGGGTACTTTGGCGCCGCGGGGGGGTACGGCGTAGATGGTGTTGTTCAAGGGGCTGATGCCGTGTGCGGCGAACCCTCGGACGGATCCGAGCCCGCCGGCGTAGAAGCGTTCGAAGACGGGGAGTTCGCCACCGGCGAGGAGGCCGAGGTCGCCCCACAGGGAGACGACCTGCCGGGTCTTGTCGTCGGCTTCGTAGAGGGTGAAGAACCATCGTCCTTCCGCGACGAGCTTGACGGCCTCGAAGACGGGTGTGCCGATGAGTTCTGCGAGGGCGGTGGTTCGGTGTCCGGTGGTGGGGAACAGGGTCCGGTCGAGTGTCTGGTGTGTGAGGCCTGCGGAGAGTCCGAGCACGTCGTGTCCGCCGCGGTCGTCCCACACGTCTGGGGGGGCGGTTCGGCTGATATAGCTGACGTTTGCGTGGTGGAATCGGAGTCCGAGGAATCCGGTAAGGGTGGGGCTGAACCGCTTTCCGAGGCGGACCTGTCCGCCGATACGGTCCACTTCGTGCTTGTCCCATTCTTCGAGGAAGTATCCGCCGGAGACGCCGAGTTCGACGGGCCGGTCGTTGAGCCAGGGTTCGGTCCAGTTGATGACGTATTGGCTGGCGTTGGAGCCGGGCTGTAGGTAGAGGCCGAGCTCCTGGCCGCCTCCTGCGAAGGCGGTTCCAGAGACGAAGTCCTCCCAGCTTCTCGGGGTGTCGGCCAGGTCGAAGTTGGAGTCGCGCAGTCCGAGCAGGCCGAAGACTCCGCTGACGGAGCCGACGCCCGCGCCGAGCATCATCTTCCGGGTGCTGGCTTCGCGGACCTGGACGTAGATATCCTTGTAGTTTTTCCCCGGTTCTTTCCGTGGGCTGTCGGCGGCTTTCCAGTCTACTTTATCGAAATACCGCAGGTTGCGGAGCCGCTGCATTCCGGCCTGGATTTTTCGGACGTCGTAGCGGTCGCCGCCCTTGAGGGGCATTTCTCGCACGATGACCTGGGGCTTGGTCTTGTCATTCCCTCGCGGGCGGATGAGGTTGACGTAGCAAAGCGGGCCTTCGGTGACGGTATAGGTGAGGTCAAAGACTTTTTCGTCGGGCCTGACGCGGCTGGATTTGGTGACGCGGACCTTGACGTCTGGGAATCCCTTTTCGTGGTAGACGCGGCGGACGGTCTCGCGATCTTTCTGGAGGCCGAGTTCGGTGTAGTAGGCTCCTTTGAGCATTGCGAGGCGGTCACGGATGTGCCCTTCGAAGAGCGGGCGGACGCCGCTGAAGGTGATGGATTCCACGCGGTATCGTGCGCCTTCGTTGACTCGGAGGCGCAGGTAGGCGGCGACGGTGCGGTCGGAGGGGCCTTTCTTGACGAAGTGGATGCGGACGGTGGTTTCGGCGGGGGTTTCGGTGACGCGGGTGTCGACCGGTGCGTAGTGGTGGAGTGGTTCGGTCTGGGTGTAGAGCCGGGTGACGGCGTCGATGGCGGCGGGGATGGCGGCCTCGGAGAGGGTCTGGCCGGGCCGCAGGCCGGTGGCGGCGGCGATCTCTCCGTTCATGAAGGGTCCGGTGGTGGTGTGTTCGGCGAGGGTGAGGATCCGGCTGCCAGCGGGGCCTTGGCGCGTGACGAGCCGGAGGGTGACGACCTGTCGTGCGCGGCCGAAGGCGATGTTGACGACGGTTCGGTCGGGGTCGTCGCGGACCACGAGGTCTGCGGGACATGCGGTGAGGCCGGCCCGTGCGTATCGGGCGCGCAGCCAGGCGATATCGGCCAGGAGCTGGTCGCGGCGGAACGGCCGGCCGGGCCGGGTCTGCCAGGCTCGGCGAATGGCGGAGGTGCCCACGGCGTCGTTCCCGCTCACTCGCACGCGACGGACGATTCGCCGGGCGCCTTTCTGGTGGGTGTCGACCTCGATGCGGACGAACTGGGCGTCGAAGAGCACGGGCGGTGCGGAGAGTTGGGCGTCTTCCCAGCCGCTGACGATGTAATGTTCTCTGAGGCGCTTGACGTCGTCGTCGAAGCGGTCTTTGACGAACCAGCCGGACCGGTACCATCGGTCTCGGCGGGTGTGCATCAGGGCGGCGAGTTCATCGGTCTTCAGGGCGCGGTTGCCGACGATGGTGATGGCGGCCACTCGGACGCGCGGCCCGCAGTAGACGAGGAAGCGGACGTCGACGGCTCCGGCTCGTGCGGGGGTGGGCTGGGTGTGTGCGGTGGCGGCGGCGAAGTGATAGCCCTGTTGGCGGAGGTGGTGGACGATGGCCCTGCGGTCGGCGTCGAGCCGGGCGCGGCTGACGGGCCGGCCTCTACGCAGGGAGACGGCCTCCTCCATGAGTTCGGTGGCGGGGACGGCGGGGGCGCCCTGGCGAGCGGCGACGCGGACGAGCCATGCGGTTTTTCGTTTTTCGAAGACGAAGACGACGCGGACGCCGCCGTCGAGCGGTTCGGGCCGGACGGCGCGGCAGAGCAGGCCGTGTTCTGCGAGGAACCGAGCGATTTCGGTGCGCCCGCGTGCGGGGGTGTAGGGCTGTCCGACCTTGAGTCCGGTGTGGTCGGCGAACCACTGTGGCGAGGGGTCGTCGACGGGCGTTTCCGCGCCGGTGGTGGGGTTGCGATAGACGTATTTTCGCTGGATGACGCGCGGCCCGGGCGCGGCGGCGGCGCGCGCGGGTTGAGACGTGCAGGCCCAGGCGGCGAGCAGCAGCGTCGCTGTGCGGGCCGCTGACCGCCATGCGGTATACCGCGACACTGTGGGGCACCCTCCGCGAATGAAGCTCTGGATGGTGGTCAACACGACGCCCTGCGCCGCCGACCGGCCGGCCGCCCGCCATCATATCATGCCCGGTGCGGCGGTGTGGAGCGCTATTCGGGCGGGCCGCCGTCGTCGGGCTCCGCGGGCGGTGCGCCAAACTGTGCCGCCGAATAGGGCGACCACGACTCGAACCGCATCTGGTTTTTCAGGAACGTGAGCTTCACCGTGTCCGTGGGGCCGTTACGCTGCTTGGCGATGATCAGTTCGGTCACGTTTTCCTGGCCGGGCTCTGCGTTTTCGTTTCGATAGAGGAGGAGGACCATGTCGGCGTCCTGCTCGATGGCTCCGGATTCGCGGAGGTGCGAGAGTTTGGGCCGGGCGCTGGCGTCGCCGACCGCGGCGCGCGAGAGCTGCGAGAGAGCGACGAGTGGGACGTTGAGTTCTTTGGCGAGTGCTTTGAGGCCCCGCGAGATATCGGTGATTTCGTTGAGGCGTGAGGCCTCGCGCCTGTCGAGGTCGCTGGACATCAGTTGGAGGTAGTCGAGCACGACGAGTTGGATGGGGTGTCCGGCTTTGTCGGCCTGGGCGAAGACGCGCCGGGCCTTGGACCGGACCTGGCTGCAGGTGAGTGCGGCGGAGTCGTCGAGGTAGACGGGTGAGTCGTAGAGTATGCTGGCGGCGTCGCTGATCTGCTCCCACTGGCTTTTGTCGAGCTTGCCGGTTCGGAGCGGGGTGGAGTCCATTCCGGCGTGGCAGCAGAGCAGGTTCTGAGCGATCTGGTCCTTTGGCATTTCGACGCTGAACATCAGGACTCCGAGCCCCTGTTGGATTCCGATGCGGTCGACGAGGTTGAGGGCGAGGGTGGTTTTTCCGCTGCTGGGTCTTCCTCCGATGACGATGAATTCGCCTCGGTGGAGTCCGCCGGTGAGGTGGTCGAGGTCGGGGTAGTCGGTCTGGACGCCGACCAGGCGCTCGGGGTGGTTCATGATGGTGTCGACCACCTGCTGGACGATGGTGCCGATTTCGACGGGGTGTGAGGCTTCGAACCGCGAGGCGACCTGGAAGACGCGGTTTTCGGCGCGGTCGAGGATGGTGTTGACTTCCTGGTGTTCGTCGTAGGCGGCGAGCAGTGATTCGTTGCAGGCGGTGATGAGGGACCGGAGCCGGTATTTATCGCAGACGATTTTGGCATAGTGTTCGGCGTGTGCGACGGACGGCACGGCTCCGCCGAGTGAGATGAAGAGGTCGGCGTTGGCGGCGATGTCGGCCAGTTCCATGCGGCGCAGTTCTTCTTTGACGGAGACGACGTCGATGGGTTCGTTTTTGGCGTAGAGGCTGGCGAAGGCGGCGTAGACCTTTCGGTGGTCGTCTCGGTAGAAGCAGTCGGGCTGGAGATAGGGTGCGACGGCGCTCATCGCGCCGGGTTCGAGCATCACGGCGCCGAGGACGGCGACTTCGGCTTCCTGGCTATGGGGCGGGACTCGTTCGGCCGAGCTGCTCTGACCCATCGGTGCCTCTCGGTTCTAATGGCCCGCGCGGGTGCGGTGCTGGAGACCGGGCGGCTGACGCGTCCGACGGAGCCGGCGCGGTGCCGGCGGGTCGGAGACTAGTCGGCCACAATCCAGACTCGCGTCTGCGCGGTGAGGTCGGAGCCCAGGTCGAGTTCGACGACGTACACGCCGACTTCCTTGAAGTGTGCGTCGATACAGACGGCCTTGGGCTGGATATCGAGTCCGTCCCGCTGGAGCGCATCGGCGATCTCTCGCTCGCCCACGGAGCCATAGAGGTGTCCTTCCGGGCTGGCGGGCGCGGCGATGGTGCAGGAGATGGAGCTGATACGGTCCCGCAGGGCGTGCAGGGCCTTGAGTTCCTGCTCGGCGCGCTTGGCGATCTGGGCGCGCTCCATTTCGAGTTGTTTGAAGTTAACCTCGGTGGCCTTCATGGCGACGCCGCGCGGGAGCAGGTAATTTCGGGCATAGCCGTCGGCGACGTCGACGATGGAGCCGCGCTCGCCGAGTTTTTCGATCGTTTCTCTCAACAGAACCTTCATCAGAATCCTCCAGCCGGTCGGCCGCGCCGGCATGCATCGGCCGATCAATGTAAACCGTTCGTGGCCGTGCCGGTTCAGTCGCCGCGATAGGGGAGCAGGGCGATGGCCCGGGCCCGTTTGACAGCGGCCTTGACGCTCCGCTGGTGTGCGGCGCAGTTACCGGACCGCTTGCGCGAGAAGATTTTCCCCTGCCCGGTGAGCAGTTTGCGCAGGGTGTTGACGTCTTTGTAGTCGACCTGGCGCACACGCGCCTTGCAGAACCGGCAGCGCGACTTATCGCCGGGCCGCACATAACGCTTTTTGGCCATTCGAGAACTCCGGTGCTCCGTTCAATTAGAAGGGGATGTCATCGTCGGACAATTCGGTGTCGGCGTTGTTATCGGCCGGTGGCGGAGCGGGCTGTTGGCGGGGCGGTCTGGGTTTTCCGCCGCCCGAGCCGCCCTGTCCTCTGCCGTCGAGGAACTGGACGTTGTCGGCGGTGACCTTGAGTTTGCTGCGGTTGTCGCCGGTTTTTTTGTCCTTCCACTGGTCCATCCGCAGGTAGCCTTCGACGAGTACGGCGCGTCCTTTGCTGAGGTATTCGGCGCAGTTCTCCGCCTGCTTGCCCCACACGGTGACGTCGATGAATGCGGCCTCTTCGCCCCAGGTTCCGTCCTTCAGGCGGGTTCGGCGGTTAACCGCCAAGCCGAGGTCGAGCACGCCGGTACCGGACTGGATGTACCGCAGCTCGGGGTCGCGCGTCAGCCGTCCCATCAAGAACACTTTGTTCAGGTTCGCCATGGTCTTGTCCCCCGTTGGGTCATTGGGTCTGCTGGTTTTCGGGGTCTGCCGGTGCGTTGTTGTCCGCCGCTTCGGCGGCGGGCTTTTCGGGTTCGGGTGCATCGGCGGCGGGCTTTTCGGGTGCCGGTGCATCGGCGGCTGGCGCGGCGTCGGCGGCGGGTGCTTCGGCTGGTGCATCGGCGGCGGGTGCTTCGGCGGCAGGTGCGGCGGCGGCAGGTGCTTCGGCGGCGGGCGCATCGGGTTTGGCGGCTGGAGCGGGCTCTGCGGGCTTGGGTGCATCGGGTTTGGGGGCGGGCTTGGGAGCGGGCGCCCCTTGCCGCGGCCGCCGGCCGGATCGGTCGTCGGCCTCGAGCGGCTGGCCGACGTTTTCTTCGCGGACGATGAGTGCGCGGAGCACGGTGGTTGAGATTTCGCAGTCGTGGCGGAGCGGCTCGACCTGTGCGGGCTCGAGGCTGAACTGTGCGAGCAGGTAGGTGCCTCGCCGGCGTCCGGCGACTTCGTAGGCGAGCCGACGCGAGTCCCACTTTTTCAACTCGTCGACGGAGGCCCCGTGTCGGGTGAGCAGGTCGCGGATATGGGCGGCCACGCCGTCGAAGTCATCGGAGGCCCGGCCGTCGTCCACCAGAAACATTGCTTCGTAGACTCGCAAGGTTCGTCCTCTCAGTTAAAGCGGTTCATGCAGGCCTCGATCCCGTCCTCTGCCCAGCAGCAGGCCGCGTCCGCTGCGGCTTGCAGCGCGTCTGCGATGGCTGCGCGGTCCGAGCGGCCGGGCCGGTCGAGCACATAGTCGATGGCGTCCTGCGGCTCCGGCCTGCCGATGCCGACACGCAGCCTGGGAAAGGCGGTGGTGCCCAGCAGGTCGGCCACTGATTTAAGGCCACGGTGCCCGCCGCTCGATCCTTTCCGGCGCGCCCGAATCTGACCCGGTTCGAGGTCCAGGTCGTCACAGACCACCAGCAGGTGGTCCGGTTCGAGGCCGTGCCAGGCGCAGGCGGCCTGGACCGAGCGGCCGGAGTCGTTCATGAAGGTCTGGGGCTTGACCAGCAGCAATCGGTTCGAGCCGGCCTGAGCCTCGCCCAGCCGGGCTTTGAACCGGCGGCGCGAGACGGAGGCTCCCAGACGTTCAGCCAGAATGTCAATCACCTCGAAGCCGACGTTGTGCCGGGTACCCAGATACCGTTTGCCGGGGTTTCCCAGCCCAAAGACCGCGAGCACATCGCCGCTCCGTCGTTCTCTTTAGTCGGTCTGCCCGGCCTGATCCTCTTCGTCTTCCTTCTTCCGTCCGATGACCTCGGGCTCTTCGCCGCCGGGCTCGACCTCTTCCGCCTCGGCCGCTTCGGGCTCTTCGGCGATGGCCGGCGGGCGGATGGTGACCAGGATGGACTCGGGGTCGGTAAGCACCGTAACGCCGTCCGGCGGTTCTACGTCGCGCACGTGGATGCTGTCGCCGATGGCCAGGTCCGAGACTCTGACGCGGATGAGTTGTGGGATATTGGCGGGCAGGCATCGTACGTGCAGGTCGGTGACGGGGTGCTCGACGACGCCGCCGGCGGCGGCGCCCTTCGCGGTGCCGACCAGTTCGACGGGGCACTCGACCTCGATGACTTCGTCCATGGCGACGCGCTAGAAGTCGATGTGGA
>Ga0272441_10011510_pt1 | contig 13113 bp, 14 predicted proteins | sample SSMProp6N_FD_193582 | JGI IMG/M metagenome (GOLD analysis project Ga0272441, IMG submission 193582) | Marine sediment archaeal communities from Little Sippewissett salt marsh, Falmouth, MA, United States - SSM-Prop-6N | ecosystem: Environmental > Aquatic > Marine > Wetlands > Sediment ... | reverse complement strand
AAGGAGGCGGGGGGGATCCGTTACCGGGCCGAGGCCCCGCCGGGCTGGCAGGTCGAGGTCGAGAACCTGTCGGGTGCGCCGCTCATCGAAGAGGTCTGAGCACCGCCCTGCCCTCGCCGCCCCGGGGCGCCAATGCCTACAACTGGTCGGCGTGTTCGGCGACCTTTCGGAACGCGTCGGCGTACTCTTTGATGAGCGCCGGCCGCCGATGTTTGAACCATGGGATGCGATAGACGCGGCTGTCCACGGCCTCCGCATGGGGCAGGCTGCCCGGTCCCTGGCGCACGTCGCGGTCGGTGTGGGCGACCATCGTCGGCTTGCCCTCCCAGAACAGGTCAGCCTGGTGGAAGAGCGGGTGCAGGTGAAGGGGGAAGTTGATCCCACCGGTGGACAGGCCCTCGGCCTGGAGCGCGGCGCGGAACTTTTCGACCGGCAGGCCGCCGAGCGCCCGGGCGTCGTACAGTCCGAAGCAGTTGTACCACCCGCCGCAGGTGGAGCCGGAGCCCTTCGGCGGCCGACGCGCGGTCAGCCCCGGCACCCCCTCCAGGCAGTCCCAGAATTCGTTCATCGCGCCGTCGATTTCGGCCATCCGCTGGTCGTAGTACTTGAGCTGCACGCGGCCCAACGCGGACGAGAGCTGGTGGATGCGGTGCTTGTGTCCGCCCATCGCCAGGCCGGCGAACTTGGACAGCTCCGGGTCGCTGAGCGGCTGGGTGGGCGGGTTGTACATCGTCGGTGCGCCGGTCCGCTCATAGTGTCCGTAGGCGATGCAGCGTTCGTAGATCTGGAGGTCGTCGGTGACCAGGATGCCGGCCTCGCCGATGGCCAGGCTCTTTCCGCTCATCAGGCTCATGGCGGCCACGTGGCCGATGGTCCCGCACTTCCGGCCCTTGTAGAGCGAGCCGTGCGCGTGTGAGACGTCCTCGATGACCTTGACGCCGTGCCGGTTGGCGATCTCCATGATGGGGTCCATGTCACAGGGATAGCCGCTGTAGTGGACCACCATGATGGCCTTGGTGCGCGGGCCGATGCGGTGCTCGATGTCGCCGGGGTCGATGTTGATGGTCGCCGGATCGACGTCGGCGAAGTTCACTGCGGCGCCCAGTGTGAGCGCCTGTGTACAGGAGCCCCAGAAGGTGAGGCTGGGGCAGATGATCTCGTCGCCCAGACCCAGGCCGCAGGCCCACATCGCCGCGCGGAGCGAGGCGGTCCCGTTGTGATAGGCCAGGGCGTACTTGGCGCCGATCCAGTCGGCGAACTCTTGCTCGAACTGCCTGGTGACGTCGGTGCCGCTCATTGCGCGGCGCCGCAGGACGTCGAGCACGGCGGCTTCGTCCTCGGGGGTGATGATGGGCCAGTCGAAGACGTCGTCCGGCTCGCTGGTGATGGCCTTGGGCCCGCCGTTGATGGCCAGCTCTTTCCCGCTGCTCATAGGAATGCTCCGTTGCCGTGACGGCGCGGCGGTCTGTGCCGCGCCTTTGTCTCGCCCTCACCGCGGCCGGTAATCGGGGTTGGGCTGTGGGATGCCGGCCTGGACGTCCTGGCGCCACGCGGCAAGCAGGCCGTGCAGTTCGACAGCCCGGGCCGCCTCTGCCTGCGAGAGGTCACGTTCCTCGCCGATGTCCTGCCGCAGGTTGTAGAGTTCGAGGCGGCCGTCCTCGAAGAACTCGATGAGCTTCCGGTCGCCGCAGCGGACCGAAGAGCCGGGTGTGCCGCCCTGGTTGGCGTAGTGCGGGAAGTGCCAGAAGATGGCCTGGCGGTCGGGCCGGCCCGACTGGTCGAGCAGCGGCAGGATGCTGACGCCGTCGCAGTGCTGCTCGGGCCTGGGGTCGAGCCCGGCCAGATCGAGGAACGTGGGATAGAAGTCGGGGCTGGTGACGGGCTCGCTGCAGAGGCTGCCGGTCGGGACGGTGCCCGGCCATCGGGCGATGAGCGGCTCGCGCGTGCCGCCTTCGTACATCCAGCCCTTGCCTTCGGCGAGCGGGGCGTTGCAGGTGGGCGAGCCCTCGGCGGTCGCCAGGCCGCCGTTGTCCGAGGTGAAGAAGACCACTGTGTTGTCGGCCTGGCCCGATTCCTCGACGGCCCGCAGCACCCGCCCGATGTTCTCGTCCAGGCTTTCGATCATCGCCGCGTAGGCGGGGTCCGACTGGACCAGCCGCCGCACGATCCGCTGGTCGCGTTTGTGATCGCCGGGGAAGAAGTCGCCCTCCTCGAAGGTCTTGACCCGGTCGAGCCCCATTGCCCGGGCCTTGGCCTCGTATTTCGCGATCTTGTCCGGCTTGGCCTGGATGGGGACATGCACGCTGTAGTAGCACAGGTTCAGGAAGAAGGGCCGGGCGTCGTCCTGGCGGATCAGGCGGACCGCCTAGTCGGTGAGCCGGTCGGTGAGGTACTCGCCCTCCGGGCCGTCGTCCAGGGTGGGGATGCCCCAAGGGCTGAAGTATCCGTTCATCGGCATGCCCCACTCGCACCCGCCGATGTTGACGTCGAACCCGTGCCGGTCGGGGTAGAACTCCGGCCCGCCGAGGTGCCACTTGCCCACGTGCCAGGTGCGGTAGCCACCGTCGCGGAGCGCGGCGGCGACGGACGTCTCTGCGGCGGGCAGGTGGTCGGTGTAGGGCGCGTCGATCAGCCGGCCGCGGTCGGGGTGGTCCTTGTGCCGGGCGTTGATGTAGTTGGTCACCCCCACCCTGGCCGGGTACTTCCCGCTCATGATGCTGGCCCGGGTGGGCGAGCAGACGGGGCAGGCGGCGTAGGCGTCGGTGAAGCGCATGCCGTCGGCCGCCAGCCGGTCGAGATTGGGCGTCTCGTAGAAGGTGCTGCCGTAGCAGCTCAGGTCCCGCCATCCCAGATCGTCGATCAGGATAAAGAGGATGTTCGGCTTGCTCATCGTGTGCTCCCGTTGACCGGGCCGGCATGCGGCCTAATGCGTCAGCTTCGCGGCGTTGCGGCCGGTGATATCCTTGAACACGCCGGCGTCCAGGTCGAGGCTCTCCAGGAAGTCGAGGTGGTCGCGGTCATAGGTGTCCGTTCCGTAGAGCAGCTTCTTCCGGAACTTCGCCAGGAAGCGCCTGGCGTGGGCCACGTCGCGGGTCAGCGCGTTCAGGCCCGAGCCGGCCGACAGATCCGCGTAGAGGTTGCCGTACTTCGCGAGCAGCTTCTTGAGCTTGCCGCGCGGAGCGACCTTGCCCTTGGGATAGGGCTGTGTGACCCGGTCGGCATCGCCGGATATCTCGCGCCAGAACCCCGGGCCGTGGCCGATGAACGTGGTCTTTGGGCAGAGCACCAGCGCCCGCTCCAGCGCCTCGACGTTCCCGCCATACCACATCCCGGTATGCGGCAGGGGCACGTCGATGTGCACCAGGACCGGCAGCTTGAGTTCGGCGCATACGTTGTAGATGTGGACCAGGTCCCAGTGGTCGTACATCAGGCGGAGCTTCAATTCGCCGTAGCCTTTGCAGCCCTGGTCGACCAGCTCGCGCAGCGTCTCCTCCGCCCGCTCTCGGCGCGGGTCGATTCCGCAGAACGGGATGAACCGGTCGGGATGCTTGCGATAGGCCTCCATCACGTCCTCCGGCGCCAGGTGCACGTAGTTGTAGCGGTCGAGGCCGGCCTCCTTGTCCTGCCAGCTCAGCACCCAGGCCTTGTCTACGCCGATGCGGTCCATGTGGCGCACCGCGTCGTCCGCGCGGTGGCCCTGCCAATTGACGTGCGTGTGACAGTCGATGATCATTCGGCTGCTCCAGTCAGGCGACCGGTGAGTTCGCGCGGTATGGTACCGCGCGCGCTCCGCCGACGCAACCCTCACCAGCCAAGAAGCATAAGCGGGCAGAAAAAAAACACGCCGCGCCAAAGGCGCGACGTGTTGGATGCTGAATGGCGGCGGTCCCGCCTAGTGACTGGCGGCCACGCTGGGCGCCAGCAGCGCCCCGCTGACCTCGACCGCGATGGTGCTATGACAATCCAGGCACTGCCTCAGTTCGATCGGCGGCTGCGTACCGAGCCGCTGGATCGAGTGAAACCTGGTCCGCTCGTGCCTGCAATAACCGTGCCTTTTCATCGTCCCTCGTCTCCTGTAGGCGCGCGGCGCGCATAGGCTACGCCGGTTGCCCTCACACATCCTCTGCCGCGCCGGGCGTTCCTGCCCGACTTCCACCCTGCCAAAGAGCAAACAGCGTGCCACAACAGCGGCAAAAGAGCCGCCCTTCTGAGGCAACGCCCGCAACCTTTTCACTACCAATCTGTTACAACGGAGCCATTCTGTGATGGGCCTCTGACGCCCCGGCTCTAGGATGTAGCCTTAAAGCAACACAACCGACCCACCCCGGCGAGCCACACCCGTAAGCACTTGGCAGACAAGATGTTACCTGTGGTGTAACAGAGCAACAAGCGGCGGTGCCCCAAAGCCGCCGACCGGACCTCCCAGACGCGCGCCGGGCCAGCCTTTTCGCTCCGCTTCGCCCCCCCCCTTCCCTCGCACCGGCTCCGCCGCAACATTCACGTGCCAAACGGTTTGCGTCACGCAGGTGCCGCCTCACAGGGTTTCACGCTTGAGATTGGACGCCGATTCAGGTACACTACCATCTGACACGAACGATGCGTCGGCCCGGTCGTCCAGCCTGGTCTAGGACACTGGCTTTTCACGCCAGTAACACGGGTTCAAATCCCGTCCGGGTCACTCGAGACACAGTCGGCTCTTTCGGGCCGCTTTCCGTGACAGTCCGCTCAATTTCGTGATGTTGTCCCGCTATGCCGGGCGCTTGGTGCGCGTGCTCCGCTTGGGCTTGGCGCCGAAGAGGCCGAGCACTTTATCGCGAAGGTAGCGCTGAACGAAGGAATTCACCGTGCCGTCCGGATAGAGAATGCGATTGCCGATCAACGTCCGGACCCGCTCGTCGAACTTGAAGCGGGGCACGGAGCTCTTGGCCAACAACTCGTCCTCTGAGAACCGGGCATTCTCCCACAGCCAGTCCCAGGTGGAATTCTCCGAGTCGCCGCTCGGCTCGGAGACCTCCTCGGCGCGCTCGACGCCGGTGTTCGTCCACGCCACGACGATCCGTGTCAACTCCGATTGGTCTGCAATGAACAAGATGACCTCCGGCTTCTCGTTCTCCTTGAACCACTCAAGCTTCTCTGTGTACGTATCGTGTGCCATCGATTTCTCCTTCTTGTTCACAGCACGCAATTGCAGCGGCCGCGGCTCGCGCCAAGCCCGAGCGCGTCCCAGACCGGCGGCTCTTCGAGGCACAGGGCGACCGGAATGTCGGGCCGGATGGAGCGAGCCGTACGGATGATCGCTCGGTACATTCGGACCCTCAACTCCTGCGGGTAGCGCATGCGCCCGTCGCCAGACGCCCGGTCGGCCTGCATGCTCTGCGAGATCACGTTGCCCCGCCCGAGCTTCTGTTCCATCAGCCAGCGCGCCCGCCGGTAGCTGCAGATGCCGCCCAGCGTCAGGCGCGTAAGTGACACCGTTCGAAGCAGCCGGCGGGTGAAGTCGGCGTAGATCGCCTCCCAGTTGGCGACCGGGATCAGCGGCATCAAGACAGCACGCACGGGGTAGCCCGCGTCGGCGCAGCTCTGCATCGCCGCCAGCCGCTGCTCAACGGGCGGCGTGTTGCTCTCAAACGCGCGGGCCACCTCGGGCGGGTTCAGACTCCACGACAGGATCGTGTGGCCGTTGTGCTCGAGACCGATGAGCCGCTCGACCTCGGCGCTCTTTGTCAGCAGAACCTGCCGGGCGAATGGGTGGCCGGCAAAGAACGGAACGAGGACCGTCGAGTACGCCGTGAGCGGGTCGAGTGCGAGCCCGTCTTGGAGCTTCCCGAGGTAGAATGCCGTCGGCCGGCCGAGCCGCCGCGCGGTCCGGTCGATCTCGCCGACGACCTCCGGCAGGTTCACGTAGATCCGAATTGCAGGCGAATGCCACACGCTCGCTGTCCCGGCCAGGTAGCAGTAGTCACAGCCATACGGGCAGAAGCCGGTCGGCGAGAAGTGCCAGTAGTTTGGGCACGTATTGCCCTCTTCCTCGCTGAAGCGAACGGCGCTCCGGTGCTCGCCGAAGACCAGCGTCCGCTTGCCCGCGTCGTGACGGGCCAACGGGCTGAGCTTGCCCAGTTGCACGCGGTTGTGTGGCACGTCGAGCTGTTCGATCCGTTCGGCATCCGAATAGACCGCGCAGATGCGCTCGACGAACCGCCGGCGCTCCGGTGCGGCAACGCTGCCCTTGGCAAGGACGATGCGCTCGACCGAAAGATGTTTCGGACGTCGTGGCTGGTAGCCGCTCGGGAACGACCTCGTCGGCGGCAGGTCCCGGAAGAGCGACCCTGTCTTGTTCGTGCTCGCCATGTCAGCGACCTACGGAATTCGGATGGCCGTGACGCCGCCGCGTTTCAGGACTTCGCCGGCGACGGCGTCCGGATCACAGGACGGACTGCCCCCCTTCATGTAGGCCCGTTTCGCCCCAACAATGTCCGCGATTTCCAGAGCGTAGTGTGCACCGTTCACATGAAACAACGTCACGTCCTCGCCCGTCTCCGGCGCGATCAAACGCAGACCACCGTCCAACACCTCCACTCCGGTCCCGTCCAGCATTTCGCTGGTCCGTGGGGTCGGCATGCCACCCAGTTGCTCCGGGCACACGGGGACCAACACGTACTTCTTCTGAAGGCGCTTGATCAGCCTCTCGCACTTCTTCGCTCGACATCCGTGCCAGCGGCACGGGATGCCCAGCAGGCACGCGCTGATCAACACCGGCTCCTTGGCGGCCACGTAATCGAAGAGCGCTCCCTGACAGGTCGCGACCTGGCTGGTCATGCAGCGCTGTCCCTCCACGGCTTCAGCTTCGCCGCCTCAACAGACTCCACCTTCAACACAGCATCGTCCTCCACCAAGTAAGTTGCTGACGAGACCGTTCAACCGGGGCTGCTCAGCCCATCCGCCGCACCACACCGATCACTCGCCCTGCGATGCGGAAATGCGGGTCCCCTCTGGCGATCCGGATGGGTTCGTACGCGTCGTTCGCCGGACGGAGCTCGTAGCCACCACGTCGTTTCTTCAACCGCTTGACGGTGACCTCCTGATCCTCGCCCAGGTAGCACACGCAGATCGCGCCGACCGGCGGCTCGGACGTCATCTGAACGATGACCTGATCCCCATCCAGAATGCCAGCGCCCTTCATGCTGTCGCCGCTCACTCGTACGGCGAATACGTCGTCCCCTCCGAACAACTCCCTGAGAGAGAGCGAACCCTCGCGGTTCTCGACAGCCGCAATGGGCACCCCGGCGGCAACGCGCCCGACAATGGGAATCGCCTTGTCGCGCCGCAACTCCCGCGCGACGTGAATCCGCCCCTTGCGCCGCTCGATGCACCCCTTCCGCTCCAGCGCAACGATGTATTGGTACACCGTCTTGACGTGACAGCCCAGTTCGCTTGCCAGTTCTCTCGTGGTCGGCGGACGCTCCTCGCGCTCGACGAACGCAATGATCGTGTCCAGAGCCCGGCGCTGCCGGTGCGTGAGTGGCTGCATTCCGCTCCTCGGGAGAGAACGACCCCATCGACTGAATATAGCATACCGTCATATGACGGTGCTGTCAAGCGTCCGTGGGAGTTTGCCGGTCTTTTCCTCTTCGGAGGGAGCGCCTCGGGCAGTCACGCCGCCATAGGCAATTGCTGTACATATGGTTTCAGTGCCGCCACGCCGGCCAGGAAAAGTTGAATAGACGCGCAGCCGCGACGGCAACCCTCGCCGGCTTATGAGGCGGTCACGGCTTTCGGATGCGGTCCAGGCCGTATTCGTTGATCTTGCGGTGCAGGGTGCGCAGGCTGATGCCCAGGATCGCGGCGGCCCGGCGGCGGTTGCTCCCCACGGACGCCAGCGTCTCCCGGATGGCCTTCTCCTCGATCTGCCGCATCGAGAGCCCGATGGGGAACCCGCTCTCGTCGCTGGCCACGGTGGTCTCCTGCATCTCGGTGGGCAGCAGGTCCGGCCCCAGCATCGGGCCCTGCGACATCACCACCATGTTCTCGATGCTGTTTTGCAGCTCGCGCACGTTGCCCGGCCACGGATAGGCGGCGAGCACGTTCATCGCCTCGGCCGACACGCCCCGAATCGCCTTGCCGTGCCGCTCGGCGTAGTGGGTGACGAAGTGCGAGACCAGCAGCGGCAGGTCCTCGTGCCGGTCGCGGAGCGGCGGCAACTCGATGGGCACCACGTGCAGCCGGTAGAACAGGTCCTCGCGGAACAGCCCCGCCTTAACGCGTTCCGACAGGTCGGCGTTCGTGGCGGCGATGACCCGCACATCCACCTTGATGGTCTGCGACCCGCCCACCCGCTCGAAGGTGTACTCTTGCAGCACGCGCAGCAGCTTGCCCTGCACGTCGGGCGAGAGGTCGGCGATTTCGTCGAGCAGCATGGTGCCGCCGTCGGCCAACTCGAACCGGCCGATGCGCTGTTCGAGTGCGCCGGTGAACGCGCCGCGCTCGTGCCCGAACAGTTCGCTCTCGAGCAGTGAGCCGGGGATGGCGGCGCAGTTGACCTTGATGAACGGCCGGTCCCGCCGGCTGGAGTTCACGTGGATGGCGTTGGCCACCAGCTCCTTGCCGGTCCCGCTCTCGCCCTGGATGAGGACCACGGTGCGTGTGTCGGCCACCTGCCGGATCAGGCCGAAGATTTTCTGCATCGCGGCGCTGCGGCCGATGATATTGGAGAAGTCGTATTTCTCGCCGAGCTGGTCCTTGAGCAGTTCGTTCTCGATCAGCAGGTCGCGCGACTGGCTGGCCCGTTCCAGGAGGACGCGCATCTCGCGCAGGTCGATCGGCTTGCGGATGTAGTAATAGGCCCCTTGCTTCATGGCCTCCACCGCAGTGTCCACGGTGGCGAACGCCGTGACCAGGATCACGAACACGTCGGGCCGGACGGCTTTGGCCTCGGCCAGCAGTTGCAGCCCGTCCATGCCGGGCATCTTGAGATCGGTCAGCACGATGTCGACGGTCCGCTGCCGGAGCAGGTCGAGGGCAGCGCCGGCGCTGGCCGCGGACAGCGCCTGGTAGCCCATCTCCGACACGGCCTCGGCCAGTGTTTCGCGCCCGGTCTCGTCGTCGTCGACCACCAGCACGACGCGCCGGGGCCTTCGCTCCGCCTCACTCATAGCTCTTCGTCCAGGGGCAGCGCGATGACGAAGGTGGTGCCCCGCTTCTCGATGGTATCGAACGACAGCTCGCCGCCGTGCGCCTCGACGATCTGCTTGACGATGGTCAGGCCCAGGCCGCTGCCGCCCTCCTTGGTGGTGAAGAAAATCTCGAACACCTTGTCCTGGGCCTCGCCAGGGATGCCCGGCCCGTTGTCCGAGACCCGGATTTCGAAGTAGCCGCCCTGCCGCCCGGTATACACCTCGATGATCCCGTTCTCTCCGATGGCCTGGTGCGCGTTGCGGATCAGGTTCTCCATCGCCTGGCCGAGCTGCTCGGGGTCGATGTAGGCCTGCGGCAGGTCGGCGGAGAAGTCGCGCACGATGCGGATACAGGCCCGCTGGCAGGCGGGTTCGAGGAACTCGATGACGTGCTCGATGGCCTGGTTGAGGTCGGCCCACTCCCGGTGCAGCGGTTTGGGCCGGGCGAACGCCAGGAAGTTGTTGACGGATTCCTCCAGCCGGGCCGTCTCTCGATGGATGCGGGCGACCTTGTTCACCACGTACTCGCCGGGCGCCTCGCCGGGCTGCGAGAGCCGGTCCTCGATCATCTGGATATTCATCTTCACCGAGTTCAGCGGGTTGCGGATCTCGTGGGCCATGCCCGCCGCGATGGTGCCCACGTAGGCCAGCCGCTTCTCCTCCTCGAGCCGCAGCTCCAACTGGTTGGTCCGCTCGTTCAGGTACACGATGTACGCGGCCAGCAAGGCGAGCAGCGAGGTGCCGACCAGCGACATCCGCAGCGCCCGGGCGCTGAGCCGCTCCGACAGCGCGGCGAGCTGCGTCCCGATGTTCGGAGCCACCAAGCCGACCACCAGCCGGCCGGCGTACCCCTCGCCCAGGTTGAGCGGCAGAGAGATCTTGCAGATGCCCGCCGCGGTCCCGCCCTCGGTCGCCGCCAGCATCTGTCCGCGAATGGCGTGCCGGTCGATGGGATAACGCACCTCCACCTCGTCCACGAACCGCTCCGGCGGGTTCTGGCCCCAGTGCAACAGACGCTTCTCGCCCTGGTAGACGCGGGTGAACCGGATCAGGGTCTCGGTCACCCCGCCCTTGTAGAGCAGGCGTTCGAGCTTCCGCGCGAAATCGTGCTCGTCGGCTTCCGCCGCCAGCCAGGCCAGCGGGTCGTACTCGCTGGGCGGGACGTCCGGCGGCCTGACCAGCAGCTCCTCCAACGTGACCTTCACCTCGAAGCAATAGTTCAGCCCGGCGTCGATGTTGCGCAGGACGATGTCCTCCGCCGTGGCGCGGTTCACCGACCGGGTGTACACGTAGACACCGAACGGATAGAAGACCATCAGCACGATGACCAGGTGGAGCGAGCGCCGTCGCATCAGGGACCGTCTGGCGGCCATAGCACGTCCTGTTCCGTCAGGTCATTCGGTCGACATCGCGGCGCGGACCGCCTCGGCGGTCTCGGCCAACTCGTCCTGCACCGGCTCCGTCTGCCGGAAACCCAGGCCGATCCCATCGCCGGCCCGCCGCGGCACCACGTGAAAATGGATGTGGAACACGCACTGCCCGGCGCAGGCCTGGTTGGATTGCAGCACGTTGAACCCCTCCGCACCGGTCACCTCGACCACGGCCTTGGCCACCCGCGGCAGCACCCCGGCCACGTCACACAGCACCTCCTGAGGGGTGGACAGCAGGTCCGGGCAATGCGACTTCGGGATCACCAGCGTGTGCCCTCTGGACGTGGGCATGATGTCCAGGAACGCCAGGACCGTGTCGGTCTCGTACACCTTGTGGCAGGGCGCCTCGCCCGCCACGATCTTGCAGAAAATACAGTCCGGGTCGTTCGTCATTCGAGGCCCCTTCCCTGGGTCACCGACAAATGAAGCAGCCGCTTCGTCTTCTCCGTCACCTTCACGCCATTGTCCAGCCGATACCCGACCACCCACACCGGCCGGCCGGCGGCCGTCACCACCCAGGTGCGCCGGCGCTCGGCGGCGGGCACCTTCAGATCCGTCAGAAAGTCGCCGACCGTCTTGTGCCCGGATCCGCCCAGCGGCCGGAACCGATCACCGGGCCGCCGTGACCGCAGCACCAGCGGCCCGCCCGCCGCGTCAAGATCCAACACCTCATCATAGCGCGTTTTCACGCCGAGAAAAGCCGCCAGGTCGAATCCCGACCGGGGCAGCACCGTGGCCTCGACCGTCAGGCCCGCCCCGGGCACCTCGGTCTGACCGGGCACGTTCAGCACGGCCTCGACCTCGGCCGGTTCCTCGGCGTCCGGACGCAGGAGGAACTCGACCGCCTCCCCCGACCGCACCGCCGCCAGCCCGCCGGGCAGGTCGATCCGGGCGCCGTCCCGCCCCGCGAACGCCAGGTCCACAATCGCGTCGTAATGGTCCGCGTCGAACTGCGGCGCGTCGGCCCGCACCGCCGCCACCGCGGCGTCGATCAGCAGCGGCCGCGCGGCTCCGTGCACCAGCCCAAACGCCGACACATCAATACGGCCGCCGTCCACACAGTCCGAGGCCGCGGTGTACGCCACGTCTTGCGTCAGCTCATAGGCGTCCGCCGCCGAGCGCGCCAGCCGCAGCAGCGACTCCCCAAACGCCGGGTTATACTCCGACTCGATCAACGGCAGCAGCCGGTGCCGCAGCCGGTTCCGAGTCAGGCGGGTATCCGCGTTCGACGCGTCCTCGCGAAACGACAGGCCGCGCCCGGCCAGGTGTTCGAGCACCGCCGCTCGCCGGGCGCCCAGCAGCGGCCGGACCAGGCGAACCGCCGAGCCGTCGCCCAGCAGCCGGCTGACGGACATGCCGCGCAGCCCTTTCAGCCCGGCCCCGCGGATGATCCGGTGCAGCACTGTCTCGATCTGGTCATCGGCAGTGTGGCCGACCGCCACCACCTCCGCCTCGGTCTCCTGGGCCGCCTCCGATAGAAACGCATAGCGTTCCTCCCGCGCCGCCTCTTCCAGCGAGCCGCCGCGGTCCGCGCGGACCGCGTTCACGTCGCAGGTCTCGACCGTCAGCGGCAGCCCGCGCGCGTTGAACAGCTCGCGGACAAACGCCTCGTCCGCGTCGGACTCCGCGCCGCGCAGCCGGTGGTTGAGATGGGCCGCGTGCAGGCTGAGCGCCAGGTCGCCGCGCTCCCTCATCAGCGCCAGCAGGTCGAGCAGGCACACCGAGTCCGGCCCGCCGGACACCGCCACCACCGCGGCGCGGGCGCCGTCGAACAGCCGCCAGCGGCGTGCCGACTTCAGGACGTCAGCGTAAAGCGACATCAAAAGACTCCGTCCGATTCGGGCGGGTATTCTGGCGCACTGCCTTTGGCCCGTCAAGAGGGGTGGGCCTTGAGGAAGCCCATACTTCCAACGCGGGCCATTTTCAGGTGGCGCGGTCACGCTTGGAGCTGCGTGCGACTTCGTACTCATACTCCTGCTCGTAACCGTACTCGTCGTCGCAATGTAAAGGGCACTGACACAGGCTCGGGGTCGGGCAGGCATTCCTGCCTGCCATCTGGCCGACAAGAATGTCGGCCCCATCTTCTGTTCGATCGGTCAGTCTCACGGCTGTAAGCGGGAGCCTGAGTCCGATTGCGATCTGCGCTCTGTGTGCGACCACCGGCCAGAGCCTCAAGCGCCCCGGAAGCGGCTTAGCGTACTTCATGACTTCATGAAGTACGCTAAGTACCGAAGCCGGCGGACGAGCTGTTAACGGGCGACACAAGCAGCGTCACCGGATGCCGCGCGGGACAATGACACAGATGCCCGCGCCTGCCGAACTCCCGGGCGGGACCTAGCGCCCCAAAAGCCGAACCGTGAGAGGCCCGGCGCCAACCCCCTCGATCACCAGCACGCCCTCATCGCTCGCGGTCACCTTCCGCCGACCCACGCCGTATGCGCCGCGCGGCACGGCGTCCAACACGATGCACCGTGAGCCCCCGCTCTTGACCAGGACGACCTCCCGCAGCGGCT
>Ga0272441_10011509_pt1 | contig 13113 bp, 6 predicted proteins | sample SSMProp6N_FD_193582 | JGI IMG/M metagenome (GOLD analysis project Ga0272441, IMG submission 193582) | Marine sediment archaeal communities from Little Sippewissett salt marsh, Falmouth, MA, United States - SSM-Prop-6N | ecosystem: Environmental > Aquatic > Marine > Wetlands > Sediment ... | reverse complement strand
CCTGCTCGTTGACATCGACGTAGGCTTTGTGGATCACGCCGCCGATGAAAAGCCAGTCCGGCCGGCCGTCCATTCCCGCGAAGTTCGCCTTGCCGAAGACGAAGGCGTCGCGCATCCCCATCGCCGCCAGCGTCTGCGTCAGTTGGAAGGTCAGTTCCGCCCGGAACTTCGGCAGGTAGACCTCGGCCATCTGCCCCCTGAGGCGCGCCCGCCACGCTTCCAGGTTCTCCGGCGTCAGGTCCTGTTCGAGTTGCGCGAGCCCGTCGATTCGTCGCGGCAACAGGATGAGCATCGAAAGCTCCTCGCCGCGATAGGGCAACTCCAGGATTTGCAGGGATGGGGCTTCTCCGTAGCGGAACACTTCCTCCTGCCACATGAGCGGTGCCTGCACAGACTCCTTCGCGGAGATGTAAAACGTTCCGTCGCGGGTGTCGCTCGGGTCGAACTCGCTGAGCCATTTGCCCTTGAAGTAGATGGCGTTCACCAGGACGAGGTAGGTGGGATCGGTCAGCGCCCCCGGCTGCACGAGGTCTTTGATCTTGTTCTCGGTCTTCTCTTCGACCCAGCGGTTGATCGTCGCGCAGGCTGCGTTGCGGCTGCCTGCGAAATCGACGGGCGTGATCCGCGTGCCGTAGCGCGTCTCGACGAGAGACAGATACTCCGGCAGGAAACTGTACCCCTCCTGTGGCCAGAGGGAGTTGGCGACGCTCAGGCGGACGTTGCCGGCCTCCTGGACCTTGTTGAGCCCCGCCTGCAACTCGGCGAAGGCCGGATGGAGCCTTTCCTGGCCGAGCGAGAAGTGCATCGTCTTCGCCATCTCTGCCGCGGTATTCTCCCTCGCTCCGGCGTACGTCATCGCCAACGCCGTCGAGATACTATACGGCGAGAAGAACAGATTCCCCTGCCCGCCGGACAACTGCCGATACAGATCGACGGCAAACGCCGAATTGTCTGCGACGAGCGACTTGATGTCCCGATGAGCCTGCTCTGCCTCGGACAAAACGACTTTCTGGACGCGGAGACTCTCCATGCTCGGGTCCATTTTGGCTGCCGGTGTCGGTGGATTCGTGACCTGCGCCACCTCCTGCGGTCCCGCTGACGCATCATCGGCCCGACGTGTCGTCTTCGAGTCGGCTGGAATGCCCTGCAGCAACTGCACGATCTCTTCATGGCGACAACGTCTCGCCTCGTCCAGGGGCGTACATCCTCTCTTGTCCCTGGCGTGGCTGAGGCCGCCGTGCTTTAGAAGAAGCTCGGCGATATCCTCATGGCCACGAATCGCCGCCGTGTGTAAGGGCGTGTCGCCGTCTCTTTCCTGTGAATTGACGTCCGCCCCGTTGGCCAGTAACAGCAGGACCATCTCCGTGCAGCCTTGCGACACGGCATAGTGCAGGGGCGTGGTACCAACCCAATTCGCAAGATTGACATCCGCGTGGTAGGCAATCAGGCGTTGCGCGATTGCCTCGTCGCCTCGGCGGGCAGCCCAATGGAGCGGTGCGTTGCCGTTGCTGTCCCTCTCGTCCACGTCCATGCCGTGAGCAAGGACGAGTTCCACCAATTCAAGATCGCCATCGCGTGCTGCCAGATGAAGCGCCGTATCACCCCGAATGTCTTTCAGGGCAGGGTTCGCGCCGTGCGCAATCAGTAACTTGACGACGTCGGTATGGCCCTCGCTCAGTGTCACGATGAGCGGTATCTCCATGTGGGATGTCCTCGCATTGACATTAACGCCGGCATCGATAAGACGCTGTGCGAGACCGGACAGCCCTTTCGATGCCGCAAGACGCAGAAGCCTTGCGCCTGCTTCCGCGGTGTCGATTCGGGCTCCCTTCGACAGCAGGAAATCGACAATCTCCGGATGGCCATTCCTAGCAGCCTCGATCATGGGAGTCCACGCTCCATACCACCGGTCGCGATCGGGTACGGCGTTGATGTCGGCGCCACGAGCAACCAGAAGCTTCACCGTATCGGTTCGCCCCTCACGAGCAGCATCATGGAGCGGGGTTTGACCGTACGAATTTTTCGCTTCCATAGAGGCGCCGGCGGCGAGAAGCATCTCGACCAGATCGTCGTGTCCCCTCCCGGCCGCTTCGTGTAGCGGCGTTGCGTCTTGTCGACTCTTGGCATTGATATCCGCGCCGTGCGCGAGCAGGATCTTGGCCACTTCCGCAAGGCCCGTGCGGGCTGCACCATGGAGCGGAGTGTCTTCAGATACTGCCCCTCGGGCATTCACATCGGCACCCTTGAGGAGGAGCAGTTCCACGAGATCGGTGTGTCCGTTCTCCACCGCCTTGTGCAATAGCGTTTCGAGGTATCCGTGACGCGTCTCGCACCGAGCGTTCACATCCGCGCCGTTGGCGATGAGCACCTCCGCAATCCTTACCATCCGTGTCCGCACGCGTGCGGCTGCATAATACAGCGGTACATTGCCTGACCGGTCTATCTCGTTGACGTTCGCCCCCCGTGCGATGAGCCTCTGGACCTCCGCCACATCCCCCCTTCGAACCGCCTCGTGCAGCGATGTGGGCTCCGTCTTCTTCTCACATCCGCCGAAGAGGCACACGAACGCCGTTGCCAAACTGAACGTCCTCAAGAATCTCATGTCTGTTTCCCTCCAGAAAGATCACTGCCCACGAGATGGGGGCTTTGGTTTGTCTTCTATCGTATCACCTGTCCTGGCCGTGAGGAGGCGGACGACGTCGGTGTGGTGGCGGCGCGCTGCCATGTCCCTTGGGGTTTCGCCCCGGTTGTTTCGGATGGCGGTATCGGCCCCATGGGCCAACAGCATCTCGACGACCTCCCTTCGACCCCGCAGCGCCGCCTCATGCAAAGGCGTGTCACTGTCATTGTCGGTTGCGTTGACCGTCGCCCCGTTTCCCACAAGTGCTCTCACCACGTTACTGGATATGCGGGCCGCATAGTGTAACGGGGTCTTTTGCTGAGCATCCCTCGCATTGACCTCAGCGCCATGGGCAATCAGGGCCCTGGCGAGTTCCTCATGGCCAAACTTCGCCACATAGTGCAACGCCGTGCCGCCCTCCTTGTCCTTGTGGTTGACGTCCGCCCCGCCTGACAGGAGTTCCGCAATGACCCGCCGACAGCTCTCGCGGAGAGTCGGACCCAGGCGGTTCTGTCGTGCCTCGCTGAGGGTAGTGAAGTCGAAATTCCAAGTCGCCCAATCCGGCAGAGCGGCACCCGCTTCGTACTCGCGGACAGCCAGCAACAGCGGGGTGTCACCGTCCTCGTCCCGCACATCGGCCTCGGCGCAGTTGGCCAGGAGGAGCTCGGCGACGTAAAAGAAGCCCCCCTTCAGCGCTGCCATGAGAGGGGTCTGTCCGGCGGCATTGCTCTCGTAGTACGTGCTGTACTCCCTGGTGCTCCTGGCATTCACGTCGGCACCCTTGGAAAGAAGCAGTCGGGCAATAGGCATGTCGCCGCGCCGCGCGGCAATGTGGAGGGGTGTGTAGCCGCCTGTGTTGGCCGCATTGACATCCGCACCGTGACTCAGCAGGAGCTTCGTGATCCGGATGCGCCTCTCCTTCCGCTGCGCCTGCACGGTGAGTTCGCAGGGGTCGTTGGACTGCTCATCTGTTCCATCACGGAGTCGACGGAGCACCTCCCGCGTCTGCCATCCAGACCGATGGTCGGCAGTGACCGCGTGCAACGGCGTACTTCCCGCCCGGTTGCGCGTATGGACATCTGCACTACCATCCAGAAGCAAGTTGACGATTTCCTCGTGGCCCCATAACACAGCGATGTGGAGTGCCGTCGCCCCGGGATAGCTCTCCTCTTCACTCTTGGCGTTGACATCGGCGCCGTGGGCGAGGAGCAACTCGACGGTGTCTTCGTCGCCTTCTTCTACCGCTTCGTGCAATGCCGTCTGACCGCCCCAACCGCGTGCATTGACATCCACGCCTTTGGCAAGGAGTAAATCGATAATATCCCGCCGTCCTCTGAATATGGCCTGATTCAGTGCGGACCACTGCTCATAGTTGGGCTCCGCCCCGGCATCAAGGAGCAGCCTCACCACCTCAAGCAGGTCGTGATCGACCGCGCCGCATAGCGGCGTCGCCTCATGGCCGTCGGTTGCATTGATGTCCGCGCCGCTGGCGATGAGCAGTCGCACTGTGTCCACGTGCCCGCGTTCGATAGCCGCGTGGAGGGGCGTCTCACCCAAATCGTTCATCGCGTTCAGGTCGGCCCCGTTGGCGGCGAGGAGGCGTACGATCTCGTCATGGCCCCCCGCTGCCGCCGAATAGAGTGGCGTGTAGCCCCGCCCATAGACCTCATTGACATCGGCCCCGCCTTCGATGAGGCTTTTGGCCTTCTCGACATCTCCCAGATAGGCGGCCAGCGGCAGCGTGACCGTCGCTCCTGATTCAACAAGGTACTGCACAACCTCACGCCGGTTCCTCTGGAGAGCCAGCATGGCGGGCGTCAACCTCTCCTCGTCCAGGCTGTCGATCCGCGCGCCGCAGCGGACGAGAACTCGAACGATCTCCTCGTGTCCGTTCTCGGCCGCCTCATGGAGCGGTGTTCGACCGGTCTTGTCCTTGGCGTTGACGTTCGCTCCGCGCGCGATGAGGCGCTGCACCTTCTGCAGCTCGCCATCCCTCGCCGCTTGGTGCAGGTCGGACCAACGGCTTCTCTCCTCGCAGCCGGCTGCGAGGAGTGTTACGGCCAGGACGCCGTAGAGCCATCCGCTCGCTCTCACTTTTGTCGCCTCCCATGACTACCGACCGAGTGCCCCCTTTGAATAAGGCCCGGCGGATCATGAGAGTAACATACATTCTGAAAAAAAATCCGGCAAGGGGCGGCGCCGACAACCCATCCCCTGAGCGAGATCGAATGGGTCGCTTGTCGGTGTTCTTCCGACGGGCAGGATCACTCAAGATTCATGGACAAACCAGTTTGTCCATGCCACCCGCGCCCTCCGCAAAGAACAGGTGCACGCCTTGGAACGGGGGACTCCTCTCAGAGACCTGTGCATACGACAAGATGCGTTTTTCGCTTGTTGGGCTACCAGCAGGATTGAGAAGAGCCCGACGGAAACCAGGCCCTCCCCGCCGTAGAGCCACTGGACTCGACGGTCGGGTCGGGCACCCACATCCGGGATGTAAGACCCACCGAGAGTCCATGACACGGAAGTATGCAAAAACCAGATGAACCACAAACACCCACAGACAGACAATCATGCCTGCCCTATACGGATGTGCGAGAGGAGGCAAAAAAAGGCGAATGCCCGGGGGGCGGCCTTTTGGGCTTGTCCCGGGCACTCGATAGGCGGCATCTGTTGTGTCGCGTGTCAGATTTTGGCGTCTTCGGCCTTCGGTTCGTCGTCGCCATACTCGGCCAGCCATAGTTCCGCGAAGAGGGTCAGGTCGTGCCCGTCCACCATGCCGTCGGCATTCAGGTCGGCCGGCGAGCCTTCCTTCGTGAGCGGCTTGTTCAGCGCCCTGGCGATGAAGGTGAAGTCGTCGGCGTCGAGCCGGCCGTCACCGTTGAAATCGCCGAGCGTGCCGACATCGCCGGGATCGGCGGGATCGCCGGGTTCACCAGGATCACCAGGATTCCCCGGGGCCGGTGAGCCACGATAAAGGCGAATCTTGCCGTCGGCGGAACCGACGAGCAGGTCCCAATGGCCGGGTCCGTCCCAGTGGCACACGAACGGGCGGGATCGCGGCGAGCCGGCCAGGTCGATGGGTTCGCCGTTCGAGCAGACGAGACTGAAGCCACCGAACAGTGGCAGGCCCTCGAGCCCGATGTTCTTGTAGAAGAGGATCTGACCGTCGCTGTTGCCGGTGAGCAGGTCTTTCTTGCCGTCGCCGTCGAGGTCCAGGATGTCCGGGCTGGACCGCAGGCCGGGAACGATAAGATCCTGGCCGTCCTCCTGGGCGGGCTCGCCGGCCATCGGCGAGTAGTTGAATCGTGGTGGGATCGACCCGCCGCAACCACAATTCATGTAGACATGAATCATACCGTCCAGACCGCCGACGACGAGGTCCAGCATGTCGTCGTCGTTCCAGTAGACGGGAACCGGCGTCGCCCGCATGCCGACGTCAATGGGCCAGCACTGGCAGCCGCCGTAATTGACGGTATGGCCGCTATCGAATGACGGGTCTTCGTCGGAGGCGATGTTCAGGTAGATCTCTACCGTGCCGTTCGCCCGGCCAATCAGCAGGTCCTTGGCGTCATCCCAATCCCAGTACACGACGCGAGGGGCTGCGCCAAGGCAGCCCTGCGCGGGGACTTTCAAGTCCCAGCCATCCGCTTGGACGTAGAAGGAATCGACGAAAGAGGGATCCACTTCTGAGCCCCTGTTGAGGTACACGCGGACTTTTCCACCTGTGTCGCCGTCACCTTCGCCGACGATCAGGTCTCCGAGTCCATCGTTGTCCCAGTCCTCGAAACAGGGCACGGAGTACCCCGGCACGACGATGTCCTCGCCGTTTGCCTGGACGAACTCCTCCGGCCCAAGATCGATCACAGGGACCTCGGCCATGGCCGGCAGTGAAGCCGCAAGAATCGCGGCCAAGACGATAAGCAGTGACGCACAACGATTCATTTCATTCTCCTCCAACAACTGGAATGAACAACACCCCCACGATGGGTGCGCACAAGCGGGATGTCTACGGGAAGAACCTTTTCTACCACCCCACTATGATTTGTCTATTATACGGCGTTGGACGGGGAATGTCAAGAGGAAAACGTCACGGGCAAGGTCCGGAAAGACCGACGGAGACAACATCCAGAAACCGGATGAGCCTAAGAACCGCTCTCGCTTTGGCGGGTCGGATGCTCGAAGCCGAATGCTCTTCGGGAAGCCGCTGTCCGATGGCTACGTCAGGAACTTGTTGAGTACGGCGGCCGTGTGCATGGCCAGCAGCATCAGGTAATCCAGATCGCCCAGCGTGTAGTGGTCGTGGACCATGGCGTTGTCGGCGTAGATGACGCCGTAGCAGCCGCCCGGACCGGTGATCGCGGCGATCAGCGCCGAGCGGATTCGGGCTTTCTCCTCGACATCCGCGGCCACGCGCGGCAGCACCAGGGATTGGCTGCGCTCGACGGCGTGGTTGATCTTCTCGGCCAGCTTCAATTCGCCGAGATCCACGGCCTTGCCGTCCCGTCGCTTGCCCGCGTGATAGGTCATCGGGCCGGTTGGCTGTTCCCGCAGCGCGCACCAGGTATGAAAGGCGCCGAACTGTTTCAGCGAGATTTCCAGCAACGTGACCAGCAGCTCCTCCAGGTTCTTGGCGCCGCAGACCGCGTCGCAAGCCTGGGAGAAGTCCGAGAGCCTCTTGGCGGGCAGCCGCATCGCCGGGGCGTGACCAGCATCAGGCTTCCGCACGACCGTCTCGTGCGTCGGCGTCGCCAGGCCTGCCTCGAGATTCAGCGTGTCCTCGAACTGTGCGGCCTCGGGCGGCTGGGCGTCACCGAGATTCACCTCGATCGTGAAATCCGTGATCTGGATGGCGTCGCCCGTCTTGATCTCGGTCGCCTTGACCGCCTCGCCGTTGACGAAGGTCTTGTTGGCGGAACCGAGATCCTGGACGTGCCACGTGCCGTCGCCGTCACAGGCAATCAGAGCGTGTTTCTTGGAGACCGTGCGATCGGGCAGAAAGACTTGAGAATCGGCCGCTCTTCCGATCTGGATGGGACCCTGCGCGAATTGGAACTCCTTGGTCTCCCCATCTTTCTGTTTCAGTACCAGACGCATCGTCAGTACCTCCACATTCGAGTTCATATTGACAATCTATTATTGTTCCTCCGAACCGGCCTGTCAAGGAAACAATCGAAGAATTCGGGACATATTCGGCCCTTTCGGGCGTTCGGCGGGGCCTTGAGGGCCTTCTCGTACGTCTCCGGACGCCATAAAATGCGAGTTTTCCTGGTCACAGCAGCCGGCGGCGCCGCCCGCGGACGCCCGAGCGGCATGAGCGGCGAACCTGGATCAGAGGGCTGAACGCAGAGTCCTTGCCACACGAATTGCGACGAACGAGCCTTCTCTCAGCGCCATCTCGCCGGTATGGTCCGGCGCATAAACGCGCGTCTTATGGGGTGTTCTCCGATGCCGCCGCCGGCGAGGACCTGGCCAACTGGATATCGTCGATGTACAGAGTCCTCGCTCCGCCATCTTCGTGCTCCCTCGCATAAAAGGCTCACTATTCGCCGAATAGGCATGCTCTCCACGATGCACCGTTGTCGGCACAGCCAATTCTACCGACTCTCAGGACAGGCGACAAGCTCGTAGTGACGCCGTAAGGCGTTATCTCTAGCTCGTCCGGTTTTCGCGTATTTCTCCCCAGACAAGGATTCCGGCCTTCGGCCGGGAGTTTATCGCTTTGATGCCACCAGCAGGTGGGTATGCTGACGCATACCTATTGCCGTGACCATTCTGATCCGGCGGGCATAAGGTCGAGGACACCGCTCGCAGTTCCGCCTTCAGGCGGCTTGAAACCGCGTAAACGCGGAACTCCAAACAGACCGAATCCCGAACACACCGATCGCGAAGTTCGTGCAGTCACAGTACGACGACCGTGCAAGGCTGACCTTGATTATGCTGGAGGCCGCAAAGCGGCAAACTCCCCCAACACGGCCGCTTCGGCCGCGCTTCTGTCCGCTACCGACCTCGCCGAGGCGATTTCACGGCCATCCTCCCCGGCAAGAGCGGATGGCTCGGGAGCGTTGCCTGGCAACCCTCCGCGCGCCTGCGTTCGCGAGCCGGCAACGTACGCAAAAACCGGATGAGCCGTATCTGTATTTTCCTCACGCGGAAACTACAAACCGAAGATATGCTCTGACGAGCACACTACGAACTGACGACATGCCCTCACGGGCACACCGCAGACGGGCGGGCGGCAGTCTCAAACACGACGCATCCTGGGCGTAGAGGCAGCAGGCTGGGTGGCACGGACAAACCATGTCCTGAGCCTGCCGAATGGATTGTTTGTCCGTGTCTTTTCGAATGGATAGTCTTTCAGTGCCGCCCGGGCGACTGCCAATGCTGCGTCGCCCTGCCAGGGAGTCACAGCCGATTGGTCAGGAACTCTCCGTCGTGTGCTTCGGCGTTCCTCGGAGGCGGTGACGGTACTGGTCGAGGATGACGGCGGCTACGATGACACAGCCGGTGATCAGACGTTTCGTGTACTCCTGGGCGCCGATCTGGGCCAGGCCGGTACCGAGGACGGCGATGATGAGAACGCCGAAGAAGGAGCTGATGACCGAGCCCCGGCCGCCCATCAGGCTGGTCCCTCCGATGACCACGGCGGCAATCACCTGCAACTCAAAGCCGATGGCCGTATTCGGATTGGCCACGGAAACGCGGGCGGTCTGCATGACAGCCGCCACGCCGACGAGCAAGCCGGAGACGGCAAAGACCGACAGTTTGTACGGACGCGGATCGATGCCGGACAGGCGAAATGCCTCTTCATTCGTGCCGATGGCGATCAGGTACCGTCCGAATACCGTCCGGGACAGGACCAGTTGGCCGGCCGCCACAACGACGATCGCGATGATAAAGGGCAGCGAGAGCCCCAGAATGGTCGTCTCCGTGATGACCTCCACGGGGCCGCCGACGTAGATCGTGCGGGATTGCGTCACGAGATAGGCCGCGCCGCGGGCCACTTCGAGCATGCCGAGCGTGACGATGAACGAAGGCAGCCCCCATCGGATTACAACGAGGCCATTGGCCGCACCGCAGGCCAGGCCGACGAGCAGGCAAGCAGGGATCGCGAGCGCCAGCGGCAGGTCCCAGTTGACCAGGGCGATGCCGAGGATCGCCCCGGCCAGCGCCATCACCGAGCCGACGGACAGGTCGATGCCGGCGATGATGAGCACGAACGTCATGCCCACGGCCGCGATCGTCGTATCCGGGATCTGATTCGCAATCGTGCGGAAGGTGGTCAGGGTAAAAAAGTTCTCCGCGAGAATCCCGAAGACAATCAGCAAGAGAACCAACGCCGCCGCCATACCCAGATAATCGGCGATCACACCCCTTGCGCGCATTGTTCTTACCTCATTTGCCATAAGCCGCCCGTCCATTGTCCCCAAGTTCGGATTTCGCGCCGGCATATCCGCTGAATGCCGCGCTCGTGATGGCCTCTTCGCTCCACTGGCCGCGATCGAAGACTCCTGCGACCCGGCCGGCGGACATGACCAGAATCCGATTGCAGATCGCCATCAACTCCTTGAGGTCCGAGGAGACGAAGAGGATGGCCTTGCCTTTGCGAGCCAGGTCGATCAACATCCGGTAGATCTCGAACTTGGCGCCGACGTCGATCCCTCGCGTCGGCTCGTCGAAGATCAGGATGTCACAATCGCGGTACAGCCACTTGCCGATGACGACTTTCTGCTGATTCCCGCCGCTGAGCTGTGCTGCCGTCTGCTCGACAGACCAGCACTTGATGTTGAGTGAATCGACGAAGCGTTGGGCCGCCAGTTTCTCCCGGGTGGGGTCGATCCACCCGAGACGGCTCACGCCGGATAATCGCGTGATGGAGACATTCGCACGCACCGGCAGAGAGAGAAAGAGCCCCTGCTCCTTGCGGTCCTCGGTGAGCAGGGCAATGCCGTGATGGACGGCGTCGCGGGGCCTGCGAATCCGCACGGGCTCCTTCGAACCGTGCAGGTAGATGGCGCCGCCGTCGGGGCAGTCGGCACCGAAAATGGCTCGCATCGTCTCGGTGCGGCCGGACCCCATGAGGCCCGCGATGCCGAGGATCTGCCCGCCATGGGCCTCGAAAGAGACATTACGAACCCGCTCGCCGCACGTGAGCCCGACGACGCGTAGAGCGGGCGGACCTTTTTCGCCGGTCGGCGCCAGACCCTCCTGCCCCACGTCCCGGCCCACCATCATCCGGATGATCGTTTCGGGGTCCGTTTCCCCAGCCGGCCGCGTTCCGACGACCTGGCCGTCGCGGAGAACCGTGATGCGGTCGGCAATGCTCAGCACCTCCTCGATCCGATGCGAGATATAGATGATCCCGGCGCCGTCGTTCTTGAGCCTGCGAATCTGAGTGAAAAGAAGGTCCACTTCACTGCTCGTCAGGGACGCCGTGGGTTCATCGAGCGCGAGGACGCGGCACCGTCGGGACAGTCCCGCCGCGATTTCGATCATCTGCTGGCGGCCGATGCCGAGCGATTTGACTGGTGCCGATGGGTCAACCTCTTCCAGGCCGACCTTCGCCATGACCTCGCGTGCCGCTCGATGGAGTCTGCCGTAATCGATGAAGCCAAACCGGTGTGGAAGTCGCTCGATGAAGATATTCTCGGCGACCGTCAGATTGCCGATCAGGTTCAGTTCCTGCATGACCATGCGGACGCCGTGAGCTTCCGCATCCGGGCGAGACCGTGGCCGATACGGCTGGCCCGCCAGGAGCATCTCGCCGGTATCCGCTGGCTGCACGCCCGCGATGATCCGGGTCAGCGTGCTTTTGCCCGCGCCATTTTCCCCCACCAGGGCGTGGACCTCGCCGGCACGCAGGTCCAGATTGACGTGCGAAAGCGCCTGCACGCCGGGAAACGCCTTGTCGATACCGGTGACGGTAAGAAGTCTTTCCGTTGTCAACCCCATCATGCCTCTTGTGATTGCATCCGTCGCGGCTGCCCGGTTTGTAGTGACGCCGTAAGGCGTTATCTTCAAAACCTCATGCTACGTCGCATACCCGGGATATGCCCTGACGGGCACACTACAAACTGAAGATATGCTCTTACGAGCACACTACAAGCTGACGGGTGCCATGTCTACGCAAGCGTAAGAGTGGCACCCGGTTCATAGTGACGCCGTAAGGCGTTATCTTGCGTGCCCTTCGCAGGCACACCACGAACAGCATCAAAGCATCTCCGCCGTGATCAGATCGACCGGCGTCTCCTTGTCGGCGGGCTGGGCGTTCGTCCCGAGCATCTCCAGGGCATATTCAATCCCGAACAGGGCCAGTTTGTCCGCGTGCTGGTCCACCGTGCAGAGGATACGCCCCTCCTTGAGGAGCCGCTGGGCCGCCGCGATATTGTCGAACCCCACGACGTGGATGCTGCCCAGCTTGCCGGCGTCCCGCAAGGCGGCTACCGCCCCGAGGGCCATGCTATCGTTGGCACAGAGAATCGCCTTGAGGTCGGGGTGCTCGTTGATCAGCGCCGCCGCGATGGGCTGCGCCTTATCCGTCTCCCAGTAGCCGGTCTGGGAACCGATGATGTTCATCTTGCCGTCGGCCATGGCGTCCTCGAAGCCGAGTTTTCGCTGGATGCCGTTGAAGGCATTGGGCGCCCCCTCGATGATGGCCACCTTGTCGCCGCTCTGGAGCCTCGTCGCGAGGTAGACGCCGGCCAGCTTAGCCCCCTTGCGATTGTCCGGGCCCACGAACGGGATAATCGCGTCCTTGTCCTTGAGGACCTCGGTGTCGAACTTGTTGTCGATATTGACCACGATGATCCCGGCGTCCATCGCCCGCTTGCAGACCGGCACCAGGGCCTTGGAGTCGGCGGGCGCGATCACGATGGCATCCACCCCCTGCGCGATCATCAGTTCGACGTACTCGATCTGTTGCGTGACATCGGTCTCGTTCTTGATCCCGACGATCTTCAGATTGTATTCGTCGGCGTGCTCCGCATGGTGGGCCTTGGCGCCTTCCTCCATCGTCTTGAAGAACTCGTTCGCCAGCGACTTCATCACGAGGGCGACGGCAGGTTTATCTTCCTTCTCCCGGCACCCGCCGGCCGGCAGCAGCAGGCCGAGTACCAGAGCAACAACGAGCATCCGGCAGATGCTTCGCTTACGGTCCTTCATCTTGGGTCTCCTTTACATATACTCTCGTGGGTCGAGGTCGCACACTTCCTGCAAGGTGGGCATGGACGGCTGCGCGCCCATCTTCATGACGGACAAGGCGGCCGCGCGGCCGGCGAAGACAGCCGCCTCACGGAGGCTGTGACCCTGCCCGAAGCCGACAGCCAGACTGCCCGTGAAGGCGTCTCCCGCTGCGGTCGTGTCCACCGCTTTGACTTTCAAGGCAGCGATCATCTCCCGCTTGTCGCCTTGCGCGAACAGAAAGCCCTTTGCTCCCATGGTGAGAACCACGGCCTGGACCCCCGCGTTCAGCAACATGTCGGCGGCTCGGCAGG
>Ga0272441_10011508_pt1 | contig 13113 bp, 8 predicted proteins | sample SSMProp6N_FD_193582 | JGI IMG/M metagenome (GOLD analysis project Ga0272441, IMG submission 193582) | Marine sediment archaeal communities from Little Sippewissett salt marsh, Falmouth, MA, United States - SSM-Prop-6N | ecosystem: Environmental > Aquatic > Marine > Wetlands > Sediment ... | reverse complement strand
ATCTTGATCATCTTGCAGATATAACCTATGGCTATGTGGGGGCCGATCTTGCTGCCCTTGCCCGGGAGGCCGCCATGAATGCTCTCCGCCGCTATTTACCCGAGATTGATCTTGATGAACCTATCCCCACAAAGATCTTGGAGGAAATGGAGGTAACCATGGATGACTTCCGTGACGCCCAGCGGTCCATTGAACCCTCGGCATTACGAGAGGTCCTCGTGGAGATCCCCCGGGTAAAATGGGATGATGTAGGTGGTTTGCAGAATGTGAAAAAGAAACTGATTGAGACAGTGGAGTGGCCGTTGACAAACCCGGAGGCTTTTGATCGATTGGGGATTAAGCCACCTAGGGGTATCCTATTGTATGGGCCACCAGGGACAGGGAAAACATTGCTCGCCAAGGCAGTGGCAAATGAATCCAAGGCCAATTTCATGTCCATTAAGGGCCCCGAAGTATATTCGAAATGGGTGGGAGAGTCAGAAAAGGCAGTGCGAGAGATTTTTAAGAAAGCAAAACAGTCTGCCCCGTCCATTGTTTTCCTTGATGAACTGGACTCCATTGCCCCCCGACGTGGCTCACATGAAGGATCCCGGGTAACAGAAACAGTGGTGAATCAATTGCTGACCTCCATGGATGGATTGGAAACCATGGAAAATGTGGTTGTTGTGGGGGCAACAAACCGGCCGGATATTCTTGACCCCAGCTTATTGCGGGCGGGACGGTTTGACCGCCTGATCCTGGTGGGTTCACCGGATGAAGAAGCTCGATTGGAGATCTATAAGATCCATACCAAAAAAATGGCGTTATCAAAGGATATAAATCTAGAGGAATTGGCCCGGGTGAGCGAGGGATATGTAGGGGCAGATATAGAGTCTGTCTGCCGGGAGGCTGCCATGAATGCCCTGGGTGAAGATTTTAACATCAAAAAAGTCAACCAGGGTCATTTTATGAAGGCATTAGAGACAGTACGGCCATCGGTTTCCAAACAAATGATTGAGTATTACAAGAAAATCGCTGAGGAGCTCAGTGCAGGTATTTCAAAGAGGTCTAGAGAGGAGACAAGCAGCGTTGAATACCGATGACGGACCGGTGACGGGGATCTAGGAAGCTACTGGCTGGCTTCGGTGTATGAGGTGTGTCATCCCTTTTTTTCTATTTTTTATAAGGTAAACTTAAAAAATGTAAACGGGATGCTGAAGTGTGATATAATGAAAATCAGGGAAAATGAATTACGGGGTAAACGGGTGATGAGCAATGAGGGTTTATTGTTGGGGACCTTGATGAATGCAACCGTTGATGAACAGACGGGGAAACTGGAGCATATCATGGTTGAGCCATCAAATAATATTGATCCTCGTCTCTATCATCGGGATGAAAAGGGCCACATTCTCTTCCCGTTTGATTCAGTGAAATCTGTAAAGGATGTTGTTATCATTACTGAAGAATAAAAGGGTGGGTGATGCAGTCTTTTTTTTCCCCGTCAGCTGTTGCCATAGTGGGAGCCTCATCAAAACCGGGGAAGATAGGATATGAGATAGTAAAAAATGTCAGCACCAGCCATATGGGTGCTCTTTTCCCGGTGAATCCCATCCAAAGTGACATATTGGGTTGGAAATGTTACCCGTGTGTCTCCGCGATCCCTCAGCCTGTTGATCTGGCGATTGTGGTTGTCCCCCCAGAGGCCGTTGTTCCTGTTGTTGAAGAATGTGGTCAACAGGGTATTGGATCAGTTGTTGTTGTCTCAGGTGGTTTTCGGGAAAGTGGGAACACACAATTGCAAGAGGACTTGGTGGAGATTGGGAAAAAATATGGCATCCGGATCATTGGCCCGAATTGTATCGGTATTTTTAATGGGGTGACCGGTTTTCACACTTTTTTTCAAACACAGATTGATCTACCTGGGCCAGGACCGGTGGCTATATTGACCCAATCGGGTGCCCTGGGTATTTCTGTGTTGGAATGGCTTGCCTATGCCCAGGTTGGCGTAAGCAAATTTGTGTCCTTTGGCAATAAGGCAGATATCGATGAAATCGATCTTTTACGGTTTCTTACAGATGATTCAGACACCCGGGTAATTGGGATCTATATGGAGTGGCTTGCCAAGGGGCCAGAGTTTTTGGAGATGGCACGGAGGATAAGCAAGACAAAACCCGTGGTGGTTCTGAAAGCAGGTCACACACGATTGGGGGCCCGGGTTGCCCGGTCCCATACCGGGTCCATGTCCAGTGATGACCGGGTTTTTTTTGGTGCCATGAAGCAAGCAGGATGCCTTGTGGCGGAAAGCTATGAGGAATTTTTTGATATTTTACGTATTTTGTCCACACAGCCGCTTCCCCTGGGTGGCCGGGTGGGATTTGTCACCAATGGAGCCGGTCCCTGTGTATTGGCAGCGGATTACATCCATCATTCCCGTTTTTTATCACTGGCGAAATTCCACACAAACACCCTGTCTTTTCTTCACCGGGTTCTCCCTGGTTTTTCCATTGTATCTAATCCTCTGGATCTTACCGGGAGTGCCACGGGGCAGCATTACCAGGTGGCGTTATCCCGCCTGGCAAGGGATAAGACTGTGGATATATTGATGCCTTTTTTTGTTTTCCAGGATACCCCCATTGTCAATACCCTTGATGAGTTATATGCTGGTCTTTTGGAGGTACAAGGGTATGGGAAGCCACTTGTTGCAGTGTCCACGGGTGGTCATTTCACGGAGTGCCAGGGGGAAAAGCTCGCGGGGATGGGTATACCCCAGATCCAGGATCCCCTGCGGGCTATTGGTGCCCTTGACAAGATCTTGGGGTATCAGGATTGGAAAAATAGGCAGTAGGTTCTTATCTGTATTTTATTGTTCACCTCCCCCTGTACAGTACCGCTCCTTTTTTTTTGGATTGGGGGTGATTCGTGGTGTTCTCTATCTTTGTTATTGAGTGGTTTTTTTTGGGTGTGTATGGAAACTTTTTATTAGTGCAGCTTGTTTTGGGGGGAGATGAGGATCGCGGTCATTGACCGGGATAGATGCCAGCCAAAGACATGTTCCCGTGAATGTATTCGGTATTGCCCCCGTGTCCGGACGGGTGATGAAACTATTGTGATGGAGGAGGGTAAACCCGTTATCTCAGAGGATCTCTGTATCGGGTGTGGTATTTGTGTTCACAAGTGTCCCTTTACAGCCATCCATATTGTTGGTGTCGCTGAGGAACTCAAGGGGGAAATTGTTCATCAATTCGGGGAAAATAATTTTCGTCTTTTTCATTTACCCCATCTTTCACACAATAAGGTCAGTGGCATACTGGGCCAGAATGGTATTGGGAAAACCACTGCGTTAAAGATCCTCTCTGGTCAATTGAAGCCGAATCTAGGGGATTGGGAAAATCCTCCCTCGTGGGATGATATTTGTGAGCACTGGAAAAAAACCGAGATGTATCCCTACTTTTCCAAGATGTCCCAGGGACAACTGGGTGTTTCCGTAAAGCCCCAGTATGTGGAAGAATTTTCAGAGCACAAGGAAACTGTTGATTCTTTCCTTGGGAAAATAGAGACACACAAGGATACAGGACAGGTGATGGCCTCCCTGGATCTTGAGGGGATCGGGAAGAAAAAATTATCCATTATCTCCGGGGGTGAATTACAACGGGTGGTTATCGCGGGTACCATCTTACGGGAAGCGGACATCTATTTCTTTGATGAACCCTCTTCCTATCTGGATATCATTCACCGGTTACGGGTTGCCCGGGAAATCAGGAACCTGGCCCAGGATGCATTGGTGATGGTGGTGGAACACGATCTGGCGGTACTTGATTTTTTGGCAGACACTGTCCATATCCTGTATGGAGAAAAAGGTGTATATGGCATTGTCACCCAGCCGAAATCTGTCCGACATGGCATCAATCTGTATCTCTCAGGATATCTGAAGGAAGAAAATATTCGCTTTGGTGAAGAAGTAACCTTTGAGGTGCATCCCCCCCGGAAACTTCGCCAACGGTCACCATTGATTTCATTTCATGATCTGGTAAAAAAATTTGCAGGTTTCACCCTAGAAACAAGCCCGGGGGAAATCCATGAAGGAGAAGTCATTGGTGTAGTCGGATCAAATGCCACGGGGAAAACCACCTTTGTAAAATTGCTGGCAGGTGTCATAAAGGCCACCAAGGGAACTATTGATTCACAGGTTACCATCAGTTATAAGCCCCAATACCTAAAACCGGGAGAGGGAACAGTACAGGATGTTTTTTTTACCCAGGGTTCCGTGACTGATTTTTGCAGGGTCGAGGTCATCAAGCCACTGCAGGTGGACACCTTGTTTGACAAAAAACTCACTGAGCTCTCCGGTGGTGAATTACAAACCGTTGCATTGGCCCTGGCATTGTCACGCAAGGCAGATATGTATCTTATTGATGAGCCCTCAGCGTATCTGGATTCCACCCAGCGTATGCGGGCTGCACGAGTGATTAAACGGAAAATGGAAAAAGAGGGAACAGCGGCATTGGTGGTTGATCATGATGTCTATTTTATTGACATGGTCAGTGAGTCATTAATGGTGTTTGATGGTGTGCCGGGGAAGTGGGGGAAAGGAAAGGGTCCCTTTGATCTGCATACAGGAATGAACCTGTTTCTAAAAAATATTGATGTGACCTTTCGAAGAGATGAAGAGAGCGGTCGCCCCCGGGTGAACAAGCCGGATTCCCATCTTGACAAGAAACAAAAAAGCACTGGTGAATATTACTATCAAATGTAAGCACCCCTATCAAACACCTTTTCTTTTTTTTGGTTGTATCATACTGTGTGGTACCGATTTTCCAGGATAAACTATAGGATAGACGATATATTCTGGGTAATCGAGTTGTTAGGGACGGGTAAATAGCCCTAACATCAACAGGGGGGAGATACAGGGGTTTTATAGGTTGAATATCCAAATGTTGATTTCTTCTGTTTCCGTTCTGTGTCCTGCAGCATCATAGGTTTTCACTTTTAGTGTGTGCCGATGAAAAAGAATAGCTGATTCATCATACACCCAGTCATGGGGTGGATTAATATCGGTGTATTGTAGCTCGTCATCGACAAAAAACTCTGTTTTTTTGATACCTGAGGCAGTATCTGATGCGTGGGGTTCCAGTGTTATTTTCCCCAGAATCACTGTATGAAAGGGTAAGGAAATCAGTTCCCTATCCAAAACATAGAGGGTTTTTTCTTTGGGTTTTTCAAGACCTACAGTGGGTGGTGTGGTATCTATTTTTATTTGTAGTGCATGAAGGTTTTCATCGTTACCTGCTATATCTCGTGAAAAATACTCAAGGGTATGGTTTCCATCATCCTGAAGGGTCAATGGCCCCATATATCTTTGCCAGGGGGCATCATCAATTCTGTACACTGTACTGTTAATTCCCGATATGCCTCCATCACTGACACTGAGTGTGACCTGAACAGTCTGTGTATACCATCCATTCTCTCCATTGGGGGAAGAGGGGGTTACTATGTGCGTGGTTTCTGGCGGCACGGTATCTATCTTGACTGGATAGGATCTTTCATCTTCTTCATTGCCCACTCTGTCTGCAGAGTAAAAATGGATTGTATGTTCTCCATTTTGGGAAATAATAAAGGGAGTGGTGTAGGTAAGCCAGCTGTCTTCATCTATCCGGTAATATGTTGCATTTATTTCGGAATGGTTATCTGTTCCCGTAAGGGTTACTGTAACATTGGAGATATACCAGTCATTTTCCCCATTTGGTATAGCGGGAGTGATATCAATGGTTGTTGTTGGGGGTGTATTGTCTTCTGATGATACCAGTATGTTATCTGTTGTGTCCATGGTGGTGGCTCCCTGGTCATCGGTGACGGTAAGGGTGGCTGTGTAGTTACCGGGTGTGTGATAGATATGTTGTTGTGTTGACGGGGGTGTTCCTGAGCCCGTGTAGTCTAGTGTTCCATCGGTATGTGCATCCAGTGTCCAGGTGGCAATGGTTCCATCCGGGTCACTGGCGGTCATGGTAAAGGTGACTGTAAGGGGAGTAATTCCCTTGGTGGGATACGCTGATAGGGTACAGATGGGTGGCTGATTCCCGGGTGATGTTACCGTGATTGTTACCGTGTCTGTGCCCGTTGTTCCATTATTGTCAGTTACCAGTAATTTTGCTATATAGGTCCCATTGGCGGTATAGATGTGTTCCTGTGTTAGTGGTGGGTTTCCTGTCCCGGTATATTCGAATGTTCCATCATTATCTATGTCCAGTGTCCAATTGGTAATGGTGCCATCGGTGTCAGTGGCGATCATAGAAAACTCTACAGGTAAGGGGGCTGTTCCCAATGAGGGTGATGCGGACAGTGAACAGGTGGGGGGCTGATTGAACTGTGGTGCTCCATCCTGATAGATGTAGCCTTTTATGGTACATAGTTCAGGTGGCTCGGGTTCAAGGATGATATCTCGATCCAGGGTGTCCCCGGGTTCAATGACATCACCAGTGCTGCTGTTAAGAAAATACTTGTCTGCAACCCCCGATATGGTGGTAATACGGGTGACATTGATATAATAGCCAGAGAATATTTCCTCTGCTGTAAGGGCAGGTACGGACACATTGTAATACCCGTTGGTATCAGTGGTGGTGTTTCGGGTAAAAGATCCAAAATTAACCAGGTTTTGGGTGATGATGCCGGATACCTCTACCGGGGTATTGGCAAGAGATGAACCGGTATGATCATCATACACATGTCCGTGCACCCAGGCTCTCTCCGGGGGATAGGGGACAAGAGACATATTAAGCCATTTGACCTCGCTGGTGTTGAGCCTAATGGATATAAAATTCAAATCTGTAAAGTACTCATCACTCATGGTTAGGATACTAAGATTCCCCGGGGGGAGGGTGCATTCATAATATCCCGTTGTATCAGTGAGGGAATACTTGAAGTAACTGGTGTTTACCCCAGTTATAAACACGGAGGCATGGTGTATTCCCCCGTGTGTCTCATTGTTGGTAATGTATCCCTTTAACAGAGCGGTTTCTGGCGGTTCCGGTTCCAGGAAGAAATCAATTGTTTTTGTTTCTTTACCTATGCTGATGCTTTGATCCCCGGGATAGTAGCCCCTGGCACTGGCGGTGACGGTTACCTCTCCAGAGGGAAGATGGAGTGTATAGGCTCCATCGGTGTTGCAGATTGTGACGTTGCTGCCCATAAAATAGGTACTGGTGAAGAAAATACTGATATTTCCTTGGAGTTGATTATTGGTGTTTTTGTCATAGACATGTCCGGTGATGGTGGCTGTGTTTTCGGGGAATGCGGGAAGGGTGATATTTTCCCAGTACGTGTATGGGGGGGTATCTATGGTGAAGGTGTTGGAAGAATTTTCAACATAGAGGATTTCTGTTTCTTGTCTGTGTACATGCCCTGCCGTAATATTGATTGTTCCTTCTGCAGTATTAATCTCATAATAACCTGTTGTGTCTGAGAATGTAACATTTCCTTTGTTGTATCCATTATTGGTCCATTCTAAATTAACTTCTGCTCCCCTGATGGGTTTGCTTTCATTGTTTTTTATTCCTATCCTTTCTTGTTGAATAGGGGTATAAATCCCATATACTGTGTTCCCGGCATGATGTACTCTATCAGTGATGCCTTTTGTTTTTTCAGGGGCACATGTAGCTAGTATACCTGTGAGCATGATGGTAACTATGGCCAAGCTAATCATTCTTTTTTTTTGAATCATTATCGTTTCTCCCTGGTATGGTATGAATGGTACTCTGGTTTTTAAATTATCGGAATAAACAGAACTGATTGAAGGTGGTAGAGAGGGGGGGGGAGGATATCTGTGGGGAAATAAAGATCCCTCTTTTTTTTTCACTTGTTTTACTCCATGCTGTTAGTAGTGATCACAGTCATAGTTTAAACATATATGGCAACGCTGGGGGTAGGATTCGTGCTTTTACACAAATCTTGCCCCAAAGCGACGCTTTAAGACAAGAACGCACTATCACAATATAGCACGGATAGTTGTGGATTTTGGTGGCAAAAAATACTTATTTACCTTTGTGTGAATCTCTTCCCCATGGGGGTTTTCCCCTTATCTATTTTTTATAAATTTTTCTTTAAATTTTATCATTTTATATCTATGTTATTACGAATCTTTTATATATATATTTAAAATATGTATTTTTCATGCGAAGAGAAACAATTTCTCTTGTCTTTCTTGTTTTATTTCTTGTATCTATACCCCTTATATCATTTGTGTCACCAAATGGAAATATACAAATTGAAGGCATATACAAGGATTTGTGGAATCAAAGCATAGAAACTCCCATAAAGGACCTTTCTAATAATGCACCTACTCTTATTGCCGTTGATGATATAAGCTGTGACGGAAAACCTGACGTTGTTCTGTTTACAAAGAATGATTCAATTATTACCCTTGTAGCTCTCTGCGGGAAAAATGGCACGCAACTCTGGATCTATAATATCACAGTGGTTGATCCCATTGTAGAGATATATCCCGTGGATGATATGACCTGTGATGGAAAAACAGATTTCATAGTTATGGTGAATGAAATATCTCTTTCCCGAAAGACTCTTATTGCTGTGGGGGGAAAGGAGGGTAATGAACTTTGGAATAAGACGTTTTCTTCCACAGGGTCCTATAACTATACCACTGTCAATATTTATCCAGTTGATGATATAAGCTGTGATGGAAAACCTGACGTTATTCTTGCAATAGAATGGGTTAATGGCACGAGTTATTATGATAAATCATGTGCGGTGGCTGCCATAGGGCTAGAGGGCAAAACGGGCATTGAGGTTTGGAGGTGGTACCAAAAGGACGATTATTGTTCCATTCTTACTATTCATGTTAACCCTGTTGATGATTTGACCTGTGATGGAAAACCCGATGTGGTGATTACAACATACTATAATTATGAAGATTATGTGTATGTTTTGAATGGTGCAAATGGGACTGAGCTGTGGAACGAGACTAATATGGCTCCGGGTCGAATGGAGGTCTATCCTGGTTATGATTTAGATGGTGATACTAAAACTGATGTCATACTTGTCCAGTCGTATTCTGATTATGATCGCGTTAGAGCTCTGGTGGGTAAAGATAAGTCTCTTCTTTGGGAAAAAAATGTTTCTATTTATCCTGATCAACGTATTTATGTAGTGGATGATCTTAGTTGTGATGGGAAACCTGATATAGTTTTTCAGGGTTTACATACAGTTCTTGAAATCGACTCTGATGGGGATGGCTTTATTGATAGATGGGTGTACAATCAGACGGTGACGGCCCTGAGGGGAACAGATGGTACCGAGGTTTGGGTGTGGACATTGAACAGGTTCCTTATATCCAATTTTTGGGGCACCGGTTGGGACACATTAGTTCCTACTCTCTATCCTGTGGGTGATATTAGTTGTGATGGGAAAACAGATGTACTGGTATATACTCAATACAATAATTATTCTTCAAATGTTTCAACGTTCACTGTCAATGCAATTGATGGGCATGTGGGTGAAGACCTCTGGAATTGGAGTATTACAACATTATCTACAGGCCAAAAAATCACTTGTGCAGATATCGTAACTGTGGATGATATGACCTGTGATGGAAAAAATGATTTCATAATCAGAATTGGCTTGAGTTCGACGAATTGCACGGGATATGGGTGCTCAGGTCCACCGTATATTGTATCGGTGGTTTCCCTTAATGGTGCAACAGGAACGGTTCTCTGGGAGAAAAATTCTCCTTTATCTTCTGTAGAACCAAGTTGTGATATCATCCCTGTGGATGATCTTAGTTGTGATGGCAAAACCGATATTATCCTCCATATGGATACCACAACCTATGATTTCACTAACTACCCACTATATACATGGTTTACAAATTGTAGCGTTACAGCCTTGGTGGGAAAGAATGGTACCCAGCTTTGGACCACAAATATTTCCGGGGAACAACTTCGTTTGAATATATGTCCAACCGGAGATTTCAGTTGTGATGGAAAAACTGATGTTATCCTGGATACCAAAGATCTTTTAACCAATACATCTAACCTCGTGGTCAAAGAAGGAAAAACTGGGAAACACATAATTAACATTTCCTCCAATAACTTGACATATATCGGTCTGTTTTTTCGCCTTAGAATAGAATATTCCAATTATGGAGGGAATATTCTCTATTATTGGGAGAAAGATTATAACGCCAAATATGATGTAAGTTGCGATAACATAAGTGACCTTATCATTGGTGGGGGACAAGAAATTTATGCTCTCACAAAGCTTGTTCCTCCTCAGGGTGATTCAGCTGAGGGAAACCAGGCTATACAGAATGTTTTCTTTACAAATGAGGATGTGTGGGCTATTGGGAGTGGATTTACTCCGTATGATATAATAGATATTTATGTGTTTGAAGATAGGGATTGGACGGATGGTGATCCTATACCTGGTCTACCTGGTGATTTTGTAAGAAGTGTTCAGGACTTTCAATGTGATGAGAACGGAGATGTCCATGTCTTGGTGTGGTCCCAGCCATTGATTGTGGGGGATTATGATATTGTGTATGATGCAAACCAGAATGGTACGTATGAGTGGGGTATTGATGCAGTGGATGGTGCATCACCAGGGTTTGTTGTAAAAGGAATAGGTAAAGGGGCTGGTGGAGATGGAGATGCCCAGGTTCCCCTTCTGTCGTCATTGCATCTTGCCTTCCTTGCTATATTGATGTCAGTAGTTGCTGTTATCAAACTATTGCGGAAAAAATAGGGGAGTCCCTGGAAATTGGCAGATCACTTCAAAATTATTTTTGATAAATTTGTGTGAGATGTTTCTATTAAAACTTGTCAGAACATGAAATGAACCTGGACTTTTTCTTTCTTAAATGAAGGTAAATACACTATCATCAAGAGAGTACAGTAAGGTTACGCTGGGGGCAGGATTCGTGCTTTAACACGGATCTCTCCGGAAAGCGACGCTCTAAGACAAGAACTCACTGGCAAAGAGTATCACGGGCTTGGTGGCAAGAAAAACTAATGCAAAAATGTATCTAGATTAGCGTGGAGTAGATCACACAGACTTATGGTCTTGATTCTACATCAATCCATATTCCACACACAAAACCTATATGTATAGGGTTAAGGAACGGGTAATACCCTAAGAACTTGTCTCCTTCCATAAAGTCAATGGACTCACCACTGTAGTGGGTAAGAATATGGGGTCCCGATGGTTTTCCCAATCTGATAAGGAAAACTGGGGCGATAAATTCATAGGCGGGCCACGTTCCGCCTTCGATATATATTCCAATACCAATCACAAAATAGATTCCGGATACTTCATTGCTTGTTTTTGGAGGTGAATCAGTAAGAATACCTTGTGTATTCACAAACGGTATTAGTGTTGTGCCAAGGAAGATTCCAATAATGCCCATAGTGAATATTTTATTCATTAAGTCCACCATCTATGGGGCTCGGTTGCGGGCTGCCAATCAAAATTAATCCAGTTTGGAATAAATAATCCCCAACATCCTATGATAGGTTTCGGTTGAGTGAGAGGTTGATTCCAGTAGTTTCCCCTCCAGTTATTATGGTACGAAAACAAAACAAAGTAGGCATTCATGTAATTTTCAATAAAATTATTTTCACGTATCGTATTGTTCAAGGCGTGACCATAGAGATAGATACCCCATTTTTGGTTGTGGCTAATATTGTTATGGAATATGTCACAATGGCCTGAGTTGAAAATCCTGATTCCCCAGAAATTGTTCTTGGCAGTATTTCTATGGATGCGGGCATAAGCACAGGTGACACACGTCAATCCATTGGTGTTGTTATGAAATAAGTTTTCTGTGATAACCGTGTAAAAATTTGGGAGGTAGGGATGGATGCCATGGGCATTATTGGTGAATATGTTATTGGAGATATTGGTATAATTTGAAGTGAGATAGATACCGCATCTGGAAGTATTTTGGATGGTAAACCCACTAATATTTACAGAATCCGCAAACACAAAAAGGGCATCCATTTCTTGATTGGCATCAATAATCGTTGTTTCTTTATCTTTCCCAATAAGGTTAATTGTTACATTGATAAATATGTTATTTTCATAATATATCCCTGTATAGACAAAAACTGTATCTCCGCTACTTGCATTATCTATGGCATCCTGTATCCGTGTATAGTTATTGGGTCCACTGCCGCCTACATAAAGGGTGTTATTGCCATTATTGGATCGTATATTGCTATTGGATATGGTAATATTCAAATTAATATCCTCTGGGTTGACAAGGGGTAACATCATGCTTCCCATTAGGATACCGGTGATGCAAGCGGTAAATACAGCCTTTAAACCTTCATTCATTATCATTCGTCTCCACACTATTTGCATGTTTTACCAAAATTATAAATTTATCTATCACAAAGCGATTACAGTGCGAGTACGGTACGTGTACAGTAGTGGTACGCTGGGGGTAGGATTCGAACCCACGTGGAGCACAGCCCCATCTGCTCTCGAGGCAGACGCTTTAGTCCACTCAGCCACCCCAGCCAAAAATTTAATCTATACCTGTTTTATTAACATATCTATGAAAGTTGTGGTGGAGCTTTCCACTGAAAAAAAAGAGGTTGCTCTCCCAAAGGGTTCTACAGTTGAAGATCTTCTTTTACAGCTTTCCCTGTTTCCTGATACGGTTATTGTGTTATCTGGGGGTGTTGTTCTTCCGTCTTCTGCTCCACTGACGAGTGTTCAACAGTTAAAAATTATACAGGTTTCATCTGGTGGATAATTTTTTAAAGCAAAAGCCATAAAAACCGTGATTTGTTTTCGCCTTTTATGCTCCCGTAGTGTAGTGGCCAATCATCTTGGCCTCTCGTATACACCATACCTAGTCAACATATTATGTGTGTGTGGAGTAAGCCAAGGACTCGGGTTCAAATCCCGACGGGAGCATAAAATTTATATACTAGAATAATGCAAAAGATGATTCTACAGAGAAGAAACTGCTCTCATTTTTGACGTGTAAACTGGTGTCCAAATTTTGGTAAGATACTCAGTTGTTTTTATCTCTTACTATGACCAATAAATCGGATTGCTATCATAATCCGAAATTATGTATGGGTTCACCTTTATATCATAAGGTCGCGGGTTCACATCCCG
>Ga0272441_10011507_pt1 | contig 13114 bp, 9 predicted proteins | sample SSMProp6N_FD_193582 | JGI IMG/M metagenome (GOLD analysis project Ga0272441, IMG submission 193582) | Marine sediment archaeal communities from Little Sippewissett salt marsh, Falmouth, MA, United States - SSM-Prop-6N | ecosystem: Environmental > Aquatic > Marine > Wetlands > Sediment ... | reverse complement strand
TCACTATGGAACAATACAATTTTTTCAGGTTGACAGCCCTTGGCAAAGTCTATAAGTTGACTATGCCCAGCATGTGCCGAAAAATCGAAATAATGCACACCACACTGAACATCCTGAACGACACCATAAAAATCTAGCTTTCTTTTCTCGACAAGCAGTCTACTGTTGGTACCTTCTACCTGATAACCTGTAAGAATAACTGCATTTTTTGGATCGTTTTTCAACTTATTCATATATCCCAAAACTGGTCCGCCATCCATCATTCCACTGGAAGTAATAATAACATCTGAATTTAAAGCCAATTTTCTCCCATGATCCGAGTGTATAAAATTAATTCTATTCAATGACTTTTTCAAATCCTCTGCAGATCTTAGATGTTTAGGATATTTTACAAATATCCTTGATACTTTTCTGCCCAATCCATCGTACCAAATGTTAAATCCAGAGTTTTTTAAAACCATAGCAATTTCCTGAGACCTTGCTACGGCAAAGGCTGGAAGAACAACTACTCCTCCTCTACCTGTAATTTCTTCAATTTTATCCTTGAATTCTTTTTCCAGCTCTTCTCTTTTCTTTTGATGATCCCTACCAGCATATGTACCTTCTATGCATAAAATATCGCATTTCACCGGTTTTGTTCCTTTTACTAGTCTGGTGTCAATAACATTGAGATCACCCGTAAATAAAATATTTTTTGAGCAAGAAAGTTCAAACATAAGGGACCCAGGTATGTGTCCTGCAGAATGGAAGTTAACTTCAACCCCATCACCTATTACTTTTTTTTGTAGCTTGTCAACTGGAATAATACTATGAATAGCCTCATTGATATCAGATGAGGTATAAGGAATGGCATATCCTTCTGATTTGGCAATTTTAATTGTATCCTTATGAAGAAGATTACTAATTTCACCAGTTAATTGGGTTGTCAATATAGTCTGATCGTATTCGGAACAAAGTGCTGGAATCATACCAGAATGATCAAGATGAGCATGAGTAAGCATTACTAGATCAACTGGCGGGGCCGGCATGGGAAACCCTGGTGGCTTACTTGGCTTCATTCCATATTCGAAAAGGAATTTATTTTCATCCGATTGAAGAAGCATCGCGGAGCTGCCAACTTCGTTACTACCACCGAGAAACTGAATTTTGATATTATCTGTCATACTGATTCTGCTCCGGAAAAAAGATAAGGGGTTGATTAATGTTTGGATATCAATTTATTGGTTTAATAATCAACTTGGATTCTTCCTTTCCTACGATAAGGACCTTAGCGTTTGACTCAATAACTGTATCTGAGGTTGCCTCCCAATATTCTCCTTTGAATATAACAAATCCTGTTTTTTCTGGAGTTATTCTGTCAACAGTCCTTGCCTTTTCACCAACAAATGTTCCAACAGCCTTTTTTTTGTTTCTAATCTGCAATATTTTGTATAGTAGAAATGCAAAAAATATTGCCACTAGAACAACAAAGACTAGTAGTATTACTATTGCCGTTTCAACATAGTCCATTGAAATCAACCATTCCTTGTTTGGGTATACCGGAATAAGAAATATCGATCCTATGACAAGACATATTATACCACCTATTCCAATTATGCCAAAGCCGGGTGTTACAAATATTTCAACGATAAGTAGTAGACAGCCAATGATTAAAAAGATTATGCTTATAGTTGAAATTGCAAATCCTGATCCCGCCAATGATAAAAGAATCGCAATGACGCCAAAAACCTCGGCACCAAATCCTGGTGAAGAGATACCGAAAACCAATGCTAAAATTCCAATCATTAATAGAATTGACGACAGTATTGGATTCGATAAAATTCTTTGAATTTGAGTTCCAAATGATGGTAAAAATTGTATCTTTTTTGCGTTTTTTGTATTAAAAGTTAAGTTTCCCGCGGATGTTTTAACTGCTGAACCGTTAATGTCCTCTAACAAATCGTCAATTGAATTTGAAACATATTCTATTACTCCCAATTCTAAGGCTTGTGATGCATTAAGATTCAGATTTTCTGTGATAAATTTTTCAGCAATAGTAGAATTCCTTCCAAAAATATTAGCCCTTTCAGTCAACCATTCAACAAGGGCGTTGATAATTTTTGAATCATTAATTACCCTAGTTCCGTCAAGAGTTATCTCAACCGGTTGACAAGATCCGATTATGGTATTTTCGGCCATAGCTGCAACATGCGTGCTAATAAGAATGAAAGTCCCAGCAGACCATGCAGTTGATCCACTTGGAGAAACATATCCAACAATGGGGATACTACTTTCAAGGAACATATCTGCAATATCAAAGGTTTGCTGTTGCGCTCCTCCAGGAGTATCCAAGATTACAACCAATGCTTCAGCATTTATCTTCTCTGCCTCTTTGATGCCTTCTTTTACAATTTCAAGACTAGATTGATCAATAGTTCCAGTAAGTTCAACCAAAATTACAGATGCATCTTGTGCATTTACTAATACAGAACAAAATGAACAAAAAATTAAAAGAAATATTATTGCTATTAAGGATAGTTTTGTTTTCATTCAACTACATTTCTATTTACTGCCTTAGCAATCCCTGCCATTTTTCCCATTTCACCACCCGGGACAACTATTAAGTTTTTCTCTCTAGCAATTTCTGCAAGAGTCTGCAATTCTCTCAGTCGCATTGCAGCCGGTGTCTTTTGATAGTATTCTGCTGCTTCAGACATTTTCTTGGATGCTTGAAGTTCTCCCTCAGCAATTATTATTCTAGATCGTTTCTCTCTTTCTGCTTCAGCTTGCTTTGCAATCGCTCTGAGCATTTCATCCGGTAATGCAACATCTCGTATTGTAACATTAGATACTTTTATACCCCACGGATCTGTGCCTTGATCAATAATTGTTTGAAGACTTTTGTTTAGCTCTTCTCTTTTTGAAAGAAGTTCGTCTAGAGTTTTTTGTCCTAAAATATCCCTCAGCGTTGTCTGAGCAAGGAGGCTAGTTGCCACATCGTACCTTTGGACCTCAACAACTGCTTTCTGAGGGTCAGTTATTCTAAAGTAAACAACTGCATCAACGTCAACTGTTACATTATCCTCTGTGATTACTCTTTGTTTTGGTACATCAATTACTCGAGTTCGCAAATCTAGTTTTATTATACTATCAATAACTGGAATAACAAAAACAAGACCAGGTCCCTTAATACCCAAAAGGCGCCCTAATCGAAAAATTACGATTCTTTGGTACTCAGCCATAATTTTTATTGATGCCGAAAGTATTAGCAGAAGGAAGATTATAACAACCACAAGAATGTATTCCCACATGTTTTGCCTCAGAATTTAGAAGAAAACATAGGTTATTAAGTTTTCTCTACTTTGATTTTATCATTATTACAATTGTTTGTTTATGGCGTTTTAATTTAAAACATTGTAAACAGTTTTATGTAATAGAAATCATTTACCACTTCTGAGGAACCAATATATGTCCGAAATCACGAACATCAAAGCAAGGGAAGTCTTAGATTCTAGGGGAAACCCGACAGTTGAAGTCGACGTTTTTACTAGTGAGGGAGTTTTTAGAGCTATGACACCAAGCGGGGCAAGCGCTGGCAGTCACGAGGCGCTTGAACTTCGTGATAATGACAATAATCGTTATTTTGGAAAGGGGACTTTGAAAGCGGTTGGAAATGTCAACAAACTAATTGCCCCAAAGATAAAGGGAATGGATTGTCGCCATCAAGACGCAATTGACAAGATTTTGATTAAATTGGATGGTACGGAAAATAAAGAAAAATTTGGCGCAAACGCAATTCTTCCAGTATCAATTGCTGTCGCTAAAGCAGGAGCCGCTGCAAAAAATCTTCCTATTTATGAATATATTGGCGAATTATTTGGAGTTATTCCACATAAATTGCCGGTTCCAATGTGCAATATCATAAATGGTGGAAAGCATGCTGGACAAGAAAATTCTATCCAAGAGCATATGTTAATGCCAACTGGAGCAAAGTCCTTTAGTGAAGGGATTAGAATGGTTTCTGAATCTTATCATCATCTGGCAAAATTACTAAAGGAAAAATTTGGAGCGGGGGGAACACTCATTGGAGATGAAGGAGGATTTGCGCCAGCTCAAATTGTTGATATCAACGAAAGACTTGATATAATGTTAAAGGCAGTAAAAAATGCCGGTTATGAAAATAAAATGAAAATTGCCTTGGATCCTGCCTCAAGTGAATTCTTTTACGATGGCACTTACAAAATAGGAAAAAAATCGTACTCGGGGGGCGAAATGGTAGATTTTTATGTTGATCTTAGTAAAACTTACCCAATTGTAAGCATTGAGGATGGTTTAGCAGAAGACGATTGGAATACATGGGTTGAATTAACAAAAAAATTGGGAACAAAGGTCCAAATAGTTGGGGATGACCTGTTTGTCACAAATACAAAAAGAATACAAAAGGGCATTGAATTAAGTGCAGCAAACTCAGTACTTATTAAACTTAACCAGATAGGAAGTGTAACTGAAACCCTTAATGCAATAAAAATGGCTCATGATCAAGGATGGACGGCAGTCGTCAGTCATAGAAGCGGAGAAACTGAAGATTCGTTTATTGCAGATCTTGTTGTTGGAACTAGTTCTGGTCAAATTAAAACCGGTGCACCTGCAAGAAGTGACAGGAACGCAAAATACAATCAACTGCTTAGAATTGAGGAAGCGTTGGGTGATGATGCAGAGTACCCAGGCGTTTATTTTCGGATGGATCACTTAGCGTAAACGTTTTTAGAGGGTTATCTATATCCGCACATCAGGGTAATTGTATGAACATACTCATTACTGATAAAATGGCAGATGAAGCTATCCGGCTCTTGAAAGATGCAGGACACAATGTAACCTTTGACGAGATGGATGCCGAGACACTACTCAAAGAGATTCCCGAATATGATGCATTAATGGTGCGAGGACGCACAAAAGTTGTAACTGAAGTAGTTAACAAGGGTGCAGCAGGGGAACTGAAGGTAATTGGTAGGGCTGGAATAGGTGTTGATAATGTGGATATCAAAACAGCAGCAAAACACAAAATACCAGTTGTAAATGCTCCAACCGGATCCACGATTAGTGTAGCGGAATTGACAATTGCCCATATGCTCTCACTTGCTAGAAATTTGGCAAAAGCAGATTCTACAATGAAAAAGGGAGATTGGGCAAAAAAACAACTTAAAGGAAGTGAATTACATGGCAAAATCTTGGGATTAATTGGTTGTGGAAATATTGGTAGATGTGCTGCTGAATTTGCCCAAGCTTTTAATATGAAGGTCATAGGATATGACCCGTTTTTAGGTGAAGAAGTTTTGAATAAATCAAAAATTGAAAAAATTGAAAACCTTGGTGATTTAATGGAAAAATCTGATTTCATTTCGCTCCATCTTCCCCACACTCCAGAAACACATCATATCGTAAACCAAGAAATGATTTCAAAAATGAAACCAAAAGGCTTCATAATCAACTGTTCTAGAGGTGGAACGGTTGATGAAAGTGCACTTTATACTGCATTGAAAGATAAAAAAATTGGTGGTGCTGGTATTGATGTTTTTGAAAGTGAACCTCCAAAAGATAGCCCCTTATTGAAACTCGACAATGTTGTATTAACACCACATCTTGGAGCAAATACTAATGAAGGGCAAATCAGGGCGGGAACAATTTGTGCAGAACAAATCATAAAGGTACTTAATAATGAAAAACCCGATTTTTGGGTAAATAAAAAATTGATGTAAATGAAAAATTTAGAAAAGATAATTGATAAAATTGAAAAAAGTATTGACGACAAGGACAGGATCAGAGAAAAGGCATTGAGGCACTCTAGAGAAATCATCATAAATTGCAGGAAAGCAATTCAACTAATACATCAGGATCAAACCGAGAAAGCAAAGATTCATTTGAGAAAGGCTTCTGCAAAACTTGCTAATTTATATGATTTGACAGGTGATTATCCCGAGCTTTTTCACGCAGGTTATGTAGAAAATGCCGCACAAGAATTTGTCGAGGCGAAATGTCTCTTAAATATAATCGGAAATAAAAATTTACCAGATCCCGACAAATTACAAACCACATATAGTTCATACCTACTTGGTTTGTGCGATGTAGTTGGTGAACTTAGAAGAAAATCTTTAGATTCAATTCTTGATGGTGCCGCTGAAGAGGCAAATAAATATCTTAGATTAATGGAAAATATTTATGATGCCATTATAAAATTTGATTACCCATCTTCACTTGTGCCGATTAAGAGAAAGCAAGATCAGGTAAGGGGAATAATTGAAAAAACCAGAGGTGAACTGGCCGTGGCTTCCTGTGAACGACGTATAGAATATCACACAGATGAATTTAGAGGGATATTTGATAAGCTAAATGATACAAAGAAAAAAAAGAGAATCAAAGACAATAAAAGCGAATTGGATATAGATAGAGTTTGGTAATATTATCATTTGAAATTTTTTCTCGCAAATAGAATTCGAAATATTTATAAAAGCCCTTTATATACTTCAAGGAGGGGAAGGCTAGAGTATTATGGCTGATATACAGGTGGAGAATATCGTTGCAACTACACATTTGGCAGAACATTTTGATATTCCAAATCTTGCATCTTCAATCAGGGATTGTAAATATGATCCAAATGAATTTTCAGGTCTAGCTCTGAATTTTAGACATCCAAAAACTGCAGCATTGATTTTTCCCAGCGGGAGAGTTGTGTGTACAGGCGCAAAAAATATGGATCAGCTGGAAGACTTAATTAATCGTGCTATAGATCAAATTGAAAAGGCCGGTAGTAAAATACCGGAAGAGCCAGAAGTAGAAATTCAAAATATTATCGCTACTTCTCATATCAACAAAACATTAGATCTTGCTGCAGTTGCCAAAAGCAACTTAATGAAAAATATAAGATTTCAGCCTGAAAAATTTCCTGGCCTAATTATTAAAATTGACAATCCTCGTGCCGTTGTTTTGCTTTTTAAATCTGGAAAAATTGTATGTACCGGCACCAATAATCTTGAGGATGCATCATTGGCCGTAAATTCGATTATAGAGAAACTTTGTTCTTTTGGAGCATTATAAAATATTGGAGGTAAAATTATGCCAGAAGTAATAGTTGAAAATATTGTGGCGTCTACATCATTTGCGGATAAATTGGATCTAGACGTTATCGCACAGTCTTTGGAAGAAGCAGAATACGAACCGGAACAATTCCCGGGGTTGGTTTACCGATTATCGGAACCCAAAACTGCAACATTGTTATTCAGAAGCGGTAAGGCAAATTGTACAGGGGCGAAAAACATCGAGAATGTAAGAAAAACTGTAGATATTATTGCAGAAAAGCTCAGAAAATTGGGTGTAGATGTTTACAAAGATTTAGAAATTGTGATTCAAAATATTGTTGCAATATCTGATTTGGGAACTGAACTTAATCTTAACGAAGTAGCAATGGGGCTTGGTTTAGAAAATGTTGAATATGAACCTGAGCAGTTCCCTGGTTTAGTTTATAGAATAAAAGAACCCAAGGTTGCAATGTTGCTATTTGGTTCAGGTAAAATAGTATGTACTGGAGCTCGTAAAACATCAGATGTCTCTCTAGCAGTTGACAAACTATCTGCAGAGCTTGCTTCTCTAGATCTTATAAGAAAAAAATAAGATCTAATATTTTTTATTATTTCAGGTTTTTCCACTAGCTGCAATAATTACAGCCTGAACTGCTGCCATCGCGGCTGCTGTTTTTGGTGAAGATGACTGGGATTTTATCTCCTTTACATAATCAACAACCTGATCGAGAATATGGTAACGCGGAATATAGCTTGTATCGTATTTTCCTTCTATCCATTGTTTTTGATTCATAACAACCTGATGGAATGGAATGTTATTTCTAACTCCTCCTATCTGGTATTCCCAAAGTGCTCTTTTTGTCCTGTCAATAGCACGTGGTCTGTCTTCTGCCCAGACAATCAATTTTGCAATCATCGAATCATAAAATGGAGGGATTGTAAATCCTTGATAAACACCTGAGTCTACTCTTATTCCTGGGCCGCTTGGTTCGGCATATCTAATAATTTTGCTAGGAGCAGGCATAAAATTATTAAGGGGATCCTCTGCATTGATTCTACATTCAATTGCGTGCCCTCTAGGACGGATGTCGTTTTGTTCATATTCTAGGTCCAAACCAGATGCAACACGAAGCTGTTCCCTTGCCAAATCAACCCCGGTTGTAACCTCTGTAATTGGATGTTCAACTTGAAGACGAGTATTCATTTCAAGAAAATAGTATTTCCCATTTTTGAACATAAATTCGCAGGTTCCTGCATTATAATATTTTGCAGTTTTTGCAGCAAGAACTGCCTGCTTTCCAATCTCTTCTCTAAGTTGCGTAGTTAATGCACAAGATGGTGTCTCCTCAATTAATTTCTGATGACGCCTCTGAACACTACATTCACGTTCATAACAATGAATTATATGGCCTTTCTTATCACCAATTATTTGATATTCTATGTGACGCGGGTCCTCAATAAATTTTTCGATAAAAACAGAGTCGTCGCCAAAGGAATTTTTCGCCAATTTTCTTACAGTTGCCAATGCCTTTTCCATTTGTTTCTCATTTTCTACCATCTGAATGCCGATACCGCCCCCTCCTGCAGAGGCTTTAAGCATCACAGGGTATCCGAGCTCATGGGCAATGTCTTTTGCTCTTTCATGATCGGCAATTGCTTCAGTGACTCCTGGAACAACATAAACGCCAGCCTTAATCATAGATTTCTTTGAATCAATTTTTGAACCCATGAGTCTCATTGATGAGACGGGCGGACCAATAAACTCAATACCATTTTTATGACACAACTCTGCAAAATCAGCGTTTTCCGCCATAAATCCATAACCTGGATGGATTCCCTCTGTTTTTGTTTTAATAGCAACGTCAATGATTTTATCCTTTTTTAGATAACTTTGGCTTGCCGGACCGGGACCTATGTTGAATTTTTCATCAGCATATTTTACAAATAAAGCTTTTGCATCTGCATCTGAATAGACGGCAACTGTGGAAATACCTAATTCTTTACAGGCCCTCATAATACGAACGGCGATTTCACCGCGATTGGCAATTAAGACTTTATTTAACATATCATTGACCCCCCTTCTAGAGTACTTGCATTATTGTATCTCCACTAGCTACAGAGTCGCCTTCTTTAATAAAAATATCTTTAATTTCTCCATTTGCTTCAGTTTTTATTTCTTGTTCCATTTTCATTGCTTCAATTGTTGCAATAACATCTCCTTTCTTTACTTTTTCACCTTTTTTGACTTTAATAGAGAGTATTGTTCCTTGCATATTTGATTTAATCCCGCCTTCGATATCTTTAGGTTTTTGGGGAGCGCCAGATTTCGCTCCAGAAACCATGAAACCGCCTGAGGGGATCACCTTCACTTCAAATGGCTCTCCATCTACTTCAACCTCAAACTCGGTTGGAATCTGAGCCGGCCCACTTCTTTCTTCAGGAGGCACAGTTTCAAGCCAAATATCTTTGACTTCTGGGAAGCTTTGTTTTACCATCACTCTAGTAAGTTTATGATCTATTGGTAATGGCAGTTTATCTGAAGTAAATTCTGCATGAGCCTGACCTTTTAAAAATTTCAATCCAACTTGAGGATAAATTGCATAAGTCATAATATTTTCATCAGTTATTTTGACATCACTATGTCCTTTTAGTTCTGATTTTCTTTTTTCCCACATAGGTTTTAGAAGGTCTGCTGGTCTGCAATCAATTACTTCGTCTTTCCATTTTGGACCAAGAATCTTTTTCAAAATTTCTTTTTTAATTGGAGCTGGGGATTTGCCATACATACCTTTGCAATAATCTTTTGTTTCCTTTGTTATTACTTTGTATCGACCGTGTAAAACATTCATTACAGCTTGAACACCTACAACTTGACTAGTTGGAGTTACAAGTGGTGGATAACCAAGTTCCTCACGTACGTGTGCTGTTTCCGCAAGAATTTCTTGATATTTACCATGAGCACCTTGTTCTTCAAGTTGAAAAATAAGGTTTGATAGCATACCTCCTGGAATTTGATGAAGTGTAACACTTGGATCGACTTTTAGTGCATTGAACCTGTGAAGATGCCTATATTTATCCCATATTTTAAGGAAATATTTTCTTATTTCGATAAGAAGTTCTAAGTCATAACCAGTATCCCACTCGGTTCCCTTTAATGCTGCAACAATGCTTTCTGTAGCGGGAGCGGCAGTTCCACCAGAAATTGGAGACATCGCAGTGTCTAGAATATCAACCCCTGCTTCAATAGCCCGCTGATAGGCCATACCAGTCATACCGCTAGTGCAATGTGTATGAAGATCCATTTCAAGCTTAATACCTGCATCTTTACATCCTTTAATAATGTCATAAGCACGTTGTGGGGAAATCATACCTGCCATGTCTTTTATACATAAAGAGTCGGCACCCATCTTGACTAGTTTTTCAAATCTTTCTACAAAATATTCAACAGTATGTACAGGAGAAATGGTATAACTCATACATGCTTGAACATGGCCCCCTTCATCCTTTACTGCCTTAATAGGTGTTTCAATATTTCTTAGATCATTAAGAGCATCAAAAATTCTGAAATTATCAACACCATTTTTCTTTGCAAGATAAATAAATTTTTTAACGATATCGTCAGGAAAATTCCAATATGCAACTATATTCATTGCTCTTTCAAGCATTTGCATTGGGGTGTTTGGCATTGCCTTTTTGAGTTTTCGAATGCGTTCCCACGGACATTCGTTCAGGTAGCGAATAGGCACATCAAAGGTAGCACCCCCCCAAACCTCAAGAGAAAAGAAGCCGACTTGATCAACCTTGTCTGCAATAGGGAGCATATCTTCGGTTCTCATCCTAGTTGCCAACATAGATTGATGAGCATCTCTAAAAATCATTTCATGCAGTTGAACCATTCACATTGCCTCCATTTCATACTGCTTGGGGTCTTTATGAAGGCCCTAAGTGAGGAATGGTATCCTATTACCCTACTTAAAAATATCGGGGTTACATATATTTTCAATCCCTATAAAACTATAAAATTGCTACAGTAAATTTTTAGTACCGCTCCATGTATAATAGCTTACCTGAATCGGGGGTTGAGTTCATGAAAAAAGGCTTTTTCATAATAATATTGTTTTTTCTAGCAATTGTGTCAAACTCACAAATTTCGACAGCGCTAAATCCCGGTGAGATCAGCAATGGCAAAGTCTCAATTGATTACAGAAACGTTACAGTTTATGCCCCAGCGGTCGCCCAAACGGATAATGGGTACGTTGGCGTAACCTCAACCATTACAGTTACCATCCAAAGCAATGGAAGTGGCAGAGTATTTGTCGACACATTACCGCTTACTCAGATTGATATGCAGGGATCTGCCAGACTTGCGGTTAAAGTCGCAAGCGCACTTGTAAAAAATGATGATATTTGTGAAATAAATCCTATTTTTTATGATTATTTTTTTGTTATCAGAACCTCCGCCCCCATAATAGGTGGACCTTCAGCTGGAGGGATAATGACTGCAGCAGTAATTTCCCTTCTTGAGAATTGGACGATGGATGAAGAGACAATGATGACCGGTATGATAAACCCCGATGGCAGCATAGGTCCTATCGGTGGGATACCTCAAAAAATCGATGCGGCTTATTCTGTTGGAGCAAAACGTTTTTTAATTCCAAAGGGGCAAGGACAATATTTGGAAACTATAACTGAAACATCAACTGAAGGAGGATGGACTCAAATTACTACCAAACAAGTTTTGAGAAATGTATATGATTATGCAATGGAAAATTATGGCATTGAGGTAATTGAAGTTGAAGACATTAACGAAGTCATATCTTATTTTACCGGTTGGAGCTTTCCCATTATTGAGTCGAATGAGAGCATCACTACCGAAGATTATCTTAACTCAATGAGGCCATTGGCTACGAATCTTTTAAATGAATCTAAAAATGCCTATATAAATGCCAGTGAATCTTTTAATGCTACCAGCATTCCAAATCAATTTCCTTACTATTATCGTAACTTTATTACTGATTTTCTAAATACTGCCCAACAAACTCTGTTGGAATCGGAAGATTGGTTTAACCAAGAAGTGCTATATACAAGCACCAGCAAATCATTCCAATCATTAATAAATTCGAATTTTGTGACATATTCCTGCGAATATTTTAATTCAGAAAATAAAGATGATTATGTCTATTCTCTTCTTATTCAGGCTAAAAATTTAAATGATAACAAGAGTAATTCTGCCAAAGATGCAGAAATCCTAGGAGCAATATCTCTTCAATGTGTAGGTGCAGCACAAAAAAGGGCCTCAGAAGCGGATTTGTATATCGCTGATGCAACTATAAATTATCAAGAAGGAAATTATTTTGATGCATTACAGGACATTGCTTTTGCCATCCAAAGAAGTGAAAGTGTTGGATGGTGGATTGGAATTTCGGATTATTTTGACGATACTGGAGATATTGGAAAAGAGGATCTTGATAGTTTAGCAGAAGAATACATTGATGATGCGCAGCAGTCATTAGTCTATTCAAATATTATTCTTGAAGAAGTTGGAAAAAGTTCAAGTTATATAATCGAGGCCGAGAGTTTGTTGGAAACTGCGAGAGACGACAAAGATGGAGGATATCCTGCTGCAGCTATTTTTGAGGCTTTAGAAGCATTGGCAAAATCTAATCTTGCACTTGAGCTTGTAGATGGAAATGGCCTTGATAAACTTAACAGATATCAAGAACGTGCAAGTTCTAGTATAAGTGAAAGTAGACTCAGAGGAATTGAACCTGTTCTTGCGGTTAGTTATTATGAATATGCGCAAAGTTTGGAAAACGAATCTTCAATTGAGGCGGCAATTTTTTATTATAAATACAGTGGACTAATACCTGGGGCATTAACAGTTACAAGTACATGTGGCGGGCAATCCTCACGCTACTTGGGAATACCTGATTTGAATGTGAATCCTTTTATTGAAAGCATTTTTAGATACAGCCAGTACTTTCTATTCTTTGCTGCCTTAGGAGGAATCTTAGGATTATTAGTCGGTGTTGTAATTGGACATCTTATTGCAAAGGCTGGAA
>Ga0272441_10011506_pt1 | contig 13117 bp, 11 predicted proteins | sample SSMProp6N_FD_193582 | JGI IMG/M metagenome (GOLD analysis project Ga0272441, IMG submission 193582) | Marine sediment archaeal communities from Little Sippewissett salt marsh, Falmouth, MA, United States - SSM-Prop-6N | ecosystem: Environmental > Aquatic > Marine > Wetlands > Sediment ... | reverse complement strand
GAGCCACTATGCTCACGCCACCAACAACGGATAGCAGGATACCGGCACGTTCGACTTCAACCCCGGTGTCGATGGCATGAGGAACCAGATGCACGAGCATCGTGATGAGGCAGAACATCATCGCGAAGTTCGCGGCACACACAAGCCAGTATTGGCGCGTTCGAAGTGCCGTCCTGGAGGACAAACCTGGCTCCCCTGTGACGGCCTTTCCTTCGTCGCCAGCAGGTTCGCCATCCGGCATGAGTCCCATTCGCCCCGGATCACGCCGCAGCATCTGGGCCGCCAGCACGATGGCCAGAAGAACGACTACTCCCATCCACAGGTAGGCGTTCCTCCACCCGTATGCGATTACCAGCGCGCCGACCGCGAGAGGGAACACCAGTTGTCCAACGCCGGTTCCAACTTTCACGACACCGGTCATCATGCCGCGTCTGCGAACAAACCATCGAGCCACGGTGGACAACGTCGGAACATCCTGCGCACTCATTCCCAGGCCCACCAGTACACCGATGGCTATGTAGAGCTGGATGGGTGTGCCAAGCGACCTCATCAGGACGTACCCAAGGCCCATGCAGACACCCGCAACCGTCATTACAAGACGGGGACCGATTCGGTCCGTCAGGCGGCCACCGATGATTCCGGCAGTTCCCATCACCAGGAACGCAGCCGATGTAGCACCGGAGATCAGTGCCCTCTCCCACCCAAACTCGGCCTGAATGTAGTTGAAGAAGATGCCGTAGGTGGCCATGGAACCGCCGCCAGCGACCTGAATCAGGAATCCCGCGGCAACGATGTTATAACCGTAGAAGTGCGACTTTCTCATAATGTTGGACCCGTCTTGGCCCCTTCTTCAGCACTGGCGACAGGCGAGAGGTACATCTCTTCTTCCAGAGAGGCCCCCTTGTTATCAGCTCCGGGGCGTGTCTTCAGGCAGCCACTCCCCGTAGGTAAGCCACCGACATTCTGAGGTGTTGGCCTCATGGTTGCGAAGGAACCTCAGAGGCTTCCTTCACAGGTCGAACACGAAGCATCAGCAAGAGGGCAACGACCGCCAGTCCAAGGACCAGCATGAAGGCGCTCTCGTATGTATGTTGCACATCGAATATCCGACCGGAGACCACCGGTCCCAGAGCACCACCGATCGTTCCAAAGAAGTACACAAAGCCAAATATCGCCCCGTGGGCTTTCAGCCCGAACAGCTCGGCAACAGTGGGAGACAGCACGGTATAGAAGCCGCCGTGTGCGAATCCGTACACGACCCCAAACACATACAGCATCCACCCACTATCTGCGAACTGAAGCCAGGCGAGCGCTGACAGTAGAAAGATGAACCACACAAGGAACGCCCTGCGACTACCGATACGGTCGCCAACTGCACCGAGCGCCAGCCGACCGGCAACGCTGACACCTCCGATGATGGATACAACTACAGCGGCGTTGGTGGCTGACATGCCTATATCGCTTCCATGTGCAACGATGTGTACAAGCACCGTCATCGTGCCAAACGTTATGCAGGGATATGCCACGCTACAGAGCCACAATTGCGGTGTCCTCACTGCCTGCCCAAACTGAAGTCCTCTTGTCTGCGCGCTGTCCACGTCAGGCGTGGCGTCACCATCTGGTAGAAGCCCCATGTCCTCGGGAGCCCTCCGCACCAAGCGAGATGCGATGACGTACACAACCAGGATGACTGCGCTTATGACGATGTACGTGCTCCTCCAGCCGGTGGCAAGTATAAGAGCGCTTGCCAGTAGCGGTATGAGGAACTGTCCGGTGCCGGTACCGGCTTTCACCACGCCCGTCATCGTACTGCGTCGCTTCTTGAACCACCGTGCAACGGTAGACAGCGTCACAACGTCATGCGAGCTCAGGCCTACGCCTACGAAGAGGCCGTAGAAGACGTACAACTGCCATCCGGCCTGCAACTGCGACATCAACAGATAGCCACAAGCGAGAAAGAGCCCTGACACCAGGAGGATCTTGCGTGGGCCGAGACTGTCATTCAGCCGACCGAAGAGGACGCCAACCGCGCCCATGAGAATGAGGACTACCGACGATGCCCCCGAAATGAAGGCACGGGACCAGCCAAACTCAGCCTGAAGGTACTTGAGGAAGACACCATACGTAACCATTGCGCCAATGGCCACGCCCTGCATGAAGAAGCATGCGGTGACGACCGTGTAGCCGTAGTATCTGCGTCCCTCTCCCGTGCTTGAAGACATGCGAGTGGGGCAAGTCTAGCAGGGTGGCTTTGATGGGGACAGCGGGAGCCTCACAACCGTGAGGGGGACCACATTAGACGAAGCACTTGAGGCAGTTGCTACTCGTCGTCGCCCAGATTAAACCGGAGAAAATCCTCTGCTGCCCTGATGGCTTCGTCCGCCGAGAGCTCGCTTTCATCAAAGGAAGGCTCAAGGTACTCCTTCTCAAGGGCCTCAACATAAAGCTGAAACTCCCTGTTCTGGACACCCATGTACGCGATGCGCGCCTCGAAATCGCGCGCCTGTCGGTCCATGTCATCCATCTTCAATCCGAGCCCAAGAAGCCTGTTCAGTCTCTTCACGACCGCGCGAATCGCTTTCGGGTTGTGCGAGATGACAATGTTGAATTCGGGGTAGTATGTGGCCCTGGCGTGGAGAATAGCCATCTCCAGACCGTTCTTCTGGCACCTGTGCACGAGGGTTGTCCGAACGCCACCGGGCCCCTCGTAGTCCGTGAACTCGATACCGTGGTGGGCAAGCTCATCTCGAAGCTCGACACTCGTGCACACACAGGAGACTGCAGGTTCCCTGGTGTGCGGCGTCTTATCGAGAACTCCACCAAGCATGTAGATACGAGATACGTCGAAGTCCTTCGCCACCTCAAGTATCGCCGCAACATACTCGTCCCAATTGAGATTGGGCTCCGTACCCTGGAACAGGATGAGGTCCGAGTCTTCCTGTGGGTTGACCCAGTAGTAGAAGATATTGCGCGGGGGCCTGTACTCCTTCAGGAGGCCGTCTTCGACTCTGGAATATGGACGAAGTGATAGCTGTCCCGGCACCTGGTAGATGTGAAAACGGTCCACGGGTATCTCGGCGAGCTTCCGCGGTCGCAGCTTGCGTCGCAGGTACCTGAGACTCCCCGTTGCAGCCTCACCACCATCCACCCAACCATCAAGAGCAATCACCATCACCGGCCGACGAAGGGTCGGGCGGGCAGTGTACTTGATGTCGCTCTTGCCTCGCATAGTCATTCTGCCATGGTCGGGCGCACTGGCCCGTCCAACTTATTCTAGCGAGACCCGAAGCAACGTCAAAACAAGGGCGTTGCAGGAAATACGAGAACCACGTGACTAGAGAATCGCGTTGAGGATGCCCCCCACGGAAAGCGCTGAAACCAGCATCACGAGGGAAGCCCTCGCGGTATCCTTTGCGCCCAGCTCCCTGACCAGGACGGCAAAGGTCGCCACGCAGGGAAAGAACATAGCCAGAACGACACCGGCTATCACGTACTGCTCCGCGGTCATTGCCAGCGGCGCCAGCAGTCCCATCGCAACGTCCTTCCTGAGAAACCCAACAGCAAGCGCTACAACGGAGTCGGCGGGCAATCCGAGCAGGCGGGTCACCACTGGAGCGGTGAACCTCGCCAGCGCATCGAAGATGCCACCAAGATACATGAGGTTGATTGCGAGAATGGCGGCGAAGAATATTGGGAGAGCTTCCCGCAAGAAGCCCAGAACTCTCGCCCATAGCTTTGTAAGCACGGGAGTCAGTATGGGCCACCGATAGCGCGGAATCTCGATGAGAAGCTCAGGGCTGAAGCCCTTCATGAGCCGGTTGAGAATGCTTCCGAGGATTAGCCACACGAGCACCAGGGTGCCGTAGACCATCAGGACATACTTGAAGCCGAAGTCGCCTACGAGCCCTACAATCACCGCCTGCAATGCAGCACATGGCACAGCAACGACAACGAGTGTCGCGGCTATGAACCGCTCACGTCGACTCTCAAGAATCCGTGTCGCGAGGACCGCCGGCACGTTACACCCGAGTCCCAGAAGCGTCGGAATAATCGCGTAGCCATGAAGCCCGATCCTGTGCATCGCCGAGTCAAGCAACACGGCTAGCCTGGGAAGGTAGCCAACATCTTCAAGGAGGCCAAGTACCAGGTAGAACCCGACTATATACGGCAGCACCATGGCAAGCGGCACGTACACACCACTGGACAACAGCCCGAAGGACTCGACAGGGTCGATGACACCGCCGGCGACGCGCCCTATCAGCAGCGCGTGCAAAACCCCCTGCCCTCCAAGTGCCCCACTGACCGCCTCGACCAGAGGCATCCAGAGAGCGTTGTACAGCGGGTCCATTACATAGGAGATGAGCGACTCACCCACGAGTCGAATCAGTGCAAAGCTGCCCGCAAGAATGCCAATTGCGAAGAGAGCGCCGGGGAGGGGCTGGACTGTGGCATCACCCAGCCTTTCCAGAAAAGTATGATGCCGGTGTCCCACGACCTGCGCGCTTTCGAGAATTCGCCCTACTGCAGCCCAGCGCTCGTCTCGCGAACGCGCCGGATGCTTTCCAGCGACAGCCTCAGGAATCGCCTCTACGAGTTCTTTGATTCCCTCTCCAGAGACAGCCACCGTAGGAATCACGGGCACGCCGAGTTCCTCTCTCATACGGTCCAGGTCGACGTGTATTCCTCGGTGATGAGTGTCGTCCCAAAGATTCAAAGCGACAACAACAGGTATCTCTCTCTCAAGAAGCTGAAGGGTCAGGTAGAGATTGCGTTCCAGGTTCGTAGCGTCCGCAACGTTGACTACCACATCTCCCAACTCGAGCATGTGTAACGCGACTTCTTCAGCCTCGCAGGTCGGGTCGAGAGTGTAGGTTCCTGGCACATCGATAACCTCGGCGGTCTCGGTGCCGACCTTCATCTGACCTTCGGTGTACCCGACGGTAGTGCCCGGATAGTTGGACGACATGACGTGTACGCCCGTAAGCCGGGAGAAGACAACGCTCTTCCCCACGTTCGGGTTGCCCATCAGGAGTACTCTCATTTGATGCTCACATCCACGAATATTCGGGCCGCCATGTGATGTCCGATGGCAACCTGGGCGCGATCTACCTCAACAGTGACGGGTCCTCCGAGCAACATGGAACTGACCTTCGTCACCTTCTTACCCGGCCGAACGCCCAGGGCTGCCAGGCGCTCACCCAGCCTGCGTCCTCCCTTTACGTCAACTATGAGTCCTCGTTGACCGGGGCGTAGTGACGTGAGCGGGACTATGTCGCCCTCAAGATCGGGACGGCGCTTGTCTCTTCTGAACCATCCAAACATGGCTACTCCCTGCCTGCCCGTACGGAATCTGATTCAGCGAAGTTCCTCAACCACTGCGGCTTGCCAGACGGGTCTCGCAGCACATGGTCGACGAACCTGATCAGCCGTGTCGAAGTATCCGGGCTGAGGTAGTGTTCGAGTCTACACGCTTCGCTCTGTGCAGTGTCTTCACTCACGCCAAGCATCTCCGTGAGAAAGACCCACAATGCCTCGTGACGACGCCAAACATCATCGGCCACCTCGAATCCGCGCGGGGTGAGTTCCACATCTCCATACTTCTCATGACGGACCAGGCCTTCCGCGGCGAGCTTCCTCACAGCGGACGTAACGCTTGGTTTGCTCACATGCAGCGCTTCACTCAACTGCGTAACGCGAGCAACCCCATACTCATCAATAAGCGCCCGGATAGCTTCCAGGTAGTCCTCCATGTTGGGACTATGCTTGCGCGGCGACAGTCCCGTTCGGCTACTCTCTCCTTTGGCGGTACTCATCTGGCTCCTCCAGGCGCTTTTGTTAGCCCAGGCTAACAAAGAGTATCACACGCAATAGACGATGCAAAGCCACAGAAGACAAGGCCTCGGCGTGCGCTGTTGCAGCATGTTTCGGCTTCCGGCAGCGTTCCTTCCTCCCTTCGATCCAGGTACAGAGGATTCGATTGCACGCCGCAGTATCAAAGGATATGCCGTATCGACTGGGCGGGTACGAGGCGCGAGGCGTAGCTCTCGCGTGCGAGGAATCGTTTCGCGGTTCCCCTTTCACACGATACCTGCTCCCCTGTATGGGACCGGCCAACCGTGGCATCATCGGCATGTTCCATTTCGTCATGAGGGAGGCGACCACCTGCGAACCGACGAGTGCAATTGAGGGAGCACCATACTGGTCCCGTGAGAACAGACTCACAGCTTCGTTGAGGCACATGCCTCGAGCTGGTGGCCTTTCGTCGGCACTTCGAGACCGTGGCCCATGGGGGCGTTCAGGTCGAGCCATACCTCGCCCAAACGCGCATGCGATGAATGACGGGGCCTCTCCCGTATCTGAATCTGCTTGCCATCAAGCCGGGGCTGCAAGGACAAGGCTATGGTGCTACTCTACTGAGACACTTGACAGGCCACGCCGACGCAGACAATAGCCCGTGCTGCGTTGAAACCTTTAGCGAACAGAACCTGGCGATGTATCAGCACTCTGGATTCGAAGTCTTGGAAGCATTGACAGACACTCCCATAGGCAAGCCTGTGTAATTCATGGTCAGACAACCCCGGGTCACGCATACGCATGATGCGAGGCCTTGACATGGCATTCACTTCAACCAGGAGGAGCAATGGACAAGATGAGATTGGGCCAGTCGGAGTTGATGGTCTCGCGGGTAGGATTCGGCGCGATTCCCATACAGCGTCTGAACGACGAGGACGCGATGGCCGTGGTCAAGCGTTGCGTGGAACTGGGCGTCACGTATCTGGATACTGCCAATGCCTATTCGACGAGCGAAGGGCGCATGGGCAGGGCACTCGAAGGATGGACAGGAGAGACCATAATCTCCACCAAGTCACAGAGCCGCGACCCAGAGGGCATCGCCACGCACCTGGCGCAGAGCCTTGAAATGCTGAAGGTGGATTCGATAGACCTGTACCAGTTTCACAATGTCAGCAAGTTCGACGACCTCGAGAGAGTCCTCAGCCCGAACGGACCGTTCCCCACGGTAGAGAAGGCGAAGCGCCAGGGCAAGATAAAGCACATCGGCATCACCTCCCACCAGATAGATGTAGCCAAGGAAGCCGTCAAGACCGGACGTTTCGAGACCGTGATGTACCCGTTCAACTTCATCGCTCATGAGCCTGGCGAAGAACTGGCCGCACTGGCGGCCCAGCACGACGTTGGTTTCATCGCCATGAAGCCGTTTGCCGGCGGCATGATTGAGAACGCGACGCTGGCCATCAAGTACCTCCTGCAATTCCCCAATGTGGTCCCGATCCCGGGTATCGAGAAAATCGCGGAAATCGAGGAGATCATCAATATCGTTGAAGGCCCTAGAGCCCTCACGGCCGAAGAGACAGCCGAGATCGACCGAATACGCGCCGAGTCGGGCAACAGGTTCTGCCGCCGCTGCGACTACTGCCAGCCATGCACGGCCGGCATCCCCATCTCCGTAATTATGGCCTACCCGAACATGAACAAGCGTATGACACTGAAGCAGATCACCACCGGCTGGATTGCGGAGGCTATGGAAAAGGTAAAGGACTGCACACACTGCGGTCTGTGCGAGACCCGCTGTCCCTATGAGCTGCCGATCCAGGAGATGATATCCGAGAACCTGGCCATGTACGAGGAGAACAAGAAGCGATACCAGGCGAGCGGAAACGCCTAGACACAAACGCCGATATCGCTCGCATCGTGAATGGAGATAGCAGTTGACTGAGAACACCGGGCGTCGCATCTACTACGGTTTCGTAATTGCGGCGCTCGGTTTCCTTATTCAGGCCATCTTCTGGGGCACCTATCGCAGCTTCGGACTGTTCTTCAATCCCCTTCTGAACGAGTTTGGATGGACACGCGCCGAACTCGCAGGTGCGGCCTCAGCGGGCTGGCTTATTGTCGGATTGATGAATTTCCCGGCGGGCGCGGCGGTGGACAGGTTCGGCCCGCGCATCACTCTCACACTCTGTGGCACCCTCTTCGGCCTCGGATACGTGCTCATGTCGGGAGTCCACGGCCTATGGCAGGTGTATGTGTTCTACATCATCATGGCCGTAGGAATGAGCGCTTCCGATGTGGTCCCTCTCTCGACCATAGCCCGCTGGTTTGCTCAGAAGAGAGGGACAATCACTGGAATCGCCAAGGTCGGCACTGGCATCGGCATGATGGCCATTCCACTCGCGGCCAGCCGTCTCATCGAGACCGAAGGATGGAGGACCTCTTACGTCATCCTGGGAGGAGTGGCCATAGTAGCGCTTGTCACCATGGCGCAGCTGCTCAGGCGCGACCCCGCCAAGATGGGACTGAGGGCGTACGGGGCCAGGAATGGGACGAGCGCTTCGACATCCCACGAAGAAGGGCTGTCACTCAGAAGCGCCATAAGAACCAGGCAGTTTCGCACCCTCTGTGTCGCCTACGTGCTCATCACGACTGTTGCCGAAGTCGTCATGATACACGCCGTGCCACACGCCATCGACCTGGGCATCACATCGACGGCGGCTGCGGGGATGCTCTCTCTCATAGGCGCGACCAGTATCGCGGCGAGAGCCGCTATAGGCGTCCTCGTCGACCGACTGGGGTCGAAGAAAGCCCTTTTGCTCTGCTTCATTCCTCAGCTTTCCGCCCTGATCTGTCTCCAGTTCGCGGATTCGCTGTCAGCGCTCTACGTCTTCGCGGTGCTCTACGGCCTGAGCCACGGCGGTTTCTTCACACTCATCGCGCCGATTATTGCGCAGCTATTCGGAACCGTGGCACACGGCTCACTCTTCGGCGTGATAATGGCAGGCAACGGCGTAGGTGGAGCCATCGGTCCGGTACTCACAGGGAGAGCTTTCGACGTCCTGGGCAGCTATCGCGTGCCCTTCGTCGGGCTCGTCGCCATGGGTCTGACGGGAGTGCTGCTAGTGGCGTCTCTCACCAAGACGGAGTACCAGATGGAAGCCGAGGCCCGCGACGGCAATAGCTGACCTTGACCTAGGAGCCGCGCCTCTTCGCAAGAGCTTCCGGATTCACCAGGTTGGGAGGAACACCTCCCGAAAGCGCGACGCTCACGTTCTCCACCGTCATCTCGGCCATTTTGTCCCTCGTGCGGCGGGAGTTGGCGCCAAGGTGCGGAACGAGAACCACGTTCTCAAGCTCAGCCAGCCCAGGCTCCAGCAAGGGCTCGTTCTCGTAAACATCCAGCCCTGCGCCCGCAATCGTCCCTGCACCCAGAGCCTGGACAAGCGCCTTCTCTTCGACAACGGACCCGCGGGACGCGTTGATGAGATAGGCAGTAGGCTTCATCTTCGCCAGAGCGGCTGCGTCGATGAGGTGAAAGGTCTCCGGCCCGAGAGGCACGTGAAGCGTGACGAAATCCGAGAGCTCCAGGAGTTCTTCGAACGGAACATAGTGGATGCCCAGGGACTGCTCGGCTTCGCAATCCAGTCTCTGCGGGTCGTAGTACAGCACACGCATGTCGAATCCAGCAGCGCGCTTGACCATTGCCCTGCCTATCCTGCCCATGCCAACAACGCCCATCGTTGACCCTGCCACATCGGCAGCGATGAACGCCTCAGGTCTCCACTCAGTCCAGTTTCCCGACCGCGTGTACTTGTCCACGACAACAATGTCCCTCGCCACGGCCATGACTAGCGCCCATGCGAGGTCGGCAGTGGCGTCGGTCACAACTCCCGGCGTGTTTGTGACCATGATGCCTCTTGCTGTGGCCGCGTCCACATCGACGTTGTTGTAGCCAACGGCGTAGTTGGCGACTACTTCAAGGTTTGGGTCGGAATCCATGAGTTCGCCATCGATACGCTCGCTCAGCAGGGACACGACTCCGTGCACGTCGCACACTGCGTCCAATAGCTGCTGTCTCGACAAGTAGGCCGACGAGGGACTGGTAGTCACCTCAAAGCCTCGCGCAAGTTCATCCAGCAACCGGCCGCCGGGGATGTCTCTGTACGTGACAAGAACCTTCTTCACACGAACCTCCTGACAAGTGCTCCGACTTTAGCAGACGACGAAGACGCGGGCCAATCCTCCATTGCGACCACATGAGCCGTTCTCCGCACCAAAAGGGTGTAGATGTATAATCGGGCACAGGACCGGTCGGGCGGAACGACTTTGGACAAAGAGCAGGGCAGCCAGGGGAACTCGAGAGGGACCATCGATCCGATAGGCCCCAGGGAGCTTCGCATCATGAACAGCCGCGCACGCGAGTTGCTGCTGCGGTACTGGGATTTCCCCATCTTTGCCTCGCTGCTGCGCAGTCGGAGACTGTCCCTCGAAAACGCGATAGTCCTCGACGTGGGCTGCGGCTCCGGCTATACGACTCTTCTCATCTCGGAGACATTCTCGCCCCGCCGGCTGGACGCGTTCGACGTCGTTCCCGGACAGGTTGAACTGGCCAGAAGCAGAGGGATAGACGCGAACATATTCGTCGCCGACATCGTCGACCCCAGACTCCCCGAACACTCCTACGATGCTGTGTTCATTTGCGGAGTGCTACACCATTGCCCCGAGTGGCGCACCGGCCTTTCGAGGGTCGCCCACCTGCTACGGGATGGCGGTGTGCTCCTGATCGAGGAGCCAGGGAGTCGACATATCAAGTTGGAAACCGTACTCATGGGCCGCCCGCCGGCGGACGGCGCGTGGACTGGGCTGGAACCCTTCAGGGATGAAGTGGCATCTGCAGGACTCTCCATCGTCGAGGAGCGCCCAATCTACTTCGGACTGTTCGGAAGCTTCCTATGCGTGAAGGCGGCTGAGGCCAGGGAACGAGACCACATCGTCGCGAGGCACCTCTTGCGAACTCCGGCCGGAGATGTGGTGACCGGACAGGAGGTCCCCGCGTGAGAATCCAGGTTGGCGACAGCCTCGAAACCGACGTTCTCGTCATCGGAGGCGGCGGAGCCGGACTCAGGGCGGCGATTGCCGCGACCGAAGCGGGCGCACGTGCGCTTATCCTGTCCGACTCGCGGGTGGGCTACGGAAGCCTGACGGCTGTCTCAGGAGGAGCGTTCGCGTCCACAAGGGCAGCCGACTGGAAGGGCCACTTCACTGATACCGTGGTAGGAGGGCGATTCCTTGGCGACCAGGAACTGGTCACGGTGCTCGCCACAAGGATTGACTCGGAGGCCAGACAACTGGCCGAATACGGCGCACGCTACCTCGATCAGAGCACAACGAGGTGGCTCAGTCACGTCATTGACCCTGGACATCACGCGGCCGCCATGGTCTACGGGCAGAACGCAATCGGTACCGATATCACGTTCACGCTTCGCAGGCGAGCAGAGGCGCTGGGCGTCGTCTTCATCGAAGGCGCTGTCGCAACGAGACTCATCGCGGAGGACAACAATGCCCTGGGAGCAATCGCGCTTTCCTCGAAAGGCTCGGTCCTCGTCGTGTCGGCCCGCGCCACCGTGCTTGCCACAGGCGGGATGGGTCAAGTGTATGCCAGGACTGACAACACGCCGGGGGCAACAGGAGATGGCTACGCCCTCGCCTACCGCGCCGGACTTGCACTGCGCGACATGGAATTCATGCAGTTCTACCCGTGCGCCCTGGGAAAGGGCACGCCGGGCATCTACTACGAGATTCTCGTGTCCGGACTGAACTGCCCCCTCCTGAACAACGAGAGTGAGGACATCCGCCAAATCCATAGCCTCGTCGACCCTCACTCGACGACGCGGGATTACCTGAGCATAGCAATCATGCGTGAGGTTGATGCCGGCCATGGAGTTGAGGGAGGGGCCATACTGGACCTATCTAGAATCGCGCCGGAGGTTCTCAAAGACGTGGCCCCCATCATGCCGAAAGCATGGCAACGAGGCGTTACGAGATTCCCTGTTGCCCCGACAGCGCACACGCATCTGGGCGGCGTAGTCATCGATCCATCGGGCCACACGGACCTCGAGGGCCTCTACTGCGCAGGTGAGGTCTGCGGGGGCGTCCATGGCGCCAACCGACTGGGAGGCAACGCCCTGTCGGAGACTCTCGTCTTCGGCTCAATCGTAGGGAGTGAGGCGGCCCTGCGAGCGGCAGAGCGCCCGTCAAGCCGAATACATTCCCGCCATGTCGCCGATGAAAAGGACCGGTTGGAGAAGCTCTCTCGTGGCGGCAACGTCGACACTAAGGCAATGAGCACCAGGTTGAAGAACCTGATGTGGCCCAATGCGGGGGTACTCCGCAGTGAGGAATCCCTGACACTCGCATTGCAAGGTGTCGACGAATTGAAGGACAGCCTCCACTCAGTCGGCGCCAGCGACGGAAGAGGACTGCAGCGCCTGGTCAAGTTGCGCAACTCTCTGCTTTCGGCCGAGTTTCTCTGTCGTTCGGCCCTGGTGCGTACGGAGAGCAGGGGCGCGCACTACAGGACTGACTATCCCACCGAGGACAGTGACTGGCTGTGCTCCACCTTCGTCCGGAAGGGCCCTTCAGGACCGAGCGTCTCGACCAGGCCCGTCGGCTTCCCGCACTTGCGACCATAGGAAGCCCAACGATGCCGATGAAAGAAGAAGGCAGACTGTACGGACAGCTTGCCTGGCTCTGGCCAATCATCAGCGCTCCCTCCAACTACCTTGACGAGACGACCTCGCTGGCCGAGGAGATACGGAGAACCTCAAGGCGTGAGGTTCGAACCCTGCTCAACCTGGGTTGCGGTGGGGGGCATCATGACTACGGTCTCAAGCGCTATTTCCAGGTTGTCGGAATCGACCTGAGCGAGGGGATGCTTGATCTCGCAAGAAAGCTGAATCCCGAGGCTGAGTACATGGCGGGCGACATTCGTAGCGTCAGACTGGGTACAACCTTCGACGCCGTGACCATCTTCGACGCCATCAATCACATGACGACCGAATCGGACCTCCTGGCCTGTTTCCAGACAGCCGCGGCGCACCTGAAACCGGGCGGAATCCTGCTGACAATTCCTGAGGTGACCTCAGAGGGAACAGTACAGAACCAGACGTTCTGCAGCACTCATCAGCAGGAAGACGTGCAGGTCACATTCATCGAAAATCACTTCGACACTGACCCGTCAGACACCCTGTTTGAAGTGACGCTGGTCTTCCTCATCAGGAGGGGCAACGAGTTGTCAATCGAAATCGACCGTCACGTGTGCGGT
>Ga0272441_10011505_pt1 | contig 13118 bp, 16 predicted proteins | sample SSMProp6N_FD_193582 | JGI IMG/M metagenome (GOLD analysis project Ga0272441, IMG submission 193582) | Marine sediment archaeal communities from Little Sippewissett salt marsh, Falmouth, MA, United States - SSM-Prop-6N | ecosystem: Environmental > Aquatic > Marine > Wetlands > Sediment ... | reverse complement strand
GTTTCACGCATGACCAGCTATCGGCCCGGCTCTCCGCAGTTCAAGGAAGCGGTTGCGAATCTCGTCAACACCGACAGCACACGAGCGCTCAAAGGTATGAATCGGAGAAGTGTGGAAAGTATGTATTCATATCGTGAAGCTGGCGGAAACATGGATACATTAATGGTATGGGTCGTGGAGTTCAGTCCGAGAACTTGCTCTTACTGTCAGGCACTTGCTGGCACAGTGGCAACTTATCAAGAATTCATAGAAAATATTGGACAGCCAGGCAGCGACGTCTGCCAAGGAGGTGACCTATGCAACTGTCACCTAGAAGCAATTTAGAAACATGTTGGAATTGTGAACAACACTTTCCAGGCGTGAGCATATTCATCCTGGACAAAGACGAACCGACAGTCATCTGTCGCAAGTGTTCCATTGAATGGAATGACTGGTACAGAGATAGATTCGAAGAACTAAAAGACCGAGATCCTTCATCAATTAATTAAACCGTTCCACGTGAAACACGGAATCAATCCGAAACAATAGTCCAAACCCCACTGGTACCAACAGTATAAAAAGGTCGGAGAAAGAAATGGACGCGACAAACCAAGCCGCTCAAGGAACGACACAGGAACCAAGCGAGAACAGAGAAACAGACAGCCAGGAAATCATTTCGAACTCCGAGCTTAAGAGTCATCCGGTTTTTCAAAAGCTCACAGCGAGACTCTCGCAATATGAGAAGGCAGAGCAGGAGCGGCGCCAGCAGGAAGAGGCTGCCGCGGCCGCTGCAGCTCGTGAGCAACAGGAAGCCGAGATGAAGGCGCTCGAAGAGCAGAATAAGTTCAAGGAGATTATCGCTCTCAAGGACAAGACTCTTGAACAACTGCAGGCAGAGCACACTCGTGAGTTGAACACGCTTCTTTTGAAGAATGAACTCGTGAGAAGCGGTTTCAAAAATGATTACTTCCTGGACGGTGTTATCAGCAGGTTCAAGGGGACCAAAGAAGATATTCCCAGCTTCTTAGAAGTTGTGATGTCTGACGAACAAAATAAGGCGTACATCGCCGCACAAAGTTCGAGTGAGTCCTACACGCCACCGAGTATTCCTGGCGTTGCCAATGCGAACAACATCGTGCCTGTCGAAACTATCAAAGCTTGGGAACAGAGTTCAGACCGAGAGCTTAGACAAAAGGCGAGGATAGAACTCCGTAAGTATCGAGAGAAACACGGAAGATATCCTTATTAACAGGAGTGAAAAACCATGTCCCTTGCTGACTACAATGAAATCGTTCAAAGGGAGATTCAGCCTGAGCTGGTAGACGCAGTTGTCTACAAGAAGATTGAACCCTGGACGCGATACTTCAACACACAGGAAGCAAAGAAAGGCGATCGGATCACATCCAAGTATCGCCTCTCACACACGAGCAACGCTGCTTTCTATGACAAGTCGGATGTTGATCCGGCAGTGTCCACACACGTGCTCCAAAAACCGTACTGGACGAAAGTGTTCTCTCACGCAGCTTGTGAGGTTCACGGCATCGACATCTCCAACGACCGCCCGGGCGGCGCCACGATGGACATGATGGCTGACGCTATCCGCAAGGAAACCGAAGCTCTCATGGACGTCAACATTGCTGCGTTCTACACGCAGATAAAGAAGGACGTTGACTCGACATCGGTGGCCTATTCGGACGCAAGTCTTTCTCGTTCGACCTATCCGTTGCTCGCCTCATATGAGGAAGACACGAACGCAACCGTCACGCTCGCCTACATGCGCAACATGATCAAGGCGATGCTACTCAACAAACCGGTGAACCTCAGCGAGTATCTCTGTCTCATGGAGAACAGTGTATATCACACGCTGAAGGCACTTGCCGCGGCGTTGCACACCTGGACCCTTAACGACACTCGGTCGAATCAACAAATCGACATGGGCTGGCAACAGATGGCCAGCTTCGAAGGTTTGACGATTGCCAACCCAGGCGAGTTCCAATCCATGACGACTGGCGATATCCTTGCGCTCCGGCGTCAGGACGTCAACATCGTTCCTCACCGACCGCTGGAGATAAAGCTCGTGGAGAGCGGTCGTGACTCAATCAAGGCGGTGCTCCGAACGGGCATCAATGTCTACGTTGACAATCCCTATCTTCAAGCGAAGATGACGGACAAGGATTAGGAGGTAGAACATGACTGTAACAATGACTCTAATCGCTGGTCCGACTGTCGTTCCTGGCAAGGGTGTTGAGTACACCTGGTCGTGTCTTCTCGACACAGCCTTTGCAACTGGTGGCGAGCCGCTGGCTGATGCCTACAACAAACTCAGCTACGTGTACGGTGGCAGGGTGGAAGGTGCGGACGCTATCGCAGACATGACCTGGCGCTTCGACGTCGTGGGCCCCGGTCGTGCGGTGGCAGCGAGCGCCTCGAACATCCTTCTCGTGTCCCATCACAGTGCAGGAGCTGACGCAGTGGACAATCCTTCAGACGGTGAAGACACATCGTCCGTCGGCGCGTTGATTGTCACGCTTTGGGGCAAAGACGCAATTCAGTCTTCGTGGGCTTAGGAGGTGACGAATGACCGAAACAAAAACAGAATTCAAAGTCGAGAAGAAAACTCCGAAGAAAACTACGGAAGCTTCGGATAAACACGCACACTTCGAACGCAAGTCTTTGAAAGTTGGTGACGAAATCTCGCTGACAAAAGAAGTGGAATCGATGGCTCCTGGAACCCTTGGCAAGGTTGCAGGCATTCAGTTCGACGGTGCGGTTTTCATCATTGAGATTCTGACTGGTCCGCGTCATGGTGAGACCTTCAGAATCAAGGCGGAAGATTTAAAACTGGTGCCAGTTCCAAAATCCGAACTTTTTTCGGAAGAAAGTGAGGGGGGGAAGTAGTCGAAAAAGAGAAGGCGTGAAAACGGATATTCATGAGAAGCCGAAACTGGGCGGTGATAATTCTGTCACTGTCCAGTATGCGTTGAATGGTATCAACGTACTGACGAGGCAACCGTTGACTCAACATAAGGAGTGTTGCGATGAGAGTTCCATTACCTGAGATTCGAAATTTGGCGAGTAATAGCAGAGATTTGAACAACTTCATGGATGCGTTCCTTGCGAAGTGTTCGCCTGACGATCCGCCTTACATGTCCGACTGTTTAATTGCTTTCAACAATGGCGGCGTGCACGTCATGGAAGCACTGGAAGCAAAGCACATTAACGACCAGTCGATTGACAGGCCGTTCGAGCAAAGATTTCGCTGGAAGCTGCAGTGTATTCGAGATGAATGGGGACAGCCTGTGAAACCAGGAGACGTCATTGAACACATCATTCATCGCAGTCCAGAGCACGGACCTGGCAAGCCAATGACGAGCGGCGAGATTTCCGAGCTGAAGATGAATGGATTCTATGAGCGCGATTGGGTGACACGCATTCCATACAAGGTTGATGAGAAAGGATGCATCACTTGCGGCTACGTCGCGACTTCCTATTTTCTTCAGAAGTATGGAATTCACGGAAAGACCGGAGCGATAATTTCCCACCACAAAGTTCCGAACTCCGCTGACCCACAGGAAGCTCCCAAAGAAGGGATGAAGCATGTCCACTACTGGCGATTCAAGGAAGTTGACACAGGAGATTACCAGCAACTTGCTGTCATTGCGGACAAAGAACGTAGCCAAAAAGGGACTTCAAGCAAAGAAGGGAATCTGCATCGGTAACGGTTTGTCTCGAGAGAGCTTCGACCTGAATCTTTTGAAAGGCAAAGCGACGATCGCCGGATGCAATTTTCTCTATTTGGATTTCGATCCTGATTATCTGATTACTCTGGATGTGTTGATGAATCGAATCATTAAACACATGGTAGAGAAAAAGCTCAAAAGAAGCTGGCAGTGGGTCAGTCGAGAGCTGACGAAAGCCGGCAATAGAGTTCTTACAGTCGAAGGATTTCCGCTTGCCAATCTGGATGAAGTCAACGGTGGATTCAACAACCAATCCGGGATTCTTGCCGCTGCTTTTCTTGCTGAGATTCTGCAAGTCACCGAGCTCTACCTCATCGGAATCGATTTCTTTCTGCCGGTGCCAGGAAGACGAAACGACATCTATGCAGGCAATGGAAGCTATTCAGACGGAATCGCACATTGTTGGAATACGATGACAGAACGAAATCAAGATTGTCTATTCTATCGAGTCGGTGAGATTGCAGACCAAGACAGAGATTTTTATCAGAACAAACTCAAAGGATTCACCTATATCGAAGACTTCAAGGACTTGCCGATTTTATGAGCACACTCTATCCAAACCCTAGGCTGGCTGCGTTGCCATGCGAGTTGATGCGCGGTTGTACGTTCGCCGAGAACTTCGTCACAGAGACGCGCGTTAGCCTCAACATGGGCTCGTCGGTCGGTACCGGGAACGTCGTTGATCACTCCCTTGTGACTGACGGCAACGGATACGTTTCATTCACTGAGTGTCCGCTGCAGGATGATTTGATTTCCGTTGTCATTCGATTTTCAGCGGCAGCTCTGGCAAGCACTGCAGCGATTCTTCTTTCCAATTCCGGTGTTACGTTGATAGCGGATTCCAACGCAGATGGAATATGTATCTGGTTGGATGCGACCGGAGTCAAAGCGAATCATGGCAATGGGGCGATAGTCCCCACAAAGTGCAGTGTTGCTCTGGACTATTCGGACGGTGAGGAGCATTGCCTCACCTACGTCATCAATATGACTGCAGGCACACACAGCCTGTACGTGGACGCGCTCGCAGTTGATACCCAAGCAACCACCATCGATGAAGAGATAGGCAGCTCCACGCTGCTTTTGGCCGGTGCAGCGACGAACAAGTTCACGGGCACGGTTTTCAAGGCTAGGATATTCGAGCAAGCTCTAACCGAGGCAGAACATGACCTTTATCATGCCGATACTCTCACTGATTTTCTTGATATGCCCACCGCGGTCTGGCGATGTGACGAGTTCGGTGACGATACAGATAGCAACACCATCCACGACAGAACGACCAATCATAATGACCTCTACAAGGGAGACCGCGCGACCGCTGCGACTTTTCCGACATTCTCCTCTGATAAATATCTGTTCGACTTCGTGGACGATTACATATCCAACTTTGTGACGCTGCCGACTGGCTACACGATAAGCGCGGTGTCGAGTACTCCGCAGATTCCCTATCCAACGATTCAGCAACACAATGACACGACGTTCAGCTTGCCGCTCACAGTCGCTGGCCAGTACTGGGGTTATCTTCACAGCCTGATAGTCCACAGCAAAGCACTGACGCAAATAGAACTCTACCACGATGAATACATGCACCAGTATTGGAACTGGCGCGGGCGCATGTATGGAGCCTATCAGCGGTTGTTTGTGGAAGGTGTCTGCAGCTTTGCGATGTTCCTTGACGCTGATTACAATGTGTTTCGAGACTATGCAGGACACTTGCAAGGGATCGCTGATGAGGTGACGCGAGACGGCACGAATGGTTGCACGTTCGCAGCGGCTGGCAAGGTCAACTTCGAACACACTGCAGAGCACAACTCGTCAGAAGGAACCATCGTTTTGTTTGGAGACTTCTCAGGAGCGCACGCAGATGAAACGTGGATAGACAAAGGCGAGAACTTCAAAGTCAAAGCGACTTCAGGCGGCAACGTCATTCTGTCGGTTGATGTGGAATCAATCTATATGAAAGGCGGCGCCGACTGGGGAGACCACGAACATCTAGCAGTGACTTTCAAAGATGGTTTCCCAGCTCAGTTTTTCATCGATGGAGTTTTCGCAAGTGATGGTCTGGCTTCAGTCGTCATCGATGACACTGCAACTGAAGATTTGACCATCGGCAACAATAACGAATTCAGTCAAAACAGTGAACGCGCTTTAAAACAAGTCGCGATATTCAACAAGGTTCTGACACCAAGAGAAATCAAAGCACTATATGAAAGTGCGAAGGTCATAGGAGCAACGGCAATGGAAACAGGCAATAGGACCAGAGTAAGAGAAGACGACACAGGAACAGCTATAGCTGAAACCGTTGATCCTGGAGGACCGTTTCAGTTAATAGACATCACGGTGATTTTCAACACTGCACCGACGACTTCGGAGGACATCGAAATCACTTCTATCAACGCAGACGGTGACATTGTGATGGAGCACAATTTTGATCCGTCCACTAGTGCGCTTACGTCGCACGTGTTCAGATTCGATAAGCGATTTCCAGACGGAACGACTCTGGCGATTGACTACACGAACACCGATGCAAGGAACATTCAAACGAATACGGTTTATCAGCTTGACGATTCGGTGGTGTGATGACGACTTTAAGAAACAATAAACCGAACGTAGAAACAAACGTTATAAGTAACGTAAACCCAGGTCGGTTAATCGTTCCGAAGTTCCAGCAGTTCTATCAACCGTCTGGGATTGGCTCACTAAATCATTTGTTGGAAATCAACAGTGTTTTAAAGGAGCCAACTCTTCGATATAAACTTGGTGACGCTGATGGAACAGATTTAGATCCGTGGCTGTATGGTGAAGTGCTAGATTTGCAAGCTGGCACAGTGCCAACATATAACAATGGTTCACCTGGTCTTGGTGCTTACGATGATTCTGCAAAGTTCAACGCAGGTGGATACTATCTAGCTGACAACAACACATTCGGAAATGTTAGCACCAAAGACATCGCGGCAGCTTTATTTTTTGAAGCTACTGGCACGACGTCTGTTCTCATGGCCAAGCGTAATGCCGGTGTAGGCTGGGAAATCGGAATCGATGCAAGTGACAGACTGTATTTGACGATAGAAGACGCAGGCGGTGCGACGACAACTGTTAGTGCAGCCTTGACGTCAGGCAGATTTTATTACGCCGAAATATATGCAGACCGATCGGGTAGTTGTCAAATATATATCAATACTGCAGCTTCTGGAGCGGCTGTTGATATTTCATCACGAAATGGAACACTCGATTCCGCGACTGCATTGGCAATCGGTGGTGACAGTGCTGGGAACGGTTTGTACGATAAGCGAATAGCTTATGTGGCATTGTGGGACGGTGCAGCTTGGCTAGACACACACTTACAAACAACCATAGCCAAGAAACGCGCCGCACAAGTTTTTGGATACTGGCCTTACATCGCTGCTGGCACGAAGCAACCTACAACGTTCACGAGAGCGTTTGGGGCCTACGTGGACAAGGTTGAATCTGGATACATCAAATACTACTACGTAGATTCTGAACACCTTCGGATGAGCCATCGTATCGACAAGAACGGTGTTAATGTCCGTGGTTATTTGCCGGAGACTCAGGCTACTAATTTGATTCCAGAGTCGGAAGACTTTTCCACATGGGACTTGATAGAAGCTGGCACTGTAGTTGTTGATGACGCAGAAGTGTGTCCTGATGGTCGCACGAAGATGGCTTCTATCGCTGGCGATTCCGACGATGAACAACATGGTATTGCTGACGATATTACTTTGACCGCTGTCACTCATGCTTTTAGTGGATTCTATAAGCCAGGCTCAGACGTTACCCATGGCAAAGATTGGGTCTATGTCAATAATAGCACTGTAGCGAACTGTGATTGCTATTTCGATTGTGCCAATGGAACAGTTGGAACGGCAGGGGCTGGATGCAAAGGATACATAGAAGGGCCATTCCTTAACGGTTCATACCGCTGGTGTATTGTGTTCACAGGAACGGTAGCTGCCCATACTTTGCAAGTATCACCTGCTGTGGCAGATGGAGATAATGATTTCGTTGGTGATGGTTCAACCGTCAACGGTTATGTGTGGGGCTGTCAGGTTGAGGCTGGCGACTACATGACCTCGCCAATCAGAACAGACGGCGGCACTGCTACTCGACTAAAAGACAATCTCCAATTCACTGCTGGTGCGAATATCGGCGGCGAAGATGTTGGCAAGGGAAGTATTTATGCCGATGTGTTGTTTAGTGATTATGATGTTACAGGGACAGCTAAATCAATATTGGCTCTTTCGGATGAAGCTTCAGCAGATGATAGATTGCTTCTCGCTGTTTCCGCAACAAATGATAAATTTTACTGTCTTACGAGAGCTACAGCAGGTAATAACGGCGACGCTGAATCAACCGGTGATGTTGCTGACAACGCAAAACACGCAGTTGCGGCATTATACGAAACTGATAATTTGCTAACTATGCTAGATGGTGTAGAAGGCACAGCAGATACAACAGCGGATATGCCAGACGATTTAGATGAGATGGTAATAGGCGCAAATAGAGGAGCAGCAAATCAAGCAAACGGCCTAATCCAAAACCTGAGAATCTATGATGAAATAGTGAACCCAGAGGATTTATAAAATGTACTTCGACATTTTCATACCAAGCGCGAACGCGACCTATGAACACACTTCAAAAGGTGTGTTGATTGACCTTCCTGGTCCACGTCAAGCTCTGGTCTATGCGTTGATTGAGCCATACCAGCAAGGTCTTTCCGAGGGAACGCCAGCAGTGAAGCTGAACTTCTTTCATTGCCTCGTGACTGAGGAGCAGCTCGACAAGATTGAAGAGGACAAAGTTCCTTTGCTGCCCTATCCTGCGATTGATGCGAAGTTCAAAAATTCCTTTGGTGGTCCGAGTCATGTCTTCAATCCTCAAGGTGTTGTTTTCAAAGATGGCAAGGATGTTAAGATTCACAAAATCAAGTCGGCGACTGCACAACTTCTGAACATCGCCGAAGTGGCTGAACTCGGTGAAGCTAAGATTGAAAAACCATGAAACAGATTCAGTACGGTGATGACGCTGCTCCTGTTCGCTTCGACTTCCCCGCTGAGTGGGACGCTGCGAACGTTTCTGGGCTGACTCTCACAATCAAGGATGACGCCGCTGCGGAGCTTCTCGCCGCTGACGACATGACGTTGTATGATGCGACGACGTTGCTGGAAGACGCTGACCAGTACACGAGTTCCATCGTTCTCGCGACTGGAGCCGGTGACGTTGCTCCTGGGGATAGGCTTGTCATCGACGGAGCTGGAGGCACAGAAACTGTCATTGTGAAAGCGTACACCGCATCAACACGGACGGCAGAGCTGGAAAGTATCCTTCTGTATGACCACGCGGAAGGTGACAACGTGTACGCGACCTGGGCGACCTATGAGCTGGATGTGTCTGACACCGACACGTTCATCAAAGGTCTAACCATGGTCTTCATCTTCACGCCCACAGGCAGCGGCCAGGTGACGCGTGACGAGTACCAGATAGCTCACGCAGTGGTTGACCTGGCTGGACTAGAGGCAGACTTCAAAGCTATCTATCCACGCGCCTACGATGCGTTCATTCGACCGACGAACAAGTTTGCAATCATGCTCAGGCAAGCCGAGCGCATGGTGAAGAATGAACTGCTGGCACAGAACAACGCGCTCGACTATGACCGGATCGTAGACCAAGACATGGTTGCTCCCGTCATCATGGCGAAGATGGCTTTTCTCTGGACGCTGAACGGCGATGAGAACAAAGAAGATGAGAGAGAAGCTCTGGGAAACGACTATGCTTCTCAGTTGGCCGGTCTATTGAATAGAACGAAGTGGACTGACGACGACCAGGATGACGTGAAGGACGAGGAAGAAATCAGCGACAACGAACCGATTTTCAACACGAGCTGGTGATGTTCGAGTTGCTGATAAAGCACCTCCGGCAGATGGAAGGAAAAGAAATCCAGATTTATGCCAAGGGTCGCTATCCGGTCAAAGCAAAGACCAAAGTTCAAGACGTTGCAAAGTATCAGAATGACGGTACTGACCGCGGCGTGACTCCGGCACACTTTGTGGAAGACGCAGCGGCTGAAAGTGGCAACTGGTCCGAAGCTCTTTTGAAGGCAATGGATGAGGCTGTTTTCGGAACGACAATCAAAACGAATCCATTCGCAGAAGGCGAGCGAGTAACAATCACAGGTGTGTTTTCGATGGACCCGTTCAAGGAGCTCGGCAAGCGAATCGCCGACGACATCGGTAGACACTGCAACAGAATCAGAACTGGACGTTTGAAGCGTTCATTCACATTCAGGATAAAATGAATCCAGATTCGACAATCCGACCATGGTTGCTGGCTTGCTCGGCACAGTTCGGAATACGACATGCGTTTGACCATCACTGGCCGGACGCTGAAACTCGTCAGCACGAAATGTACTTTGTTTATAAGGTCATTTCTACAACTTCAGACGAGACGTTATTCCTCAGAGATGACTCATATGTGGAAGGCAGCAACGACATCACAAGAAAAGGTTGTCGAGAGCACAAGACTCTTTTTGAGATAACACTTCACAATTCAAAGAACGGACTTTACGAACTTGCTGCGTGCGCGATAGGCGCTCAAATGGTTCCTGCGATTCAAAGCATTTTCAAGTCAAAGCAATGTGCGTTTCATGAAACACTTTCTATCAGCAATGAATCATTCATTGATAATGAGGAGGTTGTTTATAAACACGTTATGCTTTGTGATTTCTATGAACGCGTTGAACTGTCGATAACAGAAGTGAACGCGATTGTTGATGACGTAAAATTCAACCTGGAATCAGGTAGTTATCAATGGACCGTCAATAGTGATGGTTACGAATAGATGCCAGGCATCTAAACAATAAACAGGAGAACAAATGAACACTCAGGAGATTGTCAACGTCTCAGTAAGTCTGACGGCAGTTCCTGCAAGCCAGGCAAACTTTTCGGTGCCGATTCTATTGGTGGACCATGCTGACGTTCCGATTGATAGAAGGTATCGAACCGTCACAAAGTCAAGCTACGCAACCGCTCTTACTGCAGCGACTGAACAAGTCGGTTGGTGTGCTGAGTTGTGGTCGCAGAACTACAATCCAGCATTGGCCTATATCGGTCGTTGGGTTTCGGCGGCGAGCCCATACTATCGTGTCTTTCCGAACGCGGAAGACACGGCCTCAGTCTACGCTGCTTTGACGAACACTGCCAAAATCAACATGGCTGAAGTGGACGGAACGCCAGAAGACATCGACCTCGATTTCACTGGCGACACAACCATGTCCGATGTAGTTGCAACCATCAATGTAGGTTTTGCCGGAAGCACGAATTACACAGGCTATGTTGCGAGCCTTGACGCTTTGAGTCGAGTTGTCATCACATCCGACAACACAGGAGACGGAGCCAAGGGTTTCACGATGGGAACTCCTGCGACTGGTGCCATCGACCTATCAGGAGCAAGCTATCTCGGATACGCAACTTCTTTCGCCCAGGACGGTCTGGACGCTGAAGCTCTGGGAACCGCTCTCAGTGCTATTCTTGCGAAGGACAACACTCCTTTCATCATTTGTCAGCGTGGTGGAAGCATCGCCCAGGTCGTTGCTTTCTCGACCGCTGTCAATGCCATGGACAAGATTCTGTTGCTCGTGGACGATGACGCAGACGCTAAGGATGGAACGTCAACCGTGGATTTTGGATATCAGATAGAAGCTCTGGGACATCAGAAAACCCACATGACGTACACGGAGCACACAGTCAACAACGGAGCTGCAGCAACGCAGTATCCTGACGCTGCTATATGTGGCGAAATCATGCCGCGCCCGGAAGGTTCGGCAAGCTTCGCGTTGAACGGATTCAGCGGTCTGTCCGAGTCTGGTCTTGACTCAGATAAAACAACTGTCGTTCCTTTGACGTCTGATGAGAGAACGGCTCTCGAGGCAAAGGGTTATGACTACCTAATCAACCCAGCAGGCGTGGTGCACTTGCGTCACGGTCTCGCCGCAGGCGGGAACGAGATGAGAATCAGAATCGGAATGGCTTATCTTGCTGCGAAGGTCGCGGAAGACTACTACGCCTACATGTTGGCTCAGGCGGTCGTGACGTATTCAAACGAAGACATCACAGCGATGAAATCAATCGTTCAGTTCTACGCTGACATTCTGGTGGACAGAAAGCTCCTGAGCGAAGACTACACAATCACCATGCCTGATCAGTCCAGTTTCACAGCGGCAGTCAAGGCGACTCACACAATGACACTCAGCAACATCCTGGACGCCCCGGTCATGAACTCCGTCAACGACGTCGTTGCAACACTGGCCTTCACGGTCTAAGGAAGGAAGGTGACACATGGCAGACTACAAAGACAGATTGAACTTCGTTGACCACAACTTCGTCACCACGACCTGCACGGTAGACAAGACCCACAAGATGGTTGGGCTCCACATGTTGGAAGTCGAGCTGAACGAAGATGAAGTAACGACGATGGAAGTCGACGACGGAACCGCCATCATGGTGGAAGGCAATAGCCGGACCGGTGAGATTCGAATGCACTGCTTGGAAGCTTCCCCTTCGAATCAGTTCATGTCCGACCTTGCCAAAGAACGCAGGTCGTTTGCAATCTCCATTTTGGACAGCAACGCGCCTGACCTGAAGGCAGATGGAAAGTACTGTCGAGTGAAGAAACGTCCTATCATCAGACGACAGAAAGACCATCAGGTGGTCGAATGGGTGTGTGTCGTCACCTATCTGGATTGTTTCGGAGCTGGTTACACACTCGAAAGCGAGTAGGAAATAAACCCGGTCGGTGGAGACATCGGCCGGGATTTATATCATGTCAATAAACCTAATAAAAAAAATCAATCGGCTCGTTGGGCGCGTGAACTATGCGCCTTACAATCTGAAAGACACGATGGTCATGGTCGGAACTCCGCAGGTTCCGATGGTTGGTCTTCAGTATTGTTGGGCTCGCTTCACGTCACCCAGAAACAGACGCATCCAATGTATGACTGCCAAAGGTGTGTTTGTTTCCAATTTGAATACTTCCGGCGTGATGGAGATTGCTATTCTATCCGGCACAGTCAGCAACGGACACATCCAAGCAGCGCAGTTGACAGGAATTCCTTTTCCGATAGTAATGGTTGATGGAAAAAGCGGTGGCACTAGCAGCGCGATAGGAACCGCTTGTCAGTTAGTAGCAACACCAGAATGGAGACGCGCCGCCTTTCCTGGTGTGACAGTTTATACATTCGAAACACCGCGATTAGTTATATCGCATGGAATCAGACTGCAGGAGTAGACACAAATGGATTTTGCGAAAATCACGGGCAAAAACCTGGAAGGTGAGAAGCGAGAATATTTATTCAAGCTTATGGATGCCTTCGAAGGAACGAAACTTTTT
>Ga0272441_10011504_pt1 | contig 13121 bp, 10 predicted proteins | sample SSMProp6N_FD_193582 | JGI IMG/M metagenome (GOLD analysis project Ga0272441, IMG submission 193582) | Marine sediment archaeal communities from Little Sippewissett salt marsh, Falmouth, MA, United States - SSM-Prop-6N | ecosystem: Environmental > Aquatic > Marine > Wetlands > Sediment ... | reverse complement strand
TAACCACACGCTGCTGAAAGAGATAAGCATAGGTCTTGTTGTTGGCGAAGTTCCACCGGAAAGCGGGCGGCTCGTCCGGAGCCTGTGCCGCGGGATACGAATGGGGATCAATCTTTCCAAGGAATTGCGACTGTCCCGTCTCACCTGGCACCTGCACCTCTGGGGATGCGTTCTGGCGGAGAGTGTCACGACCTTGCGCAGGACGAGGGGACCCACTCGGAGGAAAGCATTTCCACAGGACCAGCACACCCGCGGCACTAAGCATGACACCGATAGCTATGCCGCGCAAAATGGCTTTTCGCTTGTTATTCAAGACGAAGCCTCCTCGCTACCAAGACTTACTCTTTTTTCCCGCCCCCGAACACCTCCTCGGCGAGAGCCACGGCCGCGAGCATGCCGCGCGCCTTGTTGCGCGTCTCTTCGTACTCGCTCGCGGGCACGCTGTCGGCGACGACCCCGCCGCCGGCCTGCACGTAGGCAATGCCGTCCTTGACGAGCACCGTGCGGATCGCGATGCAGGTGTCGAGGTTGCCGTGGAAGTCGAAGTACCCGACCGCGCCGGCGTAGACGCCGCGCTTCTCGGGTTCGAGCTCGTCGATGATCTCCATCGCACGGATCTTGGGCGCGCCCGAGACCGTGCCCGCGGGCAGGCAGCTTTTTAACGCATCGAACGCGCTCATGCCCTCGCGGAGCGTGCCGCGCACGTTCGAGACGATGTGCATCACGTGCGAGTAGCGCTCGATGACCATCTTCTCGGTCACCTCGACCGAGCCGAACTCGCTCGCGCGGCCCACGTCGTTGCGCCCGAGGTCGAGGAGCATGACGTGCTCGGCGATCTCCTTCGGGTCGGCGAGGAGCTCGGCGGCGAGCGCGGCGTCCTCTTCTGAAGTGGCCCCGCGCTTGCGCGTGCCCGCGATGGGCCGGACGGTAATGACCCCGCGCTCCACGCGCACCATGACCTCGGGCGAGGAGCCCACGAGGGCGGTATCGCCCAGCTTGAGGTAGAACATGTACGGCGACGGGTTCACCACGCGCAGCGCGCGATAGAGGTCGAAGGGGTCCGCCTGCATCGGCACGCGGAAGCGTTGCGAGGGCACGACCTGGATGATGTCGCCCGCGGAGATGTACTCCTTCGCCCGCTCGACCGCCTTCTCGTAGGCCTCGCGCGTGAAGTTGGACTCGGGCACCGGCGGCGCGGGCGCGCTCGCGAGCGCCGAGGGCGAGAGCGGCTCGTCGTGCGGCGGGGCGAGCCGCGCGGCCACCGCCTCGATGCGCGCGCGCGCGGCCGCGTAGGCGGCCTCGGGGTCGGAGCCGGCCCGCGCGTGCGTGACGATGCGGAGCGTCTTGCGCACGTGGTCGAAGACGAGCACGGTCGGCGAGAGCAGAAAATAAAAATCCGGCACGCCGAGCATGTCGGGCGGCTGGTCGGGCAGGCGCTCGATGCAGCGGACCGCGTCGTAGGAGACGTACCCGACCGCGCCGCCGGAGAAGCGCGGGAGCCCCGCGACCTCGGCCACGCGGTAGCGCGCGAGCTGGGCCTCGAGCGCGGCGAAGGGATCGCCGGGGACGGTCTCGGTCCTTCCGTCACGCTCGATTGTGGCCTTTTCGAGCGAGGCGCGGAAAACGGCCTCGGGCCCGGCGCCGAGGAAGGAGTAGCGGCCGATGTTCTCGCCCCCCTCGACGCTCTCGAGGAGGAAGGCGTGCCGCTCGTCCCGCGCGAGGCGGCGGAACGCGGCGACCGGGGTGAGCTCGTCGGCGAGGTACTCGCGCGAGACCGGCACGTACGCGCCGTCCGCGCCGAGCGTGCGGAAGAGGTCGAGATCCGGGGTCAACATGCGGCCTCCCTTGCGCATCGCGCCGCGGCTAGGAGCCGGGCGGCGGCGCCTCGCCCGAGATTATAGCGGAGGTCGATGGGATCTGGCCAGAGAGAATTCGATCGAGGCAGAGGCCCACGTCGTGCTCGAGGCACGCGAAGGCCGCGCGCATCAGGACCTCGTCGAAGGTCCGGGCGTCCGCCCAGACCTCGCGCGGCACCTCGGCGAGGTCCGAGTTCGCGACGAATCCGTACACGTCCCCGGTCCCAGCGAGGATCGGCTGGACCGCGCGCTGGATCTCGCCCGCGACCTTGCCGGCCGCGCCCTCGGCGTCGGTGCGGGCCTCGGGGCAGGCCTCGTAGACCGCGTTCGCCGCGGCCAGCACGGTCGTCATCCACTGTCTGCGATCCATGGGGACGTTATAGCGCGTGCCAGTCAGATGTGCAAGGAGGCTACCGCCCGGCGAGGCGGAAGACGCGCCGCGCGTTCTCGCGGTAGGCGAGCTCCACCCAGCGGAGCGCGCGCGCGGTATCCATCATGCCGTCGTCGACGGCGTCCTCGAGCACGCCGGCGATGAAGCGGCGCGAGAGCCGGTCGATGCCCACGATCGACTCGGGCAGCGGGCCGGAGTCGGAGCCCCAGACGAACCGCGTCAGGGGCACCTGCGCGAGCCACTCCGCGAGCGCGAGGCGGAAGCGCGCGGTCGTCATCCACGAGATCCACGTGAAGTCGAGGACCACGTTCGGGAGCTTCGCCGCGAGGAAGGCCGTCTCGCCGATGTACGGATACCCCCCGTGCAGCAATACAAAGATGAGGTCGCGCCAGCGCTCGTCCTGCATCGCGCCCTGCAGGTGCGCGGGGTTCGTATCCATGATGTTCGCCGTGGGCCGGGCGAGGCAGCCGGTGTGGATCACGACCGCGAGGTCGTTGCGAAGGCAGGCGTCAAACGCACGAAAAAGAGAAAAGTCGCGGACCACGGCCGCGTCCCCGGTCGACATCTCGTGCCCGCGCGCGAAGGCCGCCTCGGCTTCGGATGGGGACGCCGCGCGCAGGGCGAGGCCGTGTCCGTGGTAAGCGAGCCCGACCTTCATCCCGACGACGCCCATCGCCGGCCAGGCGTCGACCGTGCGGTCAACAATCTCGAGCAGGGCGTCGAGGGAGGCGAGAGGCCCGTGCAGGCGCTCGAGCCCGGCGAGGTAGCTCTCGCCCGGCTCGGGCGTGCCGAGGACGGCCTGGTCGATATAGGCGAGCAGGCGCACGTGCGGCGCGATCGCGCGCTTCGCGGCCGCGTCCGAGCCGCGCCAGTCGCAGAAGCACAGCTGCGTCTCGATGCGGGCGACCTCGAACGCGCGCGCGAGGGTTTTCTCGCGTCCGAGCGCGCGCAGCGCGGCCGCACGCTCGAAAATCTCCTCCGGCGCGTCGATCCGGAGGACCGGCCCTACGGGCACGCCGTACAGCGCCTCGCACCCGGCCGCGAGCGAGCGCGCGTTGTACGGGGTCTCGAGCGCGTCGAGGGCTTCGGGCGCGACCGCGCGGCTCTCGAGCGAGGGAAGGTCCGTGTGGAGGTGCGCGTGCGTGTCCACGCGCGGGTGGGTGAGCGCGGCGTTGCGGACGTCGGTCTCGGGCATGCGAAGGACCTCCGAAACGGGCAAGGGCCCTCAGCCGTTGCGCGCGTTCTCCTGCGCCTTCTGTGCCACGACGATGAGCACGTTGCCGCCCAGGAGCACCGGGCCGGAGAGGGTGGCGTCCAGAAGCCACTTCTCGCGCCTGGCGCGACGGTTGAGCCGGCCCACGAGGCGGATCAGGGCCGCGAGCGGCCAGAGAAGGAGCTGTTTTCTCTTGGGCAGGTTCCTCTCGATGCGCCGGACCCGGAAGCCGGCGGCCTCCAGTCCGAAGCGCAGGACCCACCAGGTCATCGGCATGATGTGCGGCGCGGCGATGCCGCCGCGGAAGGTGCGCAGGTGCTCCTCCGTGAGCTTCGGGGTGGAGAGGCTGCCGTTCAGCAGGAAGCGGAGCCGCATCTCGATGTTCATGTAGTTCGGCGTCGAGAGGACGAGGACCCCGTCGGGCCGGAGCACGCGCGCGCACTCCCGCAGCGCGTTGAAGGGGTTCTGCAGGTGCTCGATGACCTCGGTGCAGGTGACGTAGTCGAACGAGGCGTCGGGATAGGGGAGGGCCCCGTTCAGGTCCGCCTGGCGGAAGGGAATGCCGTCGGCCTTGAAACCGTCCGCGTTGGCGTCGCAGGCGGACGGCTCGTAACCGAGGTCCCGAAGCTTCAACGCGAGCGCGCCCTGGCCGCCGCCGGCATCGAGAAGCCGCCCGCGCGGAAATTCGGCCGAGCGCAGGATTTCGACGACCTTCGGATGGACGCCTTTCCGACTGATGGCGCGAGGTGCGCCGCCGGTGTCCGAGGGCATTCGGTTTCCCCTACTCCTTCGCCGGGAGCTCGACCGTGAAACGGCTGCCCTTGCCCGGCGCGCTCTCGCCCCAGAGCTGGCCGCCGTGCGCCTCGGCGATCTCCTTGGCCACGAAGAGGCCCAGGCCCAGGCAGGTCCCGGTGCGCTCGGCGGCGCACTTGCGGCGGTGGTCGCGGTCGAAGACGCGTTCCAGCTCCTCGCGCATCATGCCGCAGCCGTTGTCCGTGATCGTGAAGCGGACGATGCCGCCCTCGGCCTCGGCCGCGAAGCGCACCTTGCCGCCGGTGGGCGTCATGGCGAGCGCGTTGTCGAATAGGTCGGTCAGGAGGAGCCCGATGCGGTCCGGGTCCGCGTCCGCCTCGGGGAGCGCGTCGGGCAGGTCCTCCTCGAGCTCAACCTGGCCGATGGTGAAAAAGGGCTCGATGGCGTGGAGCGCCGCCGCCGCGAGTTTTCCGAGATTCACGGTCTCGGGCGCGAGCGCGCCCGCGTAGTTCCCGCGCTCGATGAGCTCGAGCTCGTCGGCCAGGCGCGCGGCGTGCACCGCCTGGACGAGGCGCACCGCGTTGGCCGCGATGCTCCCGGCGATGCCCTTCTCCTCGAGCTGGGCGGCGAGGCGCGCGATGTCCCCGGCCGCCCGGGTCGCGATGGGGAAGATGTTCGAGAGCCGCTGCGCGCGCGCCTCGCCCGAGTCCGCCGCGGTCGCTCCCGCCGGCGCTCCGCCGGAGGGGGGCGGCTCGAGGATGAGGATGCTCCCCTGGCCCTTGGACAGGGTGAGCGGGGCGAGCGTGGCGCGCAACACGCCGGAGGCCATCTTGAGTTCGAAAGCGCCCCAGCGGCCGAGCGCGGCGCGCTCGGCCCCCTCGTCCGGAAGGACGCCGGCGAGTTCGGCCTCGGTGAGTTCCAACTCGTCGCGGCCCAGGAGCCCGGCCGCGCGCGCGTTCGCGGCGAAGACGGTGCCCCGGTCATCGGCCAGAACGAGGCCGAGCGGGAGCGCCTCGACGATGGCCTGGGTGCGGTCGCGCGCGCCCAGGGCGCTCTCCCACGCCTCCTCGGCCTTGCGCTTGAGGTACCCGATGTAGAACCCGGCCAGGGCCACGCCGATGGTGCCGAGGACGATCTTCTCCTCGGTCGAGACGTCCTCCGCCGGCTTCACCATCTGGATCGCGGCGAAGATGACGACGCAGCCCACGAGGATGGAGAGGAGGAGAAACTCCAGTCTTCCCTTTTTCACGGGACCTCCTGTTTTCTCGCGGGCGAGCCGCCGGCCTTCGAGACGCCCCGCGTCCGGATGCCCTCGCGCCGGTCGCGGTAGACCTCGACTGCGGCGAGGCGCTCCTCGATCTCGCGCACGGTGTCGCCGATCTGGACGCGCACGGGCGGATGGAACGTGCCGAGCACGCGGACGGACGCCTCGAGGAAGGGCTCGAGCGCGTCGCTGAAGCGGTCCATCCGGCGCGCGAGCGCCTCGATCTCGCGCTTGCTCCGGGCCTCCTTGCGCAGGACCGAGAGGTACACGTCTTGCTTCTGCGGTGAGAGCCGCGCCGGGTCCAGCCCCTTCTTCGCGAGCTTCTTCTTCAGCGCGCCGATCTTGCGCAGGTTCTCCTCGTGCCGGGCCAGGCGCTCCTTGATGCGCGTCAGGCGCCGCTCGGTCAGGAAGTCCACCCCGACGGCGGTCTCGGTGTAGGTGCCGAAGTCGCTCCCGATCTCGCGCGCCTCGATGCCCCTGAACGCGGCGGCGCGGCCGCCCACGATCTGGCTGCGGCCGCCGGCGACCACGAGCCGCCCCAGTGTCGTCACGTCCGTGTAGGTCACGGTCCCGGAGATCTCCACGTCCCCCAGCGCCTCGATCGTCGCGTCGGCCACGTGGTGCGCGGACACGCGGCCGTCCGCGTAGACCGCGCCCTCCTTCTTGCCGATGAGTCCGCCCCCGACGACGACGTCGCCGTAGGCCTGGATCCGCACGCGGTCGGCGCGGCCGAAGACGATCACGTCCTCGGCCTCAATGCGGCAGCCCGAGACGTTCCCGGTGACGATAACGTCCCCGCGGAAGAGGAGGTCCCCCTCCTCACCGGTGCGGTCGCCCTCGACCACGAAGAGCGGCACCACGTCGAGGCGCTTTGCGTCGAGCACGACCTGTCCGGCCGCCTCCGCCTTGAGCGAGCCCGAGCTCCGGCCCAGCTTCACACCCGGGCCGGGCTCGACCGCGAGCTCCGCCGGCGGCGCGGGCACCAGGTTCTTTCCCTTGACCGAGACGCCGGGCTCGCCCGGCACGGGCGGATGGTAGGTGCCGAGGCGCTGGCCCCGGACCACGGACTCGAGCATGGGCGGGACGTGCTCGCGCAGCCACTCGGTCCCGGCGACGAGCTTCTCCTTGTCCAGGTGCGCGACGTCGAGCTCGATCGCCCCATCCGCGGGCCGCCCCGGCGCGCGGCCCCTGGCCGCCTCGACCCGGTAGACGATCTCGCCCGTCCTCTGACAGGCGGCCACGGCCGCGCGGATCGCGTCGAGATTCCGCCCGACCTTGACGTGATGGAGGTCGAACTCCCGGAGCACCGCCTCGGTGCCGATGATGCCCCCCCCGCGGTGGGGCGGCAGGAGCGTCAGGGACGCGGTGAGCCCCCCGCCGGAGATATCGATCACCGCCTGCGCGTTGCCCTCGCGCGAGCTCGCGGCGGGCGTCTTGAAGTAGCCGCGCAGGGCGCGGACGATCTCTCGGCCGGCCTCGGCGTCGGCTTTCTCGAGCCGGCCGAGCCGCGCCTCGAGCGCGGCCGTGAATCCCTCGATCGCGCCGGGCCGCCAGGCCGGATCGGCCGCCCGGATGAGCCCGCACGCGCGCTCGCAGATGCGCTCCAGGTCCTCGGGCATGCGCATGGACGCCGCTTCCCTCCCGGGGCATCATAGCCCGAAGACCGGCCGCGGTCAAGACGGGGCGCCGTGAATGCGGCGCGCGTCCGCCGCCACTGCTATCCCCCGCCCGCCTCCGGGACGGCGATCTCGAGCGAGGCCGGGGCGATCTCGATGGCGATCGGCAGCGGCGGGCCGATGTCGCCGTCGAGATGCACGGGTACGTTTCCCTCTCCGTCGGCCGGAGAGATCTGGACGCGCCGCGCGCGCGCGAGGCGCATCCGGCGCGAGGGCCTCATGTGCAGCAACCCACGCAGTGCGGGCCCTATATAGGAAAGGGCCGACCGCCCCTCGTACGCGGCCACATCGAGGAGGCCGTCGTCGAGCCGCGCGTCCGGCAGCATCCGAAAGACGCCGCCGTAGACGCTCGCGTTCGCCACGATCACCTGGCCCGCGCGCTCGCTGAGCCCCGCGCCGTCGCAGGTCACGCGCATGGGCGAAAACCGGTACGTGAAAAAGGCGCGGATCGCGGGCCCATAGTAAGTTGAAAACCCGATGCCGCCCGTGCGCCGCGCGTGCACCGCCTCGATCACGGCCGCGTCGAAGCCTGCGCCCGCGCACAGGAGGAAGCGCCGCCCGCCCGCCGCGCCCGGCCCGTTCGCCGCGTTCGGCCCGGCGGCTATCGCCGTGTCGATGCGCCGCGTGTGCGCGCTTGCCGCGACGGTCGCGGCTTCGAGCGGCTTCCGCGGCAGCCGCAAAGACCGCGCGACCGAGTTCGAGGTCCCGAACGGGACGACGCCGAAGGAGGGGCGAGCGTCCTCGCGCGCGAGGAGGCCCTCGGCCACCTCGCGGAGCGTGCCGTCGCCGCCGACTGCAACGAGGCGGTCGAAGCCGTCGGCCTCGCGGGCGAGGCGCGCGCCGTCGCCGGGCGCGCCGGTCTCGGCAACTTCGACAGAAGCGCCGGCGCTCTCCATGCGGCGCGCGAGGAGCGGCAGGAGCACCCCGCACCTCCCGCGGCCGGCGATGGGGTTGGCGACGACGAGAATGCGCACGCGTTCCTCCCACGCGGATTCTATCCGCGGGGCACGGCGCGCGCAAAGGGCGGCGCCGGGCCGCGGGCGTTGACACCGCGCCGCGTCCGCCCATAATACGTCCCGGAGGCGCGCCGTGGCCGAGTTCTACCCTCTCAAGATGCAGAGCTTCCTCCGCGAGATCGTCTGGGGCGGGCGGAAGCTCGCGCGCTACGGCAAGACGCTGCCCGAGGGGAAGCGCATCGCCGAGTCCTGGGAGGTGAGCGCGCACCCGGACGGCCTCTCGCGCGTCGCCGAGGGCGAGCTCGCCGGGCGCACGATCCCCGAACTCGCAAGCGAGTTCGGCGAGGCGCTCCTCGGCGCCGATATCGCCGCGCGCTACGGAGGGGACTTCCCGCTGCTCGTCAAGCTCCTCGACGCGGACGACCGGCTGAGCGTGCAGGTCCACCCGGACGACGCGGCCGCGAAGCGCCTCGAGCCGGGGCGCGCCGACACGGGCAAAAGCGAGGCGTGGGTGGTCCTCGAGGCCGAGCCCGACGCGTTCCTCTACCGGGGCCTGGAGCCCGGCACCACGCGCGCGGTCTTCGAAGGTTTGCTGCGCGCGCGGCGCGTGGAGGAGTGCCTCCACCGCGTGGAGGTGCGGCCCGGCGACTGCGTGCCCATCCCCGCCGGCACGGTCCACTGCATCAGCGCGGGGATCGTCCTCGCCGAGGTCCAGCAGACGAGCGACCTGACCTACCGCGTCTGGGACTGGGAGCGCGTCGGGCTCGACGGGAAGCACCGCGAGTTGCACGTGGACAAGGCGCTCGAGGTCATCGACTTCGACCTCCCCGTCGGGCCCGGGCACGACGCGATCGCGGCCGAGGCGGTCGACCAGGGCGCGTACCTCGAGCGGACGCTCGTGGCCTGGCCCAAGCTCGCGATGAACCTCACGAGCGTGAAGCCGGGCGCGAGGGCCGACCTCGCGCCGCCGGAGGGGAAATTCCTCGCGCTTCTCGTATTGAAGGGCGAGGGCGCGCTCTCCTGGCGCGGGCGGGAGTGGCCCGCCCGGCCGGGCGACTCCTTCCTCGTGCCCGCGAGCGCCGGCTTCTTCGCGCTCTCGGCCGGGGACGAGGGGATCGAGGTCCTGCGCGCCACCGCCTAGGCCGCACCTGAGAGGGCGCGTTCCGGGCCGTCCTATACATTATGGATAGGGAGCTGATTAGCCCATGAAGCTGGCCCCGCTCGTCGCGCTCGCGCTTCTCGCCCTCGGGGCGGGCGCGGGGGAGGACGCGGACGCTCCGGCCGGGGCGCCCGAGGTACGCCATTTCCTCATCACGGCGGGCGAGCGCGTCATCGGCGTCGCGGTCGAGGAGACCGGCGAGGGCACCTGGAAGGGAAAGCGCTCGCTCCGGTGCGTCACGCGCGAGACCTACCGGTTCGCCGTCCCGGGCCGCCCGGCCGCGGCCGCGACGACGGTCGAGCGCACACAGCACCTCGCGCCCGGCACCGGCGAGGCGCGGTCCGTCGAGGAGACGGAGGAGACGGCGGGCCGCCGCGTGACCTACAGCGCCGAGATCGAACCGGGCGCGGTCGTCTTCCGCCAGCGCCTCGCCGGCGGCCGGGTGCGCACGAAGCGCGTCGAGCTCGATAAAGGCGCTTACGCGGAGCTCGACGGCCGGGCGCTCGCGGCGAAGGGGCTGCTGCGGCCGGGCGGCGAGCTCGAGGCGTTCGTGCTCGCCCCGCGGGGGATGGGGCTCGCGCGCCAGCGCGCGCGCGTGATGGGGCGGAAGGTCTACGAGGGGAAGCCCTCGTATCTCCTGCGCGTGGAGGACGCGAACGAGCCGACCGCCGGGTGGGACCTCCGCTGCGACGAGGCGGGGCGCACGGTCGAGCTCTTCGCCGGTGCGGCCGGCGCAACCGGCGCGATTGGCGCGATTGGCCGCCGGCTCGTGCCAAAAGAAAAGGCCGTGCTCCCACGCGAGCCCGCGCGGCTCGCGGCGCGCTCGCTCGTCTTCAACCAGTCGCTGCGGCGCCCGGACGCGCTCGAGCGGCTCACGCTCGAGATCCGCGTCGCCGGCGACGTCGCCGGCCGGCTCCTGCCGGCGGCACCCTACCAGGAGGTCGCCTTCGAGCCGGGCGTCTACCGCGTCACGCTGCGCGCGCTCCGGCCGGACGGGACGCTCCCGCGCGAGGCGCTCTCCGAGGAGGCGCGCGCGCGGTACCTCGCGCCCGCGCTGCGCGTGGAGTCGGACGCACCCGAGATCCAAAAGCTCGCGCGCGAGATCGTCGCGCCCGAGGCCTCGCGCCTCGCGCAGGTCTACCGGCTCGCGCGGTGGGTCCACCGGCGGATCGGGAAGGCGCCGCTCCTTCAGTCCGAAGGCTCGGCGCTCGAGTGCCTGCGCGCGCGGAAGGGCGACTGCACCGAGCACGCCGCCCTCTTCATCGCGCTCGCGCGCGCCGAGGGCGTCCCCGCGCGCGAGGCCTACGGCCTCGTGGCGGGGGAGGAGGGCCTCGCCCTCCACGCCTGGGCCGAGGCCCACGTGGACGGGCGATGGATCCCCGTGGACGCCGCACTCGGCCGGTTCGGCTTCCCCGCGCTCTATCTGCTGCTCGGCCACGGCGAGCGCCGGGGGGCGGCCGAGGCCGCGCTCGCGAGGCTCTACGGCGTCCCCGCCGTGCGCGTCCTCGCGACCGACCCCTGAGACGTTTCCGCGCCCGCCCTTGCGCGCGGCGCCGTCCCGCGCTATGATGCCCGCCTGCGGCCGGCTCGCCCAGCACGGCCGGCCGCGCGTGCGGAGGAAGCGATGCTCCTTCAGAAGCTGCGCAGGCACCAGAAGCGGATCCTGATCCCGCTCGCAGTCGTGGTGACCACGGTCATGGTCTTCTCCATGGGGAACGTGCGCCTCCGCGATATCTTCTCCGGGACCAGGGACCCGGTGGTCATCCCCGGGACCCGGTACCGGCGCAGCGACCTCGGGCGGGCCGTCCTCCGGCTCCGCGCGGCGGTCCCCCAGTTCGGGAGCTGGGTGCAGCAGGTGCACCAGCGCCGGGGAAAGGTCGAGGAGGGGGACCTTCCCTCGGCCGAGATCGCTGCCTATCTCCACTACCTCCTCCCGCTCGAGCGCGCGCGGGCGGCGGGCCTGACCGTCTCGGACGCGCAGCTCGCGAAGGACCTCCGCGAGAGCATCGACTTCATCGTGGCCCGGCAGGGCGAGCCGGACCGCGCGAAGGCCTACGCCGAGTACCTGCGGGAGTACAAGCTGCCGCGCTTCCGGTTCGAGGAGACGCGCCGCGACGTCCTGCTCATCGACAAGTATCGGGACCTCATCGGGGCCGTGACGGGGGCCCCGGCCTCGATCGAGGACGCCTACCTCCAGCACTGCCTGGACGCGCAGACCGTGGACCTCGACGTCGTCGCCTTCCCGGTGAAGGAGTTCGAGGGCGCGATCGAGCCGGTCACCGTCGAGGACCTGCGCGAGGAGTACGCGCGACGGGCCCGGCTGCCGCGCTTCCGGCCCTACCGTCCGTACCCACAGTTCCCGAAGTTCGAGATCCAGCAGCCCGTGCCGGAGGCGCTCTACACCGAGCCGCTGGCGCGCGTGGAGTACCTCCTCGCCGAGACCGAGAACTTCAAGAAGGACGTGTCGGTCGAGCCGCAGGAGATCGCCGACCACTACGACAGGAACCGGGACGCCGACTTCCGCGTCGAGCCCGAGAAGAAAGCCGGAGAGGAAGGGGAGGGCGCGGACGCGGGGGAGGAGAAACCCGACGCGAGCACGCCGCAATTCAAGCCTCTCGACGAGGTGCGCGACGAGATCGTCCGGCGGCTCACCGAGAAGAAGGCGCTCGAGGCCGCGAAGAAGGCGCTCGAGGAGGCGGTCGAGGTGTACAACGCCGGCGCTCCGCTGCGCGAGACATGGATCGACGGCGGACCGCCGCGGCCGGGCGAGGAGGAGTCTACGCTTGCGGGCGTGCCGCTCACGCCCGCCGGCGGCAAGAAGGAAGAGGGCGAAAAAGAAAAGGAAGAGAAGCCGGAGGAGAAACCCGAGCGCGCGCCCTCGCTCGCCGAGGTCGCAAAGGAGCACGGGCTCTCGACGGGAAAGACCGAGCTCCTCGACGAGGAGTCCATGGAGAAGCTCCCCGTCTTCGAGGGGCTCGTCTACGGCGATGGAATCCTGGCGAACAAGGTCTTCGGGGAGAAGCCGGAGGCGAGGGCCGAGATCGTCGGCCGCCTCTCGAAACCGGCGGAGACGAAGGCCGGCTGCGTCGCGGTCACGCTGCGCGCGCACCACGCGGCGCGCAAGCAGACCTTCGCCGAGGCGCGCGGGAAGATCGAGGAAGCCCTCGCGGCCGAGCGCGCGCGATCGCTCACGCGGAAGGCGTGTGCCGAGGTTCGGGAGAAGCTCGTCACCGGTGCCGGCGCGCCGCCCGAGCGGGTGAAGCAGGAGAAGGGCGTGAAGGCGCGCGGCCACTTCCGCGCGGCCGCGCTTCTGGCCGTGGGCGAGGTGAGCGAGCCGACCTACGACGGCGATGGGAAGGTCTACCGCCTCCTCGTGCTCACCGCCCGCACGTCCCCCTCCCGCGCCGAGTTCCTGAAGGACCGCCTCGCCGTCGAGCGCGCCCGGCGGGCCTTCGCCCGGGGCACGAGGTAGGCCGTTGCGATCGGCGGCGCCCGCCGCCGCTCCCCGCCCCTCCGCCCCCCCCGTTTCGGTCCTTGACTTCGCCCCGCGCATGTCCTATACAGGCGCCGGTGCGCCCAGCCGTCCGCGCGAGGGCGCACGCCGGTTCGGGCGGCGGCCTCGCCGCGGCCTAGCGGGGGGAGAGGGTCCGCTCCCCGCGCGAGCGGACAGCCGGCGGCCGGTGGCCGCACGTGAGGATTGAGGATGCGAAGCGACGCCATCAAGCGCGGCCCGGAGCGCGCGCCGCACCGGGCGCTTCTCCACGCCACAGGCGTGAGCCTCTCGGATCTCGACCGCCCGTTCATCGGCGTGGCGAACGCCGCCACGGACCTCGTGCCCGGGCACGTGACCATG
>Ga0272441_10011503_pt1 | contig 13123 bp, 8 predicted proteins | sample SSMProp6N_FD_193582 | JGI IMG/M metagenome (GOLD analysis project Ga0272441, IMG submission 193582) | Marine sediment archaeal communities from Little Sippewissett salt marsh, Falmouth, MA, United States - SSM-Prop-6N | ecosystem: Environmental > Aquatic > Marine > Wetlands > Sediment ... | reverse complement strand
AAGATCGTGTCCCCCACTACGGACAGGCGCTCCTCCGGGATGTGCACGGCCAGCTGGCCCGGGGTGTGTCCCGGGGTGTGGATGAGATGAAAGGTGTGATCCCCAAGGCGAATCGTCAGATCCCCTTCGAAGATGATGGTCGGCCTGTTCGGATCGGCGAAGTAGCTCTTCTCATCCGGCCAGATCTTTTCCCCTTCAGGATCGTCGGAGGGGATCGCTTCGTGGGCGTACTCGTAGGGATTGATCTCAGGGGTGACCACCATGAAGTTGGCCGCGGTCTCCGCGTGGGCCACCACGATTCCCGCACCCCTGAAGTAGTAGTTGCCGAAGATATGATCCACGTGATACTCGGTGTTGATCAGATACTTGATCTCGTCATTTGCGGGTTTTCTCCATCATACAGCTTCATCGGGAAAAAACCTGCGTTGTAGCGGGAATATCGCAGAAACCCCGGGAACTCCCGAGTCCTTGGCCGTGATCGACGTCTTTCCCTGGTTGAAGCGTTGTGGAGCCGGACGGTGGTTGAATCGAAGGGGAAAGTTGCATAAAGTAGCGAAAAGGAGCCTAACGATGAAAATCGAATTTGGAGAAAACAGCAAATACGCTCTTGTAATCCCCACCAGCATGGGTGTACGGATTACCCCCGCGGGCGGGCAACCGGTACACTGCAGCGATACCTTTATCATGCAGGTCACCAGCGCCGAATCCAACGTGGGCAGCGTGTCCTCCTACCTCGGGATGCCCGTCAAGATCCTCACGACCTTCGTCAAGGGCAGCCCTATCGCCCGCTTCATCAAGGACAATCTTGCCTGCCGACACATGGACTTCGAAGGTGCGGAGGTGGAGCAGGGCGGACCCTGGGGTTACCGTCACCAGATGAACATCGCCGACAGCGGCTATGGATCTCGGGGTCCCCGGGTCCATAACGATCGGGCCGGGGAGGTCGGGCGGACCCTTAATGTGAAGGATTTCGACCTGGATCGTATCTTCGGCAAAGAGGGCGCGAAGATCATGCACCTGTCCGGACTGATTGCCGCCCTTTCTCCTGAGACCGGCACATTCTGCCTGGAGCTTTCCAGGGCGGCGAAGAAGCACGGTACCCGGATTTCCTTTGATCTCAACCATCGCGCCTCCTTCTGGAAGGGCCGGGAGAAGGAGCTGAGCAAGATCTTCGCGGAGATTGCGGGAGCTGCGGACATCCTGGTCGGCAATGAGGAGGATTTTCAACTCTGCCTGGGCATCGAAGGACCGGAAGCCGGCGGAAAGCAGCTGTCCGACAAAATCGACAGCTTCAAAAGGATGATCGATCGGGCCAAGAAGGCCTTTCCCAACGCATCGGTTTTTGCCACTACCCTGCGGGAGGTTGTCAGCGCCAACAGCCACGTGTGGGGGGCGATCATGGCGGCGGGGGATGAGTGGCACGTGGTAGAACCCCGGGCAATCACGGTCCTGGACCGCATCGGCGGCGGGGACGGTTTCGTCGGCGGCATGCTCTACGCCATCCTCAGAGGTTGGGAGTCTGAAAAGTGGGTGCAGTTCGGCTGGGCCAGCGGAGCCCTGGTCACAACTCTTCTCACCGACTACGGCCAGCCCGCGGATGAAGAGCAGATCTGGAGCATCTGGAGGGGAAACGCCCGGGTCAGACGCTAGGAGGGGTCAGCCCAGCTCCTTGAGATAGACCTGCATTCGTTTTCCCGTGGGCCGGATCGTCTCCTGGCGGCTTCAGAGAGCAGATCCCGGTAGGTCTGTTCGCAATCCCGGGGACCGCCCATGAATCGGGTCACATCCGCGTCATTACGAAGGATGGCGTCCGCGCCACACCAGATGGCTGCCAGGGCAGGGGCATCCTCTGCCGCGAGGGTTCGGATCAGGAGTCGTTCGGTTTGCACTTCCATTGGTATCGTTGAGATCTTAGTGCATCCCCGCATGTCCTGCCAGGTAGCGTTTCACGATTTACGCCTGAGTCCGTCCCGGGTCTCGAACCCGGTCCTGTCGCCGGCACTATCAAATCCGGCGGGCGTTCCGTGACTCATCGGACCCTTGTTGACCGCTACCACTAAAGAAGCAACAACCATACCAAATGATAAGAAGCACGCTATTTGTTGTGGCGCAGTAATTTAGAGAGTCCGACTCTTCAAAGGGAACGGCAAAGCTTCGCTACTTGTGGGGATGGCCTCCCGTCGGGATTTCCATTGGTTGATCGTGGTTTTCCTCAATCCCGTTCGTGCAGCAGGGGGGCGGCCAGTACCGGGATACCCTCCTTGAGCAGGGAGGTGGCGGTGCGCTGAATCGCGTCGTGCTTGTCCAGGTAGTTTCGCTCCAGGGCCGGCATCAGGTCCTGCTTTTCGATCTCCTCCTTGGGCAGGAAGTACTCGAGGATGTCCGAGGGGTGCTCCCGGCTCTCCTCGGTTTCGAGGATTCCCCCTTCGTGCTTGGCCGAGATGTTGCGGACCTTCCCCGCCACCTCCAGCAGCTCTTCCAGCCTGTCGTAGGGCTGACGAACGATGTGTTTATAGCTCTCCAGGATGTGATGCTCGATGCGCACGTTCTGTTCGAAGCCCAGCTCCCGCCGGATATCCCCGGTCATTTCCAGGGTCCAGCTGTCCACCGCGTTGGAGAGATTGAAGCCGATCAGGGGGGTGGTGCCGTCCTCCCGGGCGAAGAGCTTGGCGGTGAGCAGGGTCCAGAGCACATTCAGGGGATTGTCGTTTCCCATGAACACGGAGATCTTGAACTCGATGTCCACGCCCAGGTTGTACAGTAGATATCCTGCCAGCACCGTGCCGCCGTTGATGTTCAGCACCTGCTTCACTCCGTAGTTGGTGTAGTAGTACAGATACTCGTCGACCCACTGGTAGGGGTAGCGGTTCGGCTGGCCCACGCCGCCGAAGTAGCCGGTGATCGTATCAGCCCCGCCCAGGTGCACGTTCGAACCGTCGGTTCCCTTGGTGTCCAGGGCTTCCACCCAGGAGGTTCCCAGGATCTTCATGGCTGCGATCACGGCCAGCAGGTCCCCGTCGGCCTCCTGCTCCTTCATGGCCCGCACCCGGATGAACCGTCCCGGCATCAGCTCCCGCTTCTCCAGCGCCTGCCGGGCCTCCGCGATCAGCCAGGGGAAGTACTGCAGGGCGGAGATCTCCAGGGTGACCTGATAGCTCGAGTCGAGACTCTTCGTCTGTCCGCCGCGCACCCCGGCCGTGTAATCTGCCATGGAGACGAAGCGCTTCCCGTCCCGCTGGTCGGTAAGCCAGTCCAGCTGCTCGGCGTAGGCTCCGTTTTTCTTTTTCAGGCGATCCAGAAGGGAGGGAAGGGCTCCATTTTCTTCGGCTTTCTGGTTGATGCGATCCACCCCGCCGTGTTTTTCAACGATCTGGAGCAGCGGATCCAGCACGGCGTTGGGGCTGAGCCCGAGGTACTCGTTGATCGATTTCAGATGATCCGGATCTATGCGAAAGGACTGCTTCATGTTTTCTTCCCGGAGCTCTTGTAGCGCTCGACGACCTTGTTGAACGCCGCCAGCTCTTCCTTCAACACGCTGTAGGAGTGTTCCGGTGCGGGGAATTTGCCGTTATGGACGTCATCCACGTACTCCTGCAGAGCCCCTGTGATGACCTCGGCCAGGTTGGCGTATTTCTTCACGAACTTGGGGGTGAAGGCCTCGAAGTAACCGAGCATGTCCCCGTTGATCAGAAGCTGCCCGTCCGTGTACCCGCCGGCACCGATGCCGTACACGGGGATGTCCAACAGTTCGGCGATTGCCTTCCCCAGTTCGGGAGGAACCGCCTCCAGCAGCAGGGCAAAGGCTCCGGCATCCTGGATAACCAGGGCGTCCTTGATCAGATCCTCCGCGCTCTCCGCGGTCCTCCCCTGCGCCTTGAATCCGCCCAGCTGGCCGCTGGACTGGGGCGTCAGGCCGATGTGCCCGATCACCAGGATCCCCGCATCCACGATTCCACGGATCTGCTCGATCACCCGGCGGCCCCCTTCCAGCTTGATCGCGTCCATGCCCGCCTCTTTGAGGAAGCGTCCGGCATTGCGGACGGCCTCGGGAATGGAGACCTGGTAGGAGAGGAAGGGCATATCCCCGATCACGAAGGTGTTCGGCGCTCCCCGGCGAACGGCCCGGCAGTGAATCAGGCACTCCTCCATGGTTACGGGGATGGTGCCGTCGTAACCGTACACCACCATGCCCAGGGAATCCCCCACCAGGAGCATGTCCATGCCCACCTTCTCGGCGAAGTGGGCTATAGGGTAGTCGTAGGCTGTGATCCAGGTCAGCTTCTGCCCGGCACGCTTCATCTTAAGAAAATCGAGTCTTCCTTTTTTCGCCATTGTTTCCTCCTCTAAGCTGTTTTGATCTTCATCTTTCATTTTACCATAAAAATGCCGGCATGTTCATGATAATGACAAATATATATACAAGAAAATGACAAAAAGACGAGGATTCTTTGCCCAATCTTGACTGGCGAGTCATCATAGTGTAGAGTTGGGAGTGAAGCAGAGTAGAGTTCAAGATGAGTAGCCACCGATCCCCGACCGGTACCGAGGTACTGGCGGATCTGCAGCCCCGTCTGGTATGGCAGCTGTTTGAGGAAATCAGCCGCATTCCCCGCTGTTCGAAAAAAGAGCAAAAGATACGTAGCTGGATCAAATCCTGGGCCAGACGACGAAGCATCCCCTGCAAAACCGATGGGGCGGGTAATCTCCTTCTTCAAAGGGGAGCATCCCCCGGCTGGGAGAGGGTGCCGGTGCTTGTCCTGCAGGCGCACCTGGACATGGTCTGCGTCCAGGCCGAGGGCGTCCGCATGAACTTTGCCAAGGATCCGATTCCGATCCGGCTGGATGGATCTACCCTTCGGGCTCAGGGAACCACCCTGGGTGCGGACAACGGGATCGGGGTGGCCTACGGCCTGGCGGCCCTGATCGATCCGGAGCTTGTCTGCGGAACCTTGGAGGTGCTGCTCACCGTGGACGAGGAGGCCGGAGGTAGCGGAGCTCTAGGGGTGAAATCCGGTTTTTTTACCGGCCGTTATCTGCTCAATCTGGATAGCGAAGAGATGGGGGTCATTACAATCGGCACGGCGGGGTTGGAAATCAGCGATTGTACGCTTGCGCTGCGGACCAAGAGGAGAGCCGGCTCTGCGGCTGTATCGTTGGGGATCCGTGGCCTGGCGGGAGGTCATTCGGGGATGGAGATACACCTGAGGCGATCGAACGCGATCAAGCTGGCTCTGGACGCCCTGAACTCTCTCCGGGCCAAGATGCCGCTTCAACTGTGCAGCTTCGACGGGGGGGAGGCAGCCAACTCGATCCCGGCCAAGGCGGACTGGGTCGTCCTGGTGCCGCGGGAAGCGCAGCAGCGGGCGGTGAGCCGGTTGGAGCAGTGGCGGAGGGAGACCCTGGAGCGGGCTCGAGAAAACGAGCCGGGCCTGGAGATATCGATCCGCCCCGACGGCACGGCGAAGGCATGCTCCCTGGAGCAAACCGATTCGATCTGCCGGCTGCTCACGGAGATCCCCCACGGAACGCTTGCCTACAGCAAGGATGTCGAAGGCCTGGTGGAAAGCTCCAACAACCTCGCTCAGATTCGAAGCAGGGCGAACAGCATCGTAGTAACGGTCAGCTACCGCAGCTGCGCAGCAAGTACCCTTGATGAATTGGGCGCCACGATCAAGAGAATCGGCGAGCGTCACGGCGCAAAAGTCAGGCAGCACAGCCGCGCCCCGGGCTGGACCGCCAAACCGAAATCCCCATTCAGCACGCTGGTCGACAGGCACTACACGAGCGTCTTGGGCCGACCGGTGCAGTTGAAGGCTTTTCACGCCGGCCTGGAGTGCGGCATCTTCACGGACCTGGCTCCGGAGCTGCAAATGGCTTCTATCGGACCGGACATCCATGCGGTTCACACTCCGGAGGAGCACGTGGATATCCCGAGCGTGGCTGCGCTTTGGGACGTACTCAGGCGGATCGTTACCGGAATGGCGGAGCTTTCCGAAACAGGAGTTGCAGATGGGTAAAGGCATGGCGAGCGGCGGGACTGCGCAGAATCAGCCTTGGGTGCGCAGCGTTGAGACGATTCTGGAGAAGGCCGCTGCCGAGGGGCGGCGGCAGCTGTACGAATACGAGGTATACGAGATCCTCACGGAGCTGCGGATTCCCACACCGACAAGCATAATCGCCCGGGATGAGCGGGACATCACCCACAGCACCCTGGCCGTGTTCTCCTCCGACAGAATCGTGCTCAAGGTAATCTCTCAGGCGATCGCCCACAAGCAGAAAGCCGGAGGCATCAAGGTCGTGTACAAAGACCTGGAATTCGTGAAGTACTCGGTGCAGGAGATGCTGCGGGGATTCGCCGAACAGGGTACGGAGGTGCAGGGGGTCCTGCTTGTCGAATACGTGGATTACTCCAAGGATCTGGGCAGTGAGATCCTGCTGGGATTTCGGGAAAGCGTGGCCTTCGGCCCCGTGATCTCCTTCAGCAAGGGCGGTAGCGATGCCGAGCATTTTGCCAGGCATTTTTCCTCACCCAATCTGATCCTGCCTCCCCTGGACAGGCAGTGGGCGGATGCGCTGATGGCTTCCACCCATATCAGCAGGAAGTACCTGGACGAAGCTCGCGGGGACTACATCACCAAGATCGTCGATGCGGAGGTGAAGTTCAGCGATCTGGCAACCTGTTTCTCCAACTTCTTCTCTTCCCCGACTCGCTTCGTGCTCACCGAGTTCGAGATCAATCCTCTGGTTTTCGACGACAAAGGAGAGCTGATCGCCATCGACGGGTACGCTACCTTTGCCGAGAAGGCGACTGACGCACCCGAGCTCAAGATCCCGGGCAAAGAGAGCTTGCAGCCTCTATTCGAACCGGCGGGAGTCGCCGTGGTGGGCATCAGCACCTCGGACAACAGCAAAGCGGGAAACATCATCATCAAGAACCTGATCGATCTGAAGCGTCAGGATGTGTACGGGGTGAATATAAAGGGTGGGGAGGTGAGTATTCCCGACCGGCCTCTGAAGCTGTACAAGTCGGTAGTCGACATCCCCGCCCCGGTAGACCTGGCCATCGTGACCGTGCCGGCGGAAGCCTCCCTCTCGGTTGTCAAGGAGTGTGCTGTAAAAGGGGTGAAGGGGATTCTGTTGATCCCCGGCGGATTCAGCGAAACTCGGGGCAACCGGGATTTGGAGGAAAAGATCCTGGCCGTGGCCCGGGATAATCAGATGCGCATCGTCGGTCCCAACTGCCTGGGCGTGGTGTACGCGGGGGATGCGGAGCATCCCGGATTGAACACCTTCTTCATCCCGGAGGAGAAGTTCAAGGTCAACCTCGAGCAGGAAAAGAACGTGGCCATCCTCACCCAGAGCGGGGCGGTCGGGATCATGGAGATCTACAACCTGAGGAGCGCAATCAGCCCCAAGGTCATCGTCAGCTACGGAAACCAGCTGGACGTCGACGCTTCCGATCTGGTGCAGTACTTCGAAGATGATCCCATGGTGGACGTGATGGGGCTGTACATTGAGGGTTTCAATCCGGCGGCGGGCCGGAAGTTCTTCAATATTACTTCCCACTGCCGCAAGCCCATCGTAGTCTACAAGGCCGGCCGCACAGAGGCGGGGCAGATGGCCACCCGCTCCCACACGGCCAGCATCGCCGGTGAGTACGAGGTTGCCAAAGCGGCGATGAAGCAGGCCGGGCTGGTGGTGGCCGACTCCATGATCGACCACGGGGATTTCGTGAAAACCTTCGCCCTGCTGCACGGTTTCCGGGTGGAGGGGAATCGGGTGGCGGTGATCGCCAACGCCGGCTATGAAAAAACCTACGCCGCCGACAGCCTGGGGGATTTGGTGCTTGCCGAGCTGGATCCTCAGACGATCGAGGCCTTGAGGAACATCATCCCGCCGTACGTCAATGCGGAGCCGCTGCTGGATCTGACGGCCATGGTTTCCGACGATCAGTTCGAACGCTGCATCGACATCATGCTCAGCTCTCCGTCTGTGGATGCCCTCTGCATCTCCATCGTGCCTCAGGCCCAGCTGCTGCACACCACGGATGAGGATATCAAGCACTTTGAAAAGAATATCGCCGCCAGAATCGTAGAAATCGTTCACAAGCACAACAAGCCGACGGTCGTATCGGTCAACGTGGTCAGCGGAGCGGACGCCGTGTACAACCGCTTCGGACAGGTGATGGACTCGGGGGGAGTGCCAACCTACCTCACAGCGGAACGGGCCATGACCTGCCTGAACGCCTTTATTCGCTACCACCTGGTCAAGGAGCGGGGCATTATCAGCGAGTGGCTGCGCTAGCTTCGCTATCTGCAGCTGTGTTCGATAGTTTGTGGGAGGTTTGCAAGCATTATGCATACGGACGTAAAGCATCGCTATTCGATTTCGGCCCGTAGAATGAGCAGGTCGGTTATCAGGGAACTGCTCAAGCTGGCCAACAAGCCGGGTATCATTTCATTCGCCGGAGGGCTGCCCAGTCCGCAGGCCTTTCCCTCGGAGGAATTGAAGGATATCTGCAATCAGGTTTTCGAAGATGAACCCCAGGTCACGCTGCAGTACAGCGCCACCGAAGGATTGTCCACCCTGCGGGATCTGCTTGTGGAGTTTGTCGGGCGCAACGGCCTCGAGATCAGCCGGGAGGAGTTGATCGTCACCACCGCCAGTCAACAGTCCCTCGACTTGGTAGGGAAAATCTTCATCGATCGGGGTGATCTGGTGGTGGTGGAGCAGCCCAGCTACCTCGGGGCGGTGAGCGCATTCAAATCCTACGGCGTACGCTTTCTGCCCATCGAGATGGATGAACAGGGTATTCGCACCGATTTGCTTCACAACCGGTTGCGGGAGCTGAAAACGGAGGCGGGCAGCGGGATCGAGTACTATCAGAATATGCCCAAGTTCATATACACGATCCCGGATTTCCAGAATCCCAGCGGGATCACCATGAGCCTGCAGAGACGGGAGGAGCTGCTGAATATCGCCGAAGAGTTCGACCTGATCATCGTGGAGGATGTTGCCTACAAGTGGCTGCGCTACGCCGGTGAAGATCTGCCGCTGATCGGAGCCCTGGAGGTGCAGAGGCGGGCGGCTTCGGTGGCAGGGGGCGCGGACGTTGCCGGCGCCGCCCCGGCGGCCGACCCGATCCCGCCCACCCGTCGGGTCATCAATCTGTTTACCTTCTCCAAGCTCCTGTCACCCGGTTTCCGCCTGGGCTGGATCTGCGCCGATGCCGGGGTGATCGACAAGCTGGTGCAGGCCAAGCAGGTCACCGACCTGTGCACCTCCGCCCTGACCCAGAGGATCGCCGGGGAGTTCTTGAGCCGCGGCCTGCTGGAAGGGCGGATCCAGGCGAACATCGACTTGTACCGCGGCAAGCTGCAGTGCATGCTCGCTGCACTGGAGGAGTTCATGCCCCGCGTGCCGGGTCTGAGCTGGGTTGTTCCGCAGGGGGGCATGTTCCTCTGGATCACCCTGCCCGAAGGAATGGATGCGGATGAGATGTTCAAAGACGCCATCGAGCGGAATGTGGCCTACGTCGTGGGCTCGGCCTTTCATCCGGCAGGAGGCGGGCATAACACCATGCGGCTGAACTTTTCCTACCCGAGCGAGGAGGAGATCCGGCAGGGGATCAAGCGTTTGGCCGGGTTGGTCCGTTCCCGTCAGCGTGGAGCCGCATAGTACGGGACCGGCGGATCGGCGAAACCGCAGCGGCAGCCGCTCTGGAGGTGAACTATCTCCTCAGTACTGGAGCCCGAACAGGCTGCGGCACTCGAGGAACAGGGCATCTTTCTGCATGTCCCCAATGAAAGAGCGCTTGTAGTACTGGATGTCGACGCCGGTGAGTTCCGTTCGTTGAATCAACTCGCTTAGAAGCTGATCGCTGTCCGTCTCCAGCACGCCCACTCTGATCAATTCCGCCACAAGGTCCGCCGAAGACACGATGAAGATCGTGGCTTTGTGGTGGGAGGTGATGTTGAGGCTCTGGTGCTCCCGGGCGGTATCCACGTACAACTCGGGGAAACTCCACTTCTCCAGCAGGGAAGCGCCGATCTGGCGATGGTTGACGCCGTAGATTGCCTCTTCGGTGGTTTCCACCGGGGTTTTTCCTTCGATCAACGCCGTAACTGCGGGTTGGTAGCGCTCCTTGTCGGCGTTGTAGAGGGCGACCTGGCCGATATCGTGGAGCAACCCCGCGATGAAGCAGTCCTCCGCCGCATCCTTCCGATTGCAGCGAATGGCCATGTGTCTGGCCAGAAACGCCGTCAGGATCGAGTGCTTCCAGAAATGCTGATAGAAGCGGTCGTTTTTGTCCCGGGCAAAGGTGCCCGAAGCGGTGACCAGAAGAACGAGGCTCTTCAGATTCTTGAAGCCGAGCAGGGTGATCGCCATCTGCAGGCTCTTGATCTCCCGCTGCCTGGCGTACATCGCCGAGTTGGCGATCTTCAGCACCTTGGCTGTCAGACCGGGATCCACCCGGATGATGTCCTCCAACTCCTTGAAGGAAATATCCAGCTTGTCTTCGGCAATGGACAGAATCTTGGTAGCCACATCGGGAATGATGGGTATCGATTTCAAATACTTTTCGAATCCCTCGCTCACGGCATCTTCTCCCTCTACTGACTGTCTCCTACTATCTATACACCCATCATCGGCACGAATCCAGAATATCTCGCCTTACAGGCTGTAGCGCAGGCGCGCCCTTCGGCCATGGCGTTCGACGGCCAGTTCGATCAGGCGCTCGAGAAGTTTGGGGTAGGGCAGGCCGGAGGCTTCGCACATTTTCGGATACATGCTGATGTTCGTGAAGCCGGGGATGGTGTTGATCTCATTGAGGAGGATGCGGCCGCTCGCTCGCTCCAGGAAGAAATCGACCCGGGCCATGCCGGAGCACTCCACGGCCTGAAAGGCCGCCACGGCAAGCTTCCGGATCTGCCGGCTGGTGGCTTCGGGCAGATCCGCGGGCAGCAGCAGCTCGGCTCCTTCCGGATCGACGTACTTGGCCTGGTAGCTGTAAAACTCATGGGCCGGCAGGATTTCACCGGGGGCGAACGCCTCCGCCTTCTCATTGCCCAGCACGGCGCATTCGATCTCCCGGCCCTCGACGGCCGGCTCCACCATGACCTTTGCGTCGTAACGAAGCGCCTCGGCAATCGCCGGCTGAAGCTCCTCCCGGCCGTGCACCTTGGTCACTCCCACCGAAGAACCGGCGGTAACCGGTTTGACGAAAACGGGCATCTCGAGCCGCTGCAGCACGGTGGCGACGCTCTCGGCTGAATTGTCCCGCACCACGACGAACTCGACGACTGGCAGTCCTGCCTGTTTCCAAATCTCTTTGGTCTTCTGTTTGTCCATGGCCAGGGAGCTTCCCAGCACCCCGGCGCCGACGTAGGGAAGATCCGCCATCTCCAGCAGTCCCTGTACGGTCCCGTCTTCGCCGAAGGTTCCGTGAAGGACCGGAAACACCACGTCCACCTCGAGGATTCCCGAGTGGGTACCGAGACCCTGCCCAGGAATCACGGCCACGGCTTCGGTTTCCTGCACTACCTCGAGTCTCTCTCCATAGTCGGCCCGCTCGAAGCGCGGCTCCGGCTGGAGGTGCCAGCGGCCGGCCTTGTCGATGCCGATCAGCACCTGCCTGTATTTTTCCGAATCGAGGTTTCTGGAAACACTGGCGGCGGAGCGGCAGGAGACCTCGTGCTCTCCGGATCGGCCGCCGTACAGGATGCAAATCGTGCGTTGTCCCATGTCAGTACTATAGGCAATTCCGTTGGGCTTGGCGAGGGGTTGGGCCGGGAGTATCGCAGAAGCATCCTCTCTGCAGATTACTCGCCGGGCCGGAGCAGCAGCGTGCCTGCTGGAAACAGCAGGGGAATGCGCAAGGACTCGGTCTTGTTCTTCCCGTTGTGCGTGTACCGTACCAGCAGGTTGCAGGGTATGGACAGATCTTCGGCGTTGAGCCGGGGTGGGTCCTCCCCGGAAGAGGTGCTCGGTTCCAGAAGGGGTATTGACAGGGTAACCCTGCCGCCGACGCGGAGGATTCCAAAAGACGCCCGCCAACGTGAGGCGGAATAGCCGCTGAAGCCGGCCGTAACCTCCACATCATGCACCGTACGGTCCGAGTCGTTCATCAGGGCGATGTCGAGTCGCGGATTCCCCGCGCCTGCTGTCAACCTGTCCTCTATCAGGCGGGCTGCCAACAGGCTGTCGGCCACGCGGATCTCCCGCAGGGCATTGCGCCGCTCGCTCAGCTCCCGGATCGTTTCAGGATAGCGAGGATCCACAGGATCGAGGTTCCGCAGCTCCCGATAGAGACTCAAGGCACGGTTGTAGGCCGCCTCCGCCTCGGCGTAGCGCAGCTCGTATTCCAGCTGCTCGGCCAGCTTCGACAGCAATCCGGCTTGTTTTGCCAGCAGACGCTCGGGCAGATCGGTTACCACCGGTTCATCACTGCCGCTGCGGCGAAAGAAAGCGGCCTGCAGGTATAGCTCCCGCTCCAGACACAGTCGAAGAGTATCGTTCGGCCGGGATAACTGGTACTCGGAGTTCTGGAAGGCCCTGGCCAAAGCTGCGTCGATCGTTTCCGTGCCCGACGCGTCTTTCGAATCGCTTGGGGAATCCTCGATGAACTTGAGGATCCGGTTTCCCAGAGGATCTAGGATGTAGAAGGATCGAGCCTCTCCGCCTCGGCCCGGTCCCAGGGCCAGTCTGTAGAAGGCGGGCAGAGCCTGGCGAATACCGGCACTGAACTGGGTAAGCCGCCAGCGTACAGAGCCGTCGGCGGCGAAGCACCAGAGCTCTCCGGCGGTCCCCAGGAAAAATCCCCCATCCGGTCGGGTCTGAAAGACTTGGGGGAAGAGCAGGGTCGCACCGGAGATCTCCGGTGCGATGGAAAACAGCTGTTCCCCATTCAGATCGAACACCCGGACCTGACGGGCGGCCAGATCGTAGACCCACGGACGCTCCTCCTGGTCGCCGCTCAGGCCCGTCGTGTAAGCGCCCGGCAGGGGTATCTCCCGGCGGCTCAGGCTGTCCCCCGTGCGGGTGAAAAGGGTGAGGCCCCTGCCGTCGGAAAGCAGGACTCCCCCGCGCTCCAGGCTTTCGGCTTCCACGGCCTGGGGGAGAA
>Ga0272441_10011502_pt1 | contig 13123 bp, 9 predicted proteins | sample SSMProp6N_FD_193582 | JGI IMG/M metagenome (GOLD analysis project Ga0272441, IMG submission 193582) | Marine sediment archaeal communities from Little Sippewissett salt marsh, Falmouth, MA, United States - SSM-Prop-6N | ecosystem: Environmental > Aquatic > Marine > Wetlands > Sediment ... | reverse complement strand
ACCAGATGGATGATAAAGATTTCTAGAGTTTGATGAAAAGTTATAAAGTGAATTTCCACTACCAACTAAGAAGAAATTGCTTGATATTGTAGTTCCAAGAGGTCTACTATTTAATTTAGATATTACATTTGCACTAGTGATATAATCAGTAACTGCAACCGTTAAAGAACCTGATATTTTACCATCTCCAGTTAGAGTAACTCCTAAACCCGCTTCTGGAGCAGTCCAACTAGAAGGAGAAGTTCCACCACCAATATTATCTATTCTTGTATCTATATTACCTGAGAATGTATCAATCCAAGCTCTATTATAAATATTAGAACTATCCGGAAATTTAGATATAGCATTAGCACTTGTAATATAAAGCTCATGATCAAATTCATCGTAGCCTTCAAGAATATCTAATCTACCATCGAACCCAGAAGATATAGCAGTTATTTTAGTCCAATTAACATTAGAACTATCAGTAAATCTAGCTATAGAGTTAGTTGAAGTTATATAATTTGTAGCGTCAAAGCTACCAAGGCCATCTATACGAGAATCTATACTACCAGATAGAGCATCTATCCAGGTTTGAGTATAATAGTTATTATCTATATGTGTTATTATAGAGCTTGAAATTGTATCTACATAATGTTTATTTGATGCTCCTGAATTATAAGTTGGGTCTGCAAGACCAGATAAACCTGCACCCTTAAATGTAACAGAACCACTTAAAAATACATCACCAGATACTTGAAATCTATAATTACCATAATCTGTACCTGATGGAGCAACTATAACTTTACCTCCATCATAATAAATACTTCCAGCTGATTTATTAGTTTGTGAACTCCAAAATGTTGTTCCACCTAATCCAGTATGAGTATGTAAGGAAGTCTCTCCACCATCAGTTAAATCTGTCCATTTAGTTCCGCCACTTTCTACAAAGTTAGCAATTGCATTTGTACTTGTCATATAATCTTTATGATCAAATGAATCAATTACTCTTTGAGCAGACAAATAAGCTGATGAGTATTCATCACCACTAGCTACAAACTCTGAAATCCTTGATGAGGAATTAGTATACCAATCCCATAAAGTATTTCCTGAGCCTTTTAAGAAAAAGTTACTGCTAACTGTTGCACCATCCAAACCTTCTATAGCATCTATTTTAGCATCCAAATTACTTGATATTATATCCACATAATGCTTATTAACTGCAGAGGAAGGCCATAAAGGATTAGCTAGTCCAGATATAGTATCTGCATGTAATATTAAATCCTGAGTTAGAATAGTTCCTGCAGAAATGTACTGAGAAGAAATCGAGTTATAACGTACACCACTATGCATAAATTTAATATGACTATTACTAGATATAGTATTTATAAATTTTCTGTTTACATTCCCAGAATTATAACTTTGTAATGCTAATCCTGAGATTTCGTTTGCTAATAAAGTTACACTCATTTCTTAATTACCTCTTATAAACCTTCATAAAACCACTCTTAACTTTAGTCATAACAATAAGACCAGAACCTATAAAAGAAGTTATTGGATCTCCATTTTCATCTAGAGTTTCTTCATTACCCCAAGTACCGTGAGTAGGTTCATTAGTCGTATATTTTCTAACTCTTATATTACCTAACTTAGTTGATGTAGCAGAAGGACCAGTATCATTATCATGTATCATAGTAATAGCATCATGTGAACCAGTATAATCATCCAAAACTGCATTAATATATTGCCAACCAGCTTCTCCTTCATTATAAGCTGGAGTAGTCAAACCCCAACTTTGTGTACCCCAACAGGTATATGATTTACCTGATTCAATATCTCCTATATCAGAAACTGTGTCATGTCCACAACCAACAATTTCAGGTTCATTGGATGTATCACCACTTATCCAATACTCCATCATGAAATCACCAGATGTTATGTTAAGTGAACCAACATTTGCATATTTCCAGTTATTAGACCTATTTGAACCTAAACCAAAGTGAATGAAGTCTTTAGCAATTGATGCATTAGAACCACTTGACCATTCATTACCACCACCACTATCTTGACTACCACCATGAGAACCTATTGCATCAGTATTAAAGTCTATAGCTTGTGGATATGTATTTTTAATATTACTAGAAGGGTTAGCACTATCGTTACCATAATAGATATATATTTCTGTAGTTGAAGGAGATTCTGGAATACTATCTAACTCTACCCAGAAGTCTGCTGAAGAAGATATAGATAAATCATCTTTAAAGAAATCTAATTCAGTGGAACCTTCAGATGTTGTAAATCTAATATCATCGAATGTTCCTTTTGACTTGCTATCTAAATATATTGTATTATCACTATCAGTTCCAGACCCATAATTAGTAACTATCTTAATCTGGTAATCTGTTTGAGAACCATCAGATGTTCCTGATATCTTATGAGATTTTCTATAAGTCCATCCATCTAACCAAGTCATTATATATTAATCCTAAATAATTTTAATTATAATTTAAATTAAACATACATGGAAGAGCTGCATATATAATATATCATTATACTTCAGCTCTCCAATTTACCATTCTATTTCCTGCGGCACTTATTCTGACAGTTATATTTGTTGCATCACAAGTAAATGAAACTGCAAAAGTTACTGCACCACTTGGAGTTATTGATACAAAGTTAGGTTTAGCACTTAAACCGTGAGCTATAGTATCTTCATCAGCAACAGATGCCCAACCTGAATTAACTTCCTTAAAAGCTCCAGTTTCTAAAGCTTGTGCAGAAACATAAGCTTTATGAGCATTTGAAGATATTGTAGAGTAACCAAGAACATCTATATTAGAACCATCCCAATTTAATCCATCACCAGCAATTTGAGAACCTCTCTCTTCATATGCAGTTGAGTATTTATCCCCAGATGCTACGAATTCAGATATTCTAGATGATGATTCTGTATACCAATTGTAAGCAGCAGAATATTCATTACCAGATGCTACATAATCTGCACCCAATTTTGCATTAGCTGATATTGTTGCATAACCCAGAACTTCTATATCATTTGCATTTACACCTATACCAGTACCAGCACCAACAGCAATATCTCTTGTAGATGCAATAGTACCACCACCAGTTAAACCATTACCAGCTGTAATACTAACACCTGTGTGATCTACGTGTTTATTAGCATCATAATTAGTTGTTTGATCATGATCTACATGAGCACTATCATAGAAAGCTATTTGGGATGATGCTGTCAATTTTGAGGATGATGCTACAAACCAATCATAAGATGATTTTGCTTGTGATGATATAGTTGAGTAACCAGCAACATTTACTGTAACTGGAGTACTTCCAGAAACTCCTATTTCTCCTTCAAAAGTGTCTACTCCTGTACCAGCTGTAATAGTAGTCCAATTTCCAGGAGTATCAAGTTCTAAACCACCTTCTATATCTTCTATTTTAGTCCAGAGAGCACCTGATACATCATTAATGAATTTTCTATTAACTGCACCTGAGTTATAAGCTTGTGTAGCTAAGCCAGAAATTTCTTGTGCCAAAAAAGGCAATACCATTTTTTTACCTCTTTATTACATAATTAAATACATTAATGACCTAAAGGGTCATAATAAATACTTTTATTACTTTCTTTAAAATTAACATCACTTATAATATTAGAACTTCCATCAAAATTCGTATAGTTATTATAAAGTATATTTTCTTTATTTCCTAATAATTCAAATGATGTGTCTTTATTTAAATCAGTATCATTTAAACTTATTCTAACTATACCAGAAGACCAATGATATATTTTCCAATAATCACTACGAAGATGCATAGTATTATCATTATATGGATAATGCAATTCACTTCTTCCCCAACCTGATTGTGGTGGGTAATGGTGATAACCATATATGGATATCCAATATCTACCAGGTTCAAAAGTTAATGATGAAAATGTAGATTCAAATTTATAAAATATCTTATAATAAGAACCAGATTCAGAAGAATACATGTATTCTCTACTATATTTATTAGCAGAAATTGAAAAAGGACCTGAATAAGTAACTCCAGTAAGTGGATGGCCATTAGGTCTATTAGTTTCTTCATTATTAGTTAAGAATGAAATATTCCAATTTTTATAATTATCTTTATCCCAATACATACTATAATAACAACCTACCCATCTAACACCACTTATTACAGTTGTTTCTCTTATATAAAAATCATCAGCTGGATAAGAGTCAAACAATAGATTGTCATCCCATTGTGCTGCAAAAGATGCACCTGAATATAATCCATTTCTAATTATGGGATAAACCATATCTACCAGACTCCTATTTGAATAAGACAATTTGCATATTGGGTATCACTTGGATTAGATGCACCTGAATATACTAATCTAAATTCTAAATTACCCTTAGATGATGATGGATTTGAATATTGTTGTAATATATTAGATGAATTACTGAATTTTATTGTAGTTCCAGATAACATTTGAACACTAAGATCACCTATAGATTCTCCGTCCTCATTACCACAATAACTTTGTATTACGTAAGCTGATTTATCTGAAGGAGTGGAGAATTTACCCATAATCCACTTTTGATTGGAGGCTATAAAAGTATTTGGTATTGAATAAGTCATTGGAGGATAGACATTTTGCCAAGTTGCATTAGATTGATCTGCACCATATACTGGTATTTGGCCACTTAATGGAGAGGATATTCCTGTTAAATGTATTGAAGAATTAGATGAATGTAAAGTATTTGAATTCACTAAAGAAGATACAGCATAGAATTCAGATGCTCCTGACCACGCTACATCACTTGTAGATACAGTTTGGGAAGACCACTTAGATTGAGTATCAACCCATATTAAAGCTTCACCATCAGCTGGAGTCATTTCAGCAACGTCAGTCAAATCTTCTATTGTTGATGCTCCTCCAGTTGAAGATGATATTATTATAGTATTTGCACCCGAGTATACATAAGTACCATTTTGACCTGAGAAATATAATCTATTAGAATCATTCTTACTAATTTGTACATTTTGTGGATTTACATAAAAATCTAAATCCTCTGAATTAGGACCACCAGCAAACCAATTAACACAATGTTTACCCTCTACTGAAAGATAGACTGTTATAAATTGATTATCATAAGATACTGAATAACCAAACATTTCGCCTCCACTTGGTGTTATACCAACAATTTGTGGAGTTGTTCCAAAATTATGGGTTATTTTAGATTGAGTTGATACTAGAGCCCAACCAGCTTGATAATTAGCAGTATTACTTATAGATGTTTGACCTGAAACTACACCATCTACCCAAGAAGAGCCATTCCAAATTAATGAATTACCTGATGTAGGTGCAGGTACAGATACATTTCCTAGATTTCCTAATTCAATAGAAGTTTTTGTATAATGTATATCTGTATTACTAGAATGTCCTATGTAACCAGATGCACCCGACCATGATGTGCCAGATGCTCCAAGAGGCTCATAAACGGTGTTTAACCACGTTAAAATACTTGACGAGGGGTAATGTATATCCCCATCATCTCTGTGGCTTAGAAAGGCTCCTGAGCCCGCATAGTTATCATTTAATACTGATGTTAGATCACTTTCATTAGAATATGTCTCTTCATATAATGCTATAGATGCAGAAGCATAAGCATTTGAATATTTAGATGATGATGAATCGTACCAAGAGTCTAAAGTATTTACCAAACCAGATACAGTTATATATCCTGAAGCTCCACTCCAAGATGAATCAAAACCAGTCTCTCCAGATTGTTGGTAAACTCCATCCAACCATGGAGTTATTGATGAGGATGGAAAATGAATATCACTATCATTCTTATGAGTTGAATAGTTAGATGAATCTGCATATCTTAATATAGCACTAGTTGATGTTTGATATAAAGTATGATCGAATTGATCATAACCTTCAAGGGTATCTAATCTAGAATCATGAGCTGAAGAAGTATTAAATAATGAAGTTATATCGGATTTTACATTTGAAGAGAATCCATAAAAATCTGTTGCACCTGACCAACTTGAAGGTTCCTGAGATTCTAAAGAATCTAAACGAGTGTCAATTGAACCTGAAAGGGTATCTATCCAATCTTTATTATATAAGTTTGTAGAAATAGAATATTTAGTATGGTCAAATAGATCCTTTACTCTCTGAGCTGAAGCGTATGCTTGTGAATATTCTGAACCTGAAATTACATATCCTGAAGGATGGTAATTGTCATCTAGAGCTGAAGTTAGATCTCCTTCTGAAGAATAAGTTTCTGAATACAATGCTATTTGAGCACTAGCTTGTGCTTTCTTAGCATTAGATGAAATAGTGGAATAACCTAAAACAGATACACTTTCAGCTTGTGTACCTGATATAGATACTGAACCACCAAATGGAGTTATTCCAGTACCAGCTGATAAGTCATACCAAGAAGATATTCCTCCAGTGGCACCTGATTGAGAATATTCACCATTTAACCAATCTAATAATTGTGATGATGGGAAGTGGATATCCCTATTTCCAGAGTGACCAACATAACCAGATGCTCCACTCCATGCAACATCCATTGCTGATGCTTCAGCCCAAGTCATTTTATCAGTAGAATCCTTATATTGTAAGAAGTAACCATCTGATGGGTTGTTTGATATTTTTAATTGGTATTCTTGTAGGGAGTTACCAGATATTGTACTAGATGGTAAATAACCACCAGCACCACTAGCTCCTATAATTTGGTCTGCATCTACCATACCAACGAAGCCATTGTTTTTAGGTTCTATTTTTGCAGTAAGTCCTATTGGCATAATTAACTCGTCCTTATTGTAATAGCTCCAAGATTTGGATTCTCAGAACGATAAACATAGAAATCCTCAGTCCACCCCTGAGAATTAGTTACACTAACTGTCTCTGCATCTTCAAATGATGCTTCGAAACCAGTTCCATTATCATAAAAAGTATATGCAGTTCCTTTTTCTCCCCATCTCTTTGGGAAGCAGAATAAAAGATATTCCCCTACACCTGCAGTTACTTGACTCCATGTTTGTGTTGAGTCGTCTGTTATAGGAGAATTAGCTAATCCTTCTACATCAGCTTCATCATATCCACTAGTCTTAGATGTGACCCCATAATAAACTTCATTCAATGCTGTTCGGCTAGTATAAGTATATAAACTCGAATTGCCTAAATTAGAAAGTTTAGAACCATATACTTCATAGTTCTCTGTGTATCCTGCACTGTTAGTTACAGATACAGTTTCTTTTGTTTCGAAAGCACATGTCATACCATTAAATCTGAATCCTGTTCCTCCACCATCAGTTTCATAATCATCACCTGTTGGTAAGTCAGTATATGATGCTGGATGAGCTACTACTAGATAGTTACCTGCTGTAACATTAACTGATTTGTTAGATAGAGTGTGATCATTAGTAATTTCACTACCTGCTAGACTTTCTATATCTGCTTCAGAGAAACTACTATTCTTATTTAGTATTCCCCAATATACATAGTTTCTAAAGTATATAGCAGTTTCTGTTTGTGTATCCTTATCAGTACTAGCATTAGAACTTAATATAAATCTAACATATTGATCTTTACTTTTAGGATAACTAATAGCCACATCATTATCCCCAGACTCTGCATCTGCACCATCCATAACTCCAACTACACCAGATTTCCAATAATTAGTTGAATTGTATCCTACATAAACGTCAGAATTATCTGGAGGTCCGTTATTATAAGAGGCTGTAAATGATATAGCTGAACCAGCTTTCCAAACTCCAGTTCCTATTAATTGTGTAGTTGATTGTCCATCACTAAATGATGCAATTGTAAATTCAAATGTAGCGTCATAAGATGCAGGAACCCAATTAGAACCATTCCATTTTAATACTTGATCTCTACTTGGTAATGAACTCTGAGTATCAACATCCTCCAATTCATTTATTTCAGATGTACCAGATACCATAAACATATTACTAGCATTTGTAGAGAATGCATATAATGATGTTAAATCGTCTTTTACATTAGATGAGAAACTATAAAATTCAGAAGCACCACTCCAAGCTGATCCTATGGATGTTCCTGATTCTTGATAAAGAGAATTTAACCAATCTATTAGATTTGAGGATGGAAAGTGTATGTCTCCATCAGCCTTATGTGTGGAGTAATTAGAAGAATCAGCAAATCTACTAATAGCATTTGTACTTGTAATATATAAAGAAGAATCGAACTCATCTTGAGCTTCCAATGTATCAATTCTTGAATCTAAAGAAGTGGAAGCGTTAAATAAGGATGTTATATCTTCTTTCACATTTGAAGAAAAACCGTAGAAATCTGAAGAACCTGACCAAGAAGATGGCTCTTGAGACTCCAAGGAATCCAATCTAGTATCTATTGAGCCAGATAAAGAGTCAATCCAGGATTTATTATAAATATTAGAAGAGAGAGAATATAAGGTATGATCAAAAGTATCCTTTACTTTTTGACCAGAAAGATAACCTTGCTTAGACTGTGATGATAGAGTATTATATTCTTTAATATATATTGCCCCAGCATCATCATTATAAGCTAATCCACTAGTAACATTATCTCCAACTGCATCCTGAGCCTGTTCATCAGTGTAACCACCTGCACCAGCCACAGTATCATCAACATATTTCTTAGTAGCTGGTTCATAATCACCATCAGGTGTAAATGCTGTAGAGTTATCCTTATTTAAATATTCATTATTCAACCAACTCACTAGATTACTAGAAGGATAGTGAATATCTTTATTAGAGGAATGTCCTATATATCCTAAGGAACCAGACCAATAAGAGCCTGATGCTCCAATAGATTCATATAAAGTATCAAACCATGTTTTAATTGAACCAGATGTATAATGAATTTGAGAACTTACTATATGTTTATGAAGAGTACTTGATATATTATATCCAAGAGTAGATGGATAATAATCATCATCTAAAGATTCTTTATTAAAATGAATTGTAGAATCACTTTTATGAGAGGAATAATTACTGCTATCAGCAAATCTATCTATAGCATTAGAACTAGTTATATATATTGAAGAATCAAATATATCATATCCTTCTAGTGTATCTATTCTGCTATCTAAAGATGTTGAGGCATTGAATAGAGATGTTAAGTCAGATTTAACATTAGAGGAGAAACCATAGAAATCACTAGCTCCAGACCATGATGAAGGTTCTTGACTTTCTAAACTATCTAGTCTTGTATCTATGGAGCCAGATAAAGTATCTATCCATGTTTGGTTATAAAGATTAGCACTTAATGAATATAATGTATGATCAAATTCATCTTGAGATTCTAGAGTGTCTATTCTGGTATCTAAAGCACCAGATATTGTATTTATGTAAGTTCTTATCTGAGAGCTACCTGCATAATCGTCATCTAAAGAAGATTTAGTGAAATGGATAGTTGTATCTTGTCTATGAGTACTGTAAGAACCTGATAGTCCTGCACCCATAGATGATGAATAGAAATCGTCTAAATATTGAGTAGTTCCTGAAGGTTGATATAAAGATTTAGCATTAGAAGAGAATCCGTAGAAGTCTGAAGCACTAGACCAAGCTACATCAGTAGTGGCTGAAGTTCCACTCTCTTGATATAATGCATTTAACCATGATAATAATTGAGAGGAGGGAAAGTGTAAGTCTTTATTGGATGAATGTCCATAGCTATTGCTAGATATTAGTTGAGTAAAATCAACAAAATCATTCCAATCTGCACTAGCAATTATATTGCCTGCAGACTTAGTGTCTGTAAAAGCCATTTATCTTATTTTATATAAAGTTTACCTAAACCATATGTAGACATTTTACCATTACCAATTGTAGATATATGAATAGTTTCATCTTCACTAGATTCTGTATAAGTACAATAGATAGATGCATTTGCATCTGAATCTACTGTATCATCATTAGCATGTGGATCTGGAAATCCTGTATAGTCTCCTGCAGAATATGTTTGATTGTCTGATATTATTCCAGAACCATTTCCTGTATCGTATGATAACTGCACTACACTTGGAGTATCGTCTGACCATACTGCTATATAATACCATGCATCAGCCACTAATGTGGGCTTTGATGATGGATTGAAATTCATTGTATACCATTTTAGAGACTCGCTTTGGTCTAAGTCTTCTTCTTCTGTCATACTATTATCTACTAGATCTAATGATGAGTCATACAAAGCACATTTAATTTTGCCACCACCAGATAAACCTCCGTCATCTAATATGTAAGCTGAGATACTATCTCCAGTACCTCCAGTTGATTCCATTTGAAATTTACATGCAATAACTTTATCTCTGATATATACTCTATTAAGGTCTGGTTCTCCAGTATTTCCAAACGTAGGCATTCTATTCCACCGTCATAATTTTTAATTCCTTAGAACCACCATAGAATAATATTCTACCAGTTCCTTCTATACTTAGAGGAGTTTCCTCATCACCCATAACATCTTCATATGAACCATATATTAATAAATCATCATTTGCATCGCTAAAACCTCCAGCTGTAATACTCTCAGGAAAAGATTCTCCGTAACTTTCATCATCTACAATTACTCCATCTCCAGTATCCTCATTTGCATAAACACTAAAACTTCCCGTACCAGTTGTTCCCCATATAGTTATATAATAATAAGTATTTGCAGTTAGTGATGGTCCATCTCCAGAGTATGTAAATTCATACCAATCATCAAAGGATGTATCTAGGGTGCTCAATTCTACTGTTGTACTGTCAGCTATTAAATCATAATCAGTATCATATATACAACATTTAGCTTTTGTAGTCCCACCTGGCATTATACTCCATTTTATATATGCAGTAATACTAATGAGAGTAAAATCAGAGTTTCCTGTTTGATATTTTCCACCAACTATATAATTTGGCAGATTAAAGTTTGTATCAGATGTACCTTGATATCCAAATGTAGCCATATTTAATTCCTCATATTAATTTGTTACAAAGATTAACTCTTTAGATCCACCTGAAAAAGATAGTCTACCTGAGTTTGCTAGATACAGAGGAGTTTCCTCACTGCCACCTTCACTTATTGTTAAGTCTAGATATGGTTTATTATCTGCATTATCTGCAAATACTCCTCCATTATACTGATAACCAGTTGGTGCTGAATTTTTATAATCTCCTGTATACTCTCTTAAACATATTTTTGTAGTACCAGTTTTATTTATATCTTCCCTACCATCAGAACCAGATTCCCCATCAGGTAAATCTGTTGAACCGTCTATATTACATATATTCCAATCACCTGAATTCCAATTTCCATCTCCATCTCCACTTTCTTCATTAAATCTACCATATATATTTCCTGTAAATGAAACAAAATCACTTGTAGTTAATGTATCTGATTGTGTTCCCTTTAGACAACAAACACCAGTATGCCCATTAGTGTTACCATATATGTAGATTATAGCTGTATCAACATTATCAGAACCGATATCTGAAGTATCGAAATAAAAAAAACTTCTTCTAACTCCATAAGTTGTTTTAGCTAACCAAGAACCTGCAATATTTAAACTAGTATTTTCATTATCAATTGCACTATCCCCAATCTCTGCATCTCTAATATTACTCCAAGTATCCACACCAGATTTTATTACAACTCCATCTTTAGTAGTGGAAGTATAAGTAGTTCCATCAATATATACAGGAACGCCACTTAACAACAACCAATCTTCACCAGCGGATGTAGGATATTTCTTATAATATATTTTATCACTTATCTCTATCAGTTCATGAATAATCTCATTTGATGATTCACCATCCTCATTCCACATAAGAGGTTTAGCTATTTTAACAACATCTCCATCAGCAGTTTGAATCACAAACTCACCGTTCTCATTAGGAATATATGCCTTTTCTCCACCTTGTTGTGTATAAGAATTAAGGATAGAAGAATTATTTAATTTTACTATTTCAGTTAAATTAAAGGTGTTTATAGTTCTAGTTGTTTTAATATAGGAAGTTAAACGCCACCCATTATATCTAATTCTTAACCAAACATCAGATTGTATTTCTATTTCAACAGTATACTTATTTACTAATTGAAGATTCAAGGGTGGGTTATAATTAACACTAACCCCATCAAGAGTTAATGATATTGGATACATAACAACATCAAAATTTTTTCTTATAAATTTAATTATATTATTAATATTATTACTAATTCTAACTTTAAATCTAGCATTCTTAGTTTCATAACCACCATCTTTGGACTCAAATTCTGCATCAAGATCATCCCACTCATCAACAGAAGGGTTAGTTCCCTCTCCTATTTCAGACCACCAATGTATAGGCCCAGATGAAATAATGTATCTCTTATGAGTAGAATCTATTTGAAATACCTTTTGTCTTTCTTTTCTTTCTGATTTAATCTCATCATTTAGATTTACATTATTTAGCCAACTCCATGAAGTTGCCATATTATTTTACCTTTTTTATATTATATATAACAAAGAATACAATTAACCATCCTAATATTTGTAGTAAAGTTAATGTTTCATTAAATATTATTATAGCAAGACATACTCCTGTAATAGGTTCTATGAAATCTATAATACCGTTATGTAGACTCCCAACCCTTGTTATTCCTTTTATCCAGAATAGATAAGCTGTGATAGATACAACCCCTACAAGAGTGAATATCATAATCCATCCTATGGGAGTCAATTTTCCTATACTTCCAATATCTACATTACCAGTGAAGATTACTAAAATAATTATAGATGCTATTATGTATTGCCATACTATTCTAGTAGGAATTGATATTTTTTTACCTTCATTAAATTTAGAGTAAAGTGCACATCCTAATGCAGCTATCAATATTCCTAATACACCTATAATCATCATTAGAAACCACCTGCTAGGAACACACCAATTATACCTAATATTACTAAAGATACACTTTTTATTTTATTATCTATTTTACCCAAAATTATATCTATTATAAGAATCATTAGAGGAAATGACCAGAATAATGCTAAAAGCTGTATTATTTCTATATTATCTAAAGCTATCCAGAATCCTATAGTTTCTATAGTATAGAATACTCCTATACCAATCATAACTTTCC
>Ga0272441_10011500_pt1 | contig 13124 bp, 16 predicted proteins | sample SSMProp6N_FD_193582 | JGI IMG/M metagenome (GOLD analysis project Ga0272441, IMG submission 193582) | Marine sediment archaeal communities from Little Sippewissett salt marsh, Falmouth, MA, United States - SSM-Prop-6N | ecosystem: Environmental > Aquatic > Marine > Wetlands > Sediment ... | reverse complement strand
CGCCTCAGGGGCAAAATCTCAAAAGAAGGTGTCAAATCTCATGATCCTATCGCTTAAAGTGGTAAACTTTTCACGCCCATCTTTGGTAAACTTTCATGCGCCCATTGACAATAGACGGACTTGGGAATAATCCTTTACTGAAACATAACCTTAATAAAGGGAAAAAATATGAGAAAAACAATAAATATAAAGATGCTATAAATGAATATAAGAAATGTTTTTCATACCCCGGAATAACTAAGCCTCAGGAAATAGCTGCAAATATATTAATTGGAAATTGCTATTACTATATATCAAATATAAAGGAAGCAGAAAACCAATATAAAAGTGCATTGGAAATATCAGAACAACTTGAAAACAAAGAAGAAAGATTCCAAGTAAAGTCTATAGCTCTTGGCAACATCGGGAATATTTATTCAGATAAAGGAGATCTTGAGGAAGCTCTGAAATACCTCAATGAGTCTCTCTTTATTGCCAGAGAGATAGAATATAGTAAGGTTGAGGCTAATTCTCTTAACAGCATAGGTAATATTTATTCAGCTCAAGGAAATCTTGGCGAAGCTCTGAAATACTATGAAGAAGCCCTCGTCATTCACAAAGAGACAGGATACCGTCTGGGTGAGGCTAATTCTCTTGGCAACATCGGGAAAATTTATTCAGATAAAGGAGATCTGGATGAAGCCCTGAAATACCATGAAGAAGCCCTCGTCATTGATAGAGAGATAGGATACCGTCTAGGTGAAGGCTCTGATCTTGGCAACATAGGTAATATTTATTCAGCTCAAAAAAATCTGGACGAAGCCCTGAAATACTATAAAGAGACCCTCGTCATTCACAGAGAGATAGGATACCGTCGGGGTGAGGCTACTTCTCTCGGCAATATTGGGAATATTTATTCAGAAAAAGGAGATCTGGACAAAGCTCTGAAATACCTTAAAGATGCCATAGATATTGAAAAAGATATAAGATATCGCAAGGGCGAGGCTATTGATCTCGGCAACATAGGTAATATTTATTCAGATAAAGGAGAACTGGACAAAGCTCTGAAATACTATGAAGAAGCCCTCGTCATTCACAGAGAGATAGGATACCGTCTGGGTGAAGCTATTTCTCTTGGCAACATAGGGGATCTTTATTCAAAAAAAGGAGAACTGGACAAAGCTCTGAAATATCTTAAAGAGTCTCTAGTTATCTTGGAGAAATGTAATTTAATGTTTGGTCGTACAATTATAAAAAATAATATTTTAGAAATCCAAAACAAAGTAAAGGTCAAATCTACCGATGACTCTTGAGTAAATAAGGGAAACAGGGGGAAACAGGGGACATCCTAAAAGAATATGGAAAACACGGGACGTCTGTGAAATATGGACATTTAATAGAGATGAGACGCGACCCCTATTACTTTTCAATATATGGTGAAATATCATACGTTAGAACTTGACTTAATCTATCCATTTATTATTTTAAACCCAATATCTATTTTTATGGATTCTATTGTGATTACCTGTTGAATGAAATTTATGTTTCTATATTTGATTAGCAGTCGCTTTTATTTCTTCAAAGTAATTATTAGACAGTGTGAATTCCTTACATACAAGGAGGCCACTAAATGGCAAGAATCGAGGAAAGCATAGCGATCAAACGACCAGTCGACAAGGTGTTCGCCTACGTTACTGATGCAAAGAACTGGCCGAAATGGCAATCCTTCATACCAGAGGCGGAGCAGACGTCTCCGGGCAGCGTGGGCGTCGGGGCCACCTTCAAGGGAATCAGCCACATGATGGGCCGGAATATGAAATGGACCGCCACCGCCACGGAATACGACTCAAACAAGAAGTGGAGCAAAAACATTACCAGCGGCAACATGGCGATCGAGGAGCACGTAACCTGCAATCCTGCTGAGGGGGGCACAAACTTCTCCATCGCTTATGATATGAAGGCGGGCGGGTTTCTCAAGCTCTTGTCACCACTGATGGCAAGTTCAATGCGCAAGGAGACCAAAAAGAGCCTCGGCAACCTGAAAAATATTCTGGAAGCATAAGAAATAAAAAGGACATTTCTAAACAGCTTTAAATATTGGGGATTTTCAAATTTTTCATTCTTAATAAACAAAATCATAATAAATTTTATTCTGAACCATAAATTTTAGCACGTAATATGGAGCCCCTTCGGAGCCGAAGAGCGAGAGCAGAAAAAATACGGGTAAAGCGATTTATGTTTGAGCGTAGCGAGTTTAATCGCGACCGTATTTTTTCCAACGAGTGAATGAACCCGTAAGGGCGGTTCCGTGGGGTGCATTTCTTTGGTACTTTCTTTGGGCACTCAAAGAAAGTACATAATAAAAATTTGGTGGGCCACATAGGATTTGAACCTATGACTTCTACCGTGTGAAGGTAGCGCTCTCCCCCTGAGCTAGTGGCCCAAAGCAGAGAAACTATACAGTCCGGACTTATGCATGTCAAGTGGAATATAAGACTGGTTTGTCTTGTAGAGATATAATATCATTACATAAATCCAATTAAGTTACAAACTTGAATTAAACTTTAGCTTGAAGATAAGGATGTTGTCCAAGCAAGGATCTTTCCGAAATTAATTTTCAAATTTACTTGTCACGCATACGCAAGTGATGAAAAATTCGAGACCCGACAGTGACGACAAGGTATAGTGTTCCGGCCAGGATGATCGTAGTTGCACCGGCAGGCAGATTAGGGCCGTAACTGAAAGCCAGGCCGCAGCTTGTCAAGGCGATGGTGATGCCTATGGACAGGATCATCATATGCCACATCTTTTTTGAGAACTGGCCGGCAATAGCTGCCGGCAGGGTAAGCAAGGCAATCACCATAATAATTCCAACCACGGTTACCAGCAATACGACTGTCAATGCTGTCAAACACAATAGCAGCAGGTAATAGAACTCTACATTGAGACCGCGCAGTCTTGCAAATTCCTCGTCAAAACATACGGCCATGAACTCTTTGAAAAAGAGTAATCCGGCGCAGATCACCAGTATATCCAGCAACCCTATCAACCACAGATCGTTTGCGGAAACCATGAGTATGTTTCCGAACAGATAACTCATCAGGTCTTCGTTATATCCGGGAGTTTTCACGATGAAGAGGATACCGACGGCCATTCCTATGGCCCATACAGCACCTATTATGGTGTCTTCGCGCTGCCTGGTACCGGCACTGACCACACCGATGACTACGGCTGAAACCAGGGCCGCAATGATCGCTCCGTACATAGGGTGCAGCCACTCAACGTGATAAACGATCTGAAAGTAGCGGGCAGCACCTAAACCTCCCAGTACGCTGTGCGCTATTGCTCCTGCTATATAGGTGATGCGCCGGGTGACCACATAGCTGCCGATAATGCCGCAGGCAATGCTTGCCAGGATGCCGGTCAGCAGAGCATATTGCAGGAACGTGTAATTGGGTAAATCGTGCAGAAACTCAATCACTTGTATTCTCTCCATCAAGTATTGTATCGTGTCGGACCATGTGCATATCACAACCATAGATTTCATTAATCACTGCACCGTTTATCTTGCTTGTCGGATGAACGATCACCCGTTTGTTTACACAAGCGACTTTTTTGACATAGCGGGAAACAAAGCCCAGATCATGAGTTACCAGGGCAATTGTCATTCTTTGATTCAGCGTATTGAGGATCTCGTAGAACTCGGTTTCGATGGCAGCATCGACATTGGCTGTCGGTTCATCCAACAGGAGAAGCTCCGGTTCGGAAACCAGTGCGCGTGCAATCAGTACACGCTGGCGTTGTCCGCCAGACAGATCGGAAAATGACAAGTGGCGATACGGATACATTTCAACTTTTTTTAATGCTTCCATAGCGGCCAGCTTGTCAGCCTTATTAAACATTCCAAACCTGGAACCATTGCCGAGGCGTCCCATCAGAACAACATCCAGTACATCGACCGGAAACAGTGGATCGAGCGAGATATACTGGGGCATGTAGCCGATACGGGACCTGGCCTTTACAGGCGGCAGACCGAAGACGCTTATGCGGCCGCTCTGGGGTTTGAGAAGCCCCAGGATAAGTTTCAGGAGCGTGGTTTTTCCGCCTGCATTCGGCCCTACAATGGAAATAAAATCATTTTCCTCAATCAGCAGGTTGACATCCTGCAGGACCTTATATCCGTTATAGGAAAACGACAGGTGTTCCACGGAAACAACTGTATTTTTCATAATACTTTCTCCTGTTCACTCCCCCTCAAATCAATTTGCATAAAAAATTTGTTATTCATTGATCAGGGCCTCCCGGATGAGTAAGGCCATAGTTCTGAAATTCTCAAGATAATCTCCGGGCAGAGGATTGATGGGAACTACTGCCCCGCCGATCTCCCTGGCTATGGTCTCTGCATTCTTCCCGGCAAACTGTGGCTCAACAAAAATCACTTTTACTTTATCATTTTTAGCCGATTCAATGAGCCCCTTGAGCTGCTTTGCACTTGGCTGTTTGCCCTCGATTTCCACTGCCACCTGAGTAAGCCCGTATGACTCGGCAAAATAGCCGTAAGCAGGATGGAATACATATAATTTGCCACCCTTCACCGCAGTAAGGGTATGTGATATTTCAGAGTCGATCCGGTCCAGGTCGGCCAGAAAAGCCTGTAAATTATTTTCAAAAACCGACTTATGGGAAGGATCGAATTTGCTGAGAGTTTCATAAATAGTTTGAGCCTGAATCTTGACCCGTTTGGGATCAAGCCAGATATGGGGATCAGGGATTTGAGCACCATTTGAATTTCTGAAATAACGTAGCGCAACCCCCTTGCGCGTGTCGACTATATTGAGGCTTGGATAGTTTTTTTGTGTTTTATCAATAAATCCTTTTTCGAACGGAGTCCCGATCCTGAAATATACCTGAGCCCGGGAAAGCTCGGCCATCTGTTTCGGAGTCGGTTCATAGGTTGCAGGTGACTGCCCCGGACCGACCAGTACCTCTACATCAACGTAGCTACCCCCTATTCTTTCCACGAAATAGGCTTGAGGCAGAATGCTGACAAATGCCTTGATTGTTGTTTGTGAGTCAGCGCTAAGAGCTGATCCGCAGACGGAAAACCAAACAATCGAGATAACACCTATGAGCAATTGCCTGTTCATGTCGTACCTTTTCGATTAAAGTGCGAATTCATTGCTTACCTGCCGGATACCTATTGGGAATGACAGCAGACAAGGAAACGTTCCTGGCAATCCGCACATTTCTCAATCGAATGATCAAGGAGAAATTCATCGATGTGTTGTTTTTGATTCGGGTTTAGTATCCCGGTTCCATTACAAAGCGGGCAGATATTACCCAGGGCCGCCACGATTGCTGAGCGGATGAATTCAGACCGGTTGGGTATCTCATTAATAACCTTGAGCAAATCTTCATCGACCTTAAATGTTATCACTTCCTGTTTCTTCTTCATGCTTATGTACATCCTTTTTGGTAATACATTGTAATACCATTATAATAATCGCTGTCCTGATTTTGTCAAGTTTCTTTTGTTGTATGAAAACAGAATGAATTATGAAAGATGGTGATCTGAAGTATATTGAAAAATATAAGACGGCTTGAGATATGAAGCAGAATTAATGTCCAAATCCGTAAAGATGTTAGCCAAAACTATTGTATCACAATCATAAAAAAGGGGAATTTCCAACAATAGCCGATATTGCAGGAAATTCCCCTTTGCTTTTAAAATGTATTCTTATTTGGGAATATTCTTTAAATACCTGTAGTAATCTGAATCAGATCCCAGAACAACTATGGAGTTTTCAAAAGTTGCTTCTTTATACGTGTTAAGGGTCTTGTAAAAGGCATAAAAATCAGGATCCTGATTGTAAGCCTCACCGTAGATTTTGGTAGCCTCGGCATCCGCTTTACCCCGGATTTCTTCAGCTGTTTTGAATGCTCCGGAGGTGATTGATTTTAATTCTTTATCCATTTGACCCAGAATCCCGGCTTTCTTACCCTCTCCTTCCGACCTGAACTGGGCGGCTTTGCGCTTGCGCTCGGAAATCATCCGTTCGTACACTTTCTGGCGGACCTGTTCCACGTAATTGATACGTTTGATCCGTACATCTACGAGCTCCATGCCGAATTCCGGCATGGCTTTCGAGGCCTCAGCCAGAATTGCTTTCATGATACTTTCCCTGCCCAGAACGATAGTTGCCACTGCGGCTTTATCTTCGAAAGCGATTGATGAGTAGCCTTCCTCTTCCAGAGCCGTCTCCATCTCACTTGAAGTTCTCACCAGCTCAACCAGTGGATTGGCTGATACGAAATCTTTCACCACTGAATCAATAGTGTCATCAAGTTTGGCATAGGCTTGATCATATGTGCCGATTACCTGAAGGAATTTCAACGCGTCAACAATGCGCCATCGGGCAGTCACATCAACCCATATGAAACGTTTATCCCTGGTGGGGATTTCCTTGGGATCGCCATCCCATCTGAGGATCCGTTTATCATATCGATGAAGTTCCTGAATAAAGGGCAGCTTGAATCTGAGCCCGGCATCGGTGATAGGATCTCCGACCGGCTTGCCGAATTGGGTAATCACTACCTGGTCCCATTCGTTGACCTTGTACAATGAGCTGGATAATATTATAAATCCCAGAACAACGATTATTATTACTACCATTGACCTTGTCGAGTTCATTTCGCACCTCCACCGTTTTCCCTGATCTTATTCAACTCAAGCAAAGGCAGAATGGTTTGCTGCTGGCTGTCAATAATATACACCTGTTTGGCCTTGGGTATGATTTCCTGGTAGGTTTCCAGGTACATTCTGCGCTTCGTCACATCCTTGGCACTGCGATATTCCTTGAGGACATCTACAAACCTGGCTGTTTCCCCTTTGGCTCGATTCACGCGTTCAAGTGCGTATCCGCGGGATTTATTTATGACTCTTTCCGCCTCCCCCCTGGCCTTGGGAATCTCTTGGTTGTATGTCTCCTGGGCCTGGTTGATGAGACGCTCTTTTTCCTGCTGGGACTCGTTTACCTCGTTAAAGGCTCCCTTGACTTCATCAGGAGGTACAACATTCTGCAGCCTGACATTCACTATATAAATTCCGCTGTCGTACTGATCGAGGGTCTGCTGGAGTTCTTCTTTAAAAATTCTGTTTACTTCTTCCCTGTTCTGCAGGACATAGTCAAAGGTCCAATCTCCTACAATTCTGCGGATGGCTGATTCACTGATATCCCGCAGGGTTTGTATTGGATTGTTAATATTGAAAAGAAATTTTCTCGGATCTCTTCTGCGAAACTGTACGATCCATTCTACATCAATGACGTTCAGGTCTCCGGTAAGCATCAACGACTCACGCTGACTCTGGGGATCCTTCTCAAAACGGCTTCGTATTCCGGGCTTGACACTTGTAAAACCAAAGGACTCTGTGTCTACCTTGTCGGTATGAACTTTCGTAACGTCGTCAACCCCGAATGGAATCTTAAAATGCAATCCGGGCATGTTTGTTTTAGTGTATTGCCCAAACCGAAGTACGACTCCCCGATGGCCGGCAGGAATTGTATAGGCCGCGGTATAGACCCCGACGATGATCAAAAGGGCGATTACTATGATTCCAAAAAAGCTTTTATCCCCTCCGCGTTTGCCTTTAAATCCCTTTGTGAATTGCCGGATAAGGTCAGCAATATTTTTGGTGTCTTCCGTAAAACCTCCCTGATTATTTGGATCCCATGACATGTGGACTCCTTTCATGCTATTATAGAATATATGATGTACCTGCTGTTTACTGTGATGTCAATGACCTTAAACGTATTCCGGGCAGATCATGCTCAGGGAAGAACTTCGTTGGGAATAGATGCTTTCAGCTCCACGTATGGAGATTTGCTTGCCTTGAGTGACGTGGCTGAATTAAAAACAAGATTTTCCTTGTCTTGATTTGCACTCCAGGTAACATAGACTGAGATCTCCAGTATGTCTGAAGATCGTGCAACAGACCAGAACCGATAGTAATTATAGTTGCCTTGCCCTATTGTTTGTTTGTCATTATGCCATGTAAAAGCCAACTCCAGGTCATTTGTATCCAGTTGTTTGAGTTGTCTTAGTTTGGAATTGGCAAGTGCTGTTGCAAAAGTGTGATTTTCCACATATGCATTTGATTTGCTGGAGACTATATAAAGACGGGAAATCGCCACCGTGAATATCGAGAAAATCAGGACAGCGATAAGAACTTCAATCAGGCTGAATCCTCTTTTCATTTCCATTCCCGCCACTGATTTTTATATATCCAAAGTTGAGGAGATCCTGATGAAGGTAAAATTCGTAACGCTACGGAAGTATTAATTGATTTCAGGTAGATAGTTCCAGCATTGCAACTCCCCATTGCTGAAAAACTTACTTTGTTGCCAACAAGGCTTACACCATCCGAAGGCATGGAAGTTTTATTTGGACCGGTCAAAGCAGAAGATCCAAATTCAATGTCTTTGAACAAACCATACGGACCGATCTGTTCTTCATCAGGATCTTGAGTGTTGTCATTATCCCGGTCGCAAAACGTCAGATATGATCTCTGGTCCGGATAGAACAAAACTCTCCAGGTAAATCCCTGGTCGATTGCCTTGAGGCGTGCCATGGCCAAAACTCCGGAGAGTTCGTCGGTTTGATATTGCATGGTGTGTCTGGCAGAATATATTCCGAGAGCAGGCAGCGCAAGAACTGCCAGAACAGCCACAATAAGCATGACCACGAGAAGTTCCAGTAGGGTGATTCCGTTTTCGTTCATTTTATTATACATGATTTTCCAATCTGATTTTTTCAGTAACCGGGTATTATGGTTATATGGTGAGGAATTTGGCATTATCGATGCTTTGCAGGAATAATCCGCAACTTAAATAGTATGTTTGCTGTTTTCTCTGCTATGACCTCCCGTTACTGCAATATATTTCAATTAAAACAGTTTACACACCCTGGTATGTTTTTACCAGTAATTTTATCACGGTGAATACTATCGGTTTATCCGTATGTGGTCTTATCAGGCCTCTAAGGGGGGATTTATCATGTAAGCAGTCTTTTCCTTAACCTGATCACGGATAAAGACCTTTCTTTCAACAATATCGAGTCTTCCTTGAGCAAACAATTGTATCGCCTTGGGGTAGATCTTGTGTTCTAGAGCTAGTATTCTGTCTTTCAGTTCTTCTTCCGAATCGTCCGGATAAACAGGCACTGCGGCCTGAATTATAATCGGGCCGGTATCAACACCATCATCAACGAAATGCACGCTGCAACCGGATAATTTCACTCCGTGATCAATTGCTTTCTGCCGAACTTCCAGACCTGGAAAAGAAGGCAGAAGTGCCGGATGAATGTTCATTATTCTCCCTGGAAAATGTTTCAGGAATTCAGGGGTGAGGATACGCATGAATCCGGCCAGTACCACCAGTCCAACGTCAAATTCTTTCAATGTTTTAACAAGTTGCATATCGAAATTTACCCTGTCGGGATAATGTTCATGTGAGATTACCTTGGTCGGAATATCATACTTTTCTGCCCGTTTCAGGGCATATGCTTCTTCAACATTACTGATAACGACAGCGACAATACCATCAATATCACTTGAAGCACATGAATCCATGATTGATTGCAGATTTGAGCCGCTTCCGGATACAAGAACACCGAGACGGATCATAGATCCTCCAGAATTACCGTCTTGCCATCTTTCTTTCGTTTTTCAATCTGCCCGATGATTTCACCTTTTTCTTTAAGTCCTTTAAGCCTGAGCAATACATCATCCGCTTCATTTTGTGAGACGATCAGCGCCATGCCGATTCCCATGTTAAAGGTTCGGTACATCTCTGAATCATCGATTTCTCCTACGTTCTGCAGCAATTTGAATATCGGTGGAATTTCCCACGATTTTGTCTTAATAACAGCGGTTGACCTGTCGGAGAGAATCCTGGGGATGTTGTCAATAAAGCCTCCACCGGTAATATGTACGATACCTTTTATTTGGAAATCTCTCAGGACATTCAATATGCTCTTCACATAGATACGGGTTGGAGTCAGTAGTGATTCAGCTAAAGGTTGACCCAGGTCTTCTATGTAGCCATCAAGTTTCATCTGTGCCTTATCAAAGAGCACTTTTCTTACCAGGGAGAAACCATTGCTGTGGATGCCGCTCGAGTGAAGCCCTATGATAACGTCACCTCTGGAAATCTGTGTTCCATCTATGATCTTATCACTCTCAACAACACCTACTCCAAAACCGACCAGGTCATATTCGTCTTCTTTATACATCCCGGGCATCTCGGCTGTCTCTCCACCTATAAGAGCGCAGCCTGCTTCGATACATCCTTGAGCAATACTGGATATTACGGTTTTGGCTCTTTCTACATGCAGTTTGCCCATTGCTATATAATCAAGGAAGAAAAGCGGATGAGCCCCCTCAACAATAAGATCATTGACCACCATGGCAACCAGATCTATACCAATACCCTCATGATTGTTGGCCATAGATGCTATCTTGAGTTTTGTCCCTACTCCATCAGTTGATGAAACAAGAACCGGATCATTGTATGTGCTTGTATCAAGGCGAAAAAGGCCAGCAAATCCGCCTAGTTCACTATAAACCTCGGGCCGGAATGTATTTTTAATTATAGGTTTTATCGCTTCAATCAGAAGATTCTGTTTGTCGATATCAACCCCAGCATCTTTATAGGTTAAAGACATTAATACACCTCCATAAGTTACCTACTATAGGATATTCATATTAGTCAATTACACTTTTATTTGATAATTACAGATTCAAATTCCATGAGATGGGATGCGATTTTCGATTGTATGTTTAAAAAATGCTGGCTAGGATGCCGATAATCTTTTTTGGTAACATGAACAAGCTTCTATAAGATCAGCCATAATGCAGATTAATCTCCGGCTGCAACGTATATCACAGGCCTCTCAGGTATCCCCTGATAGCTCTGGTGGGAAAAGAATTACAACCCTATTTCCTGCACGATGACGACCATTCAATCATATGCGTGGGAGATAACTGGAATCGTGAGATCCGGTTGTATGAACAGGGAAGAAGGTCTGGAAAAAGTCTCTCAGGACGAAGATATGCAGATGGTTGGATATGCATCCAAGTTGTTAGACATTGCCATTGATTGATACGGAAGGATCAACCTCAACATCTTCCTGTATCAGCATCAACGGCTTGGCGTCCTTTGAATTGACCTCTTTAAGGAATCTTTTTAGAAGGATATCTTCCGGATCTTTGACACTTTTCAGGGCCTGTGCCAGATCAATCTTTCCGGCAGCAAAGGTTTCATGCCCTCCCCCCTTGCCAATTCCGAGACAAATTTTATGTGCCAAAACACCGGCCATATAACTTGCGCGGGTGGTACGGATCGAAAATAGAAGGGACCCGTTGTGATGTCCATAACACATGCACCACCTCGCCCCTTGAAGATTGATAAGAGCATCGGCAAACTCCCCGATCATTTCAGGCCATTCAATCATTTCTATGCGGGCCACAACTGCATCACCATATATCCTTGCGTTCTTTAATACGGAAAATAGCTCAATAAAATATTCTCTCGGCATCTTGGGGTGTTCGATTCGCGACAGTTTCTTCTGCAATGTGTAGGGAAAGAGAAAGATTGATGCTCTGATGTCTGCATCTGTTGATTGGCGACCCAGGTCACGCGTATCCGACTTGATTCCATAAAACAATGCAGTGGCGACTTTTTTATCAACCGGGATACCCATCTGGCGGATATATTGGGTTATGATTGTTGAAGTACTTCCTATGTCACGACGAACATCAACATAATCAGCCTTGGTGGAGGATTTTCGTAAAGGGTGGTGATCGATAACGATAGTTGGATTGACGCCTTTGGGCAAATTGACATTCCCTGTATTGGGCTGGCAATCGACCAGTGCAATTACCGAGTAGTTGCGCGGTGTAATCGAGTGTAATGGCACCATGTCGATGTCGAGGAGCTTTACCATGCTTTTGTTTTCCGCTCTACCAATAATTCCATTATAGGCTATGATCGATGAAATCCCCATTGTTTTACGGAAGAGATGTTTCAGCCCAAAGGCTGCAGCGATGCTGTCGGGATCAGGATTTTCATGGGTAATAATCAAAACTTTGCGTTTGCCTTTTACAAGGGCAAGAATTTTTTCTTCGATTTCCTGTTTTGTCATTGTTTGCCACCTATGCGATTGATTAGATCAATACTCTTCGCTATATGAGTTCCTTTCCAGTAAATCTTACGGCAGGAGGGGCACCTGGCAAATGTTTCCTGGGTTGAATATACATACTCCGGAACCAAGCCATGGACTTCCTGAGGTTCTACCGAGACAAGCTCTATGTTGCAAATGCAGCAGCGGCTGAACGGACGGCGCTTGCTTCTGAGATGAAAGCGTTCTTCAATTCTTTGTAGCTGATTCATAATATTGTCATCATCTACGACATAAAACCCTTTTTGATCAACCATCTTTTTTCTTCTGGTTAACACCACACGACCGCAAGCTGTCGCTGATCGCATTTTCGCCCTGTCCCAAAATGGCATAAATTCGGCATCAAATCCCATAATCCTCAGCCATTTGGCAAGGCGCCCGAGATTCTGGTCACACAAAAACATTACCTCTTGGTCTGAATGCATCTTGAATATGGCTGATTTCTTTGTCTGGGTTTATAGCTACCACATCAAACCTTAGTGGTTTTCCTTGAAGCCCCTTCTTGTTAATATAAAGTTGGGATGCCCGAATTATTCTGTTCTGCTTCCATAGAGGAATCCAATCCAACGGATTGCCGCACCTTTCATTTCGTGCGGATTTAACTTCGACGAAAACCAGGGTTTTCTTATCCAGGGCAATTATATCGATCTCAGCAAAACGTGCATGAAAGTTCATCTCAAGAACCTTGAACCCTTTCTTCTTCAGATAGCGCCGGGCTATTTTTTCTCCCTGGCTACCCTTGGCCCTGGTTGATTTCAACCACACCCTTGAAACTCCTTCTATGTATAGGACATGGACCTAAAGTCCTGATAGCGTCATAATGAGCACGGGTTGGATATCCTTTATGTCTTGCAAAATCATATCCGGGATGTTGTTTATCCATCTCCAGCATATATTCATCGCGTGTT
>Ga0272441_10011499_pt1 | contig 13125 bp, 11 predicted proteins | sample SSMProp6N_FD_193582 | JGI IMG/M metagenome (GOLD analysis project Ga0272441, IMG submission 193582) | Marine sediment archaeal communities from Little Sippewissett salt marsh, Falmouth, MA, United States - SSM-Prop-6N | ecosystem: Environmental > Aquatic > Marine > Wetlands > Sediment ... | reverse complement strand
GTCACTAGCCTGGCCATGCGCAGCCAGAGTTCCCAGTCTTCAATGCAGCAAAAATCCTTGTTTTCATCAAAATATCCGGCACATTCCAGGGCCTGCCGCCGAACTACAAGCGAGGATGTGACAAACCGGCTGGCATTCAGAATATCCTGATAACGGTAATCAATGTAGCCGGCCTTTGATTTACCAAATTTCTGCTGACGATAAAAAAGAGTTTCAGCGACCGGGACGAGATCGCTGGCAACGCCGATAATTTCAGAAGACTGAAAATGCGGCAGTTGCATCTCCAGTTTCCGCACATGCCAGACGTCATCCGAATCGAAAAAAGCGATGAACTTACCGTGCGACTGTTGTATCCCTAGATTTCGGGAAGCAGCGATGACACCCTCATTGCGAAACTGAAAATATTGAATGCGCTCATCCCGGAACGACCGAACGATATCTGCAGTGCCGTCTTGAGAATAATTGTCAATGACGATCAGCTCAAAACGGGGATACGTCTGGGCCAGCAGAGACCGAATCGCCGCGCCGATATAACCCGAATGGTTATAGGTCGGCATGATGACCGAAATGAGCGGCTCGGAAGAAGTGTGTTCCTGCATGACTATTTTTGCTCTAAGCTGGCTTCCAAATGCCAGGATTCCTTTTTATTTAAAAACCCTTCACACAGCTCCATTGTTTTGATTATCTCTCGATTCATGTCGCCCTGCAGAAGAAACCCGGCACACAAGATCTTGTCTATACAATATTTTGCCGGTGGCGGAACGGGCTTGCTACTGGCATCAGGTTGAGCCAAAATTTCCACTCTATCCTTATTGTATTTTCTTTGATAAACCGCCGCAATCTTTTCAGCCACTTCCAAGATCGTCATCGGTTCTTCCCCTCCTAAATTGTACAGTCCCCCGCCCCAAGGCTCGGATACCTTAAAGAGAAAATGAGCGATCGCACGAGCAATATCATGAATCGGCACAAAATTACGGTATTGTCGGCCCGATGACTTCAGGACGATCTTTCCGGTCGTGACAACCTGGCGGCAAAGATCGTTAAAGACAAGATTCCAGCGGGCGATATCCCGGTCCGCCGGATAGCCATAACCGTTCGATAAACGCAAAATCAATGTTTCCACCCCGTGATAACGATGAAAGAAATTCACCACATCTTCCGCAGCCCGATGAGTCGAGGCATAAGGATGATGAGGACGGGTCGGCGTTTCTTCGGTAATGACCGGACCGGTGACATTTCCGTATACATGGATGGTTGAAATATATACGAACCTTTTTATTTCTTGCTGCCGGGCATGCTTCAACAAGCGGTATGTCCCTTTGACATTGACATCAAGCGCCAATTCAGGATCCCGCATGGAATCTGCCTCCTGCAAAGCAGCCAAATGGATGACGGCATCAATGCCTCGCCCGTTCATGCAGTCAGCGATGGTTTCCTCATCTAAAAGGTCCACCCTTAAAACATCAAACGCTTTCGACCATGCCGGGAGTACTTTACGGGTATCACGGGACGTAAGCAACACTTCGACATCGGGATGATTGTTTTTCAGATACTCGGCAATTCTGCCGCCCAGATAACTCAGGCCGCCGACAATAAGTATTTTCATCTGTTTATCAACCTCCAATCATACGGAATCTTATCCGAAAAGGGATCAAGTCTTACGATCTCATCCGGAGCATGCGGGATCGTGGCACAGTTGGCAACCAACGCCGGCTTGACGCCGGTCCCCTTAAACCCGTTCCAAACTTCAGCCGGGATCTGAACCAAACAATAATTATCTTCGCCGATATGTAATTCCATCAACTCACCCTTGGTTGATGATTTGGCACGATCATCGAATAAAACAAGTTTGATCATTCCTTGGGGCACGGCATAATTAAGAACCATTTCCTTATGGAGATGCCACCCCTTGATGACGCCGGGATAAACGGTTGAGAAATATATTTCCCCGAATTTCTGAAAATGATCGGCATCAGAGCGGAGCATATGCATGATCTTGCCCCGCTCGTCCGGTATCTGTTTTAAAGGCAGGATTTTAACACCATTAATCATCATACCCTCCTTAATTTTGACGGACTTTTTCAAATACAAAAAGTTTCTGGGTCCCGTAGTCACCCCAGGAAGGCAACTGCGAAAACCATCTGTTCCATTCCATATCGGGATCGGCCGGATCGACTTTGTTCCCCAGGGCGGCGGATAATAATGGCTTGATAACACGCGTGCCGACATAATATGTGCTGGAGAAATTCTTCAATTCAACTAACCGCATGACCGGATCCAAAGCCGCGATGACCTGATCTTCATCCAGATAACAGTTGAACTTTGGCACCGGGATATCCGGCATCCCCCAATCCCGTCGCAATTTGTTCAGCTTTTGCCAGCCCTGCCGGGTCGCCTCGGAAAGCAGGAGCAGCCCTCCGGACTTGACTAGGGCCGCACAATTTTGAAGGGCTTTATTCTGATTTTCCCAATTATTCAAATTAATGATGACGCGCGTCACCACAGCCTTGTCATACTCCTCCCTGCACCTGTTAAGAGCGAGGATATCCCCGATTTCAAAATCAATCCGGCCGCGCAACTTTCCGGCAAGTTCATCTTTTCTTGTCTGGGCTTCAGTAATCATGTCCGGAATGAAGTCGATACCGGTAAAATGGGCCTTTTTCTGAACGGCATACTGAACCGTGGAATAGCCGTTGGCGCAGCCAATATCGATAACCTTATCCCCGTCCTCAATATATTGTGCAATCGCGTGAATTTCCAAATCGATCGCCCGGTGATCCGACCATGACGCCTTGAATGAAGATTTATGTTGATCCGCCTGCTGGGTCCAATATCGGCGTATTTGATCCATTGTGTAAGTTGATTCCATGTTGCGCTCCTTATACAAGACTTAATTAATCCCGTTGATCGACACCGGTCTTGCCGGTCAACTCCTCAAACAAAGAAATATATTGATCCGCTTGGGACGAAGATCGGCAAGCATCCCGTAAAAGCCGGTCTATTTCAACCTCCGAATGATCCCGACTCCAAAGACATTTAAAAAGACCTTCGGCAAAATCCTCGGCTGAAAAATTCCGGGCCAGATAACCGGTCTTTTTTGATTTGATCAAATCTGGCGCCACCCCCACGTGAAAGGCCACCACCGGAGTTCCGCACATAAACGCCTGGTTGACCATTAACGGGCCGAAGTCATCCAATGACGGCACGGCCAGGACATCCGCGGCGTGATAAATACAGGCCAGCTGTCGCTCATCAATAATCCGACCCAAATGAACATGATCGAAAGAAAAATTTTTCAGTTCAAAACCGTTTTGCCTTCCGATCGTAACCAAGGTTATTGCATCCCGATACCTGTCAGCGAGAGTTTCCAATTTGGACTGCAATTCTTTTAAGGCAGATAATAGAATCCGCCCTCCTTTTCTTCGGTCCTGGAGGTTAAATGCACCGAATAAAATAATCTTCTTATCTTCGGGCAAATCAAGCTCGTCACGGGCCGTTTTCTGATCAATCGTTCTTGAGATCGTTTCCTCGACACCGAGAAAAACATCCTTAATCCGGGGCGCGCCAAATATAGAACTGACCTCAATACATTTCCGGGCTGTTGAAGATCCCGCCACGAAAGTTATCGAAAGTTCCTTATAGGCAGTTCTCTTTTGAGCTAAAATTCTGTTTGAGATATCATGACCTCCTCTTCGTGTCAGCTGGGGACAATCACCGCATGAACGTGTAAAGTGCATGCATTCGTTATTAAAGTGGCAACCGCCGGTCATAGGCTCGATATCCAAAGGAGTCCATACGATCGGCGCGCCTGTTGCTTTTTGGATTTGCCGGATCATATCAGCAGACAAGAAGGCCTGGATTGAGTATAGACAAACCACATCCACATCTTTTAAGAATTCTTTAATATCATCCCAGCAGATAAACGCGATATTAAAATTAAATAAACATCGGGGGCCAAAACGTGCCGTCCTTGATTTCCAGAGGATCTTTTTTCGAATCAATGAGACCCCTTTTGCTTTGGGGACCCCAATCACCTTCGTATCCTCCCTCCCGGATTGCAAGACTAACATAAATGAATCTATGCCCCGATCCAACAGCGCCCGGTGTAGACGATAAGCGGCTTTACCCGCCCCGTCCTGGAGTGTATTTGTAAAATGGACAACCCTCATACCAAATTCTTCTCCCGTATCGCCGTGTGAATGCTATCATCAGCCGGTTTGTCCTTATTCATCTCAAGAAGACATTGAAGCTTGGCATCCATGACCTTCATCATGGAATAACAGTTATTGATCTTCTTTTGAGCCGCATCAAATCCGATCAACCGCTCCAGCAACAAATAAACCCTGGCTCGTATCCAACGCTTCCAACCGCTGCCCGGAATACGAAAAAGCGGGACTTGCTCCAAATCCCGCAGATTGTCGGTTAAGGCGCTGGCAGCAAATGTCTTTTCAAAGCTGTCATGATACGGCAAAAAATTTGCGGTCTCAACCTCGCTCATTTGGGGTTCGGCTGATCCCGTACGGGTGATCTGTTGATGCATGCGGTTGATCTCGGGAGTTCTTTTCTCCGCTGGAATGGCCTGGTAATATTCGAGAGCCCGATCATATTCCTTGCTGACAAAATGATATTTAAAAAGCATCTCGTTCTTGTTCGGTAACTCTTCGATATAAAAAAGATTGCTCAGACCGTATTTTTTTGCCTGACGGCAAAACCGCTCAAAACGCTCCATGCGGACGGGATAGGTATTCTTCCCGTCCTTTGTTTCCCAAAAAAGCGTGCCCTTACTCATATCGATCCCGTATTTATCCGGGTCTTCGAATACCGCGCATCCGGGATAAAATTCGCAAAAAATAATCGAAGGATTAATCACGTCAAAGGCATTCTTGTTCTTTTTAAGCCACAAAAGCAATTCATTAAAATCTTCGTCCGTTTCACCGGGCAAACCGAACATGATATTGACGCTGATGCAAAGCCCGGCCTTCTTCCCTTCACTTAAGACCCGCGCCATATCGACATCTTTAGAAAGGACCTTCCCGACTTTCCGCAACAGACCAGTGCAGGGGGTTTCCATGCCGTATCCCAGCAAGGTGCATCCGGCGTGCTTTAATTTTTTATAAAGCGGCGTGCGCATCTCTTTACGGATGACCGCGTTCTCTAAATTCCATTTAACGCCGAGATCGGCCTCGATCATCAAATCACAAAATGTTTCCAATTCCTTGATATTGCCGTTTGAAATGTTGTCTGCCATCCTGATATAGTTAAGTTCCGGATAGCGGCTTTTCAGATACTTGACCTCTTCAAACATCCTCTTGCCCGAGCGGAACCGGTAAGGCTTCATATAGTTGCGCGCGCTGCAATAGATGCAATTATTGATGCACCCCCGGGTCGCGTACGACGGCAGGACCCGTGGATTCACATAATTCCTTAGATTAAAATCGCTAAAATCGGGAAAGGGCAATTCATCCAATTTCTTAATGAACTCGCGCGGACCCGCCGTGATGACGTCACCCTCTCGCTTATAAACAACGCCGGGTACTGCCCGGCCGTCATCCGCCTGAACGGCCTGAAAATACTCGACAAAACTGATTTCGCCTTCATCGTGACAAATAGCATCGATATAATCTTTGGCGATCAGCTCATCGGTGTTCCGCATGAACCAGGCCACTTCCGGCCCTCCGACTATATGCTTGAAATGCGGGTAAAAGGCCCTCAAATCCTGCAGGAAAATTTTGGTCAGCTCAAACGAGGCAGTAAAACACGCGCACCCGACTATCTTGGGATTCATGCGTCGAATCTGATCGATATAGTAAAGAAACAACGCCCGGTGATCACGATAAAAATCGAACATCTTATCCCGGCTGGCACAATAATCATAACCGTGGGCGATATCCCAGTAATCAGCGTATTCTCCGCCCCGGATGCTGTAAAGATGGGCGTTGATATCCAGGACCTTGGCCTTGATTCCATTATCGGCCAGATAACTTTTTAATAAAGCCAGACCGAGTGACGGGCATCCCACGCCCCATATCGGCAGCTGTAATAAAACTATATCGACCATTTACGTCTCCACCGCCTGATCCAGCAGATTCTGGCTTTTCAAAAAAACCTTTTTTTCAATATCAGAACAAGAAAATTCTTTAAATTTTTTAAAAACAAATTTTGCGATGAGTCTATTCCCTTCTTTAGAGAAATGCCCGCCATAGACATCTTCTGAATACAGCTCTCGCGGGTGATTCGCCAAGATCGGTTCCGTTAAATCGATCACATCGATCTCGCTCCTTAAATCTTCAAAAAATTTCTGATAGGGTAATTTTACCTGTGATGTTATCTCAAGGTCGATCAGTTGCGGCATCACCATCACCAAAGGCCTGTGACCTCTTTCTTCCGCCATCTGTTTAAATCTCATCAAAACTGCTTTTAAAAGCTGTGTAGCTTTATCGGACGAATACATGGCATGGGCATGTTGAATATTAAATTTCATGATCAGACTAAACGGCTTATTTTCGATATCAGGGGAAGTCTTACCTAATACGCGATAGAGATGACGGATCAGCAAACTTTTGAGCAGCTGAAAATTTCGATGTGGATTCCTGAAGAGGCTCGCAAGATACGGGAATCTGAATTGAATCGAGCGGAATTTGGCGAGATAGAATTCATCGTTCCTTTGAAGCTGCGGTAACTTTTCGCGCAATCTCGAGAAATCTTCCGGCGTCTGCATGACATTGGGCATCAGTTTCAGAGAATTTTCTTCTAATACAAATCTTGGTTTAAACGCAAATGTATTACCGAATTCCAAATAATGTTTCCAATAGGACTGAATGCGGCATATCGTTTCGGGAACAAAACCCAAGATCACGGTTTGAACGGACGGGGGCAACACGGTCCGCTCATATCTTAACAGCGCCTGGTCCACCCCATAATTGCCTACACCGTAATTGCTCACAGGCATTCCCGTCATTTTAGTCAAGAAGACCTGCCAGGTTTCCTGATCGTTCACTTGCCGACAAAACGTGTATGAATCACCGAACGTGGCAATCACTTCATCCTGCCCCTTAGCATGCGGATTGGTTCGAGCCCCCTTAGAATCGATCGTGAATTGCGTCCTTCCCTGTTTGGCCTTCTCACCCCCCGCTGTATTCGGTTTCCTGACCCATCCCAAAGTGCTATCGAATCCGTGTTTAAAAAACTTGGATAAACCAACTGGATCAAGGATGGGGAGTTCATCTTTCTCCGTAATGAGCCACTGAAATTCACGCCGAAAATACCTGACCGTTAGTATAAAGGAAACTTCACAAATTATGAGAATAAAAAGAAAAACAAGCATTAGCGACAAGTCCCCGTGGCATTATGAACGATATCTAAAGATAGGACCTGATCCACAAATCTATTCAAATTTGGACGATCCTGATTATTGTCAATTATCAAATCCGGCTGGGCCGGTTCTGGAAAGGGTATGTCTACGCCAACCACATTCTTGATTTTGCCTGCTCGGGCAGGCAGATAAAGCCGGCCGTTATCCCTTTGGATTGCCGTTTCCATAGTCACCTTTAAATAGATCTCGGCATAATCACCAATATTTTCTCGATTCCACTTTTGCCATTCGGGGAATATGGATAAAACAGCGGCGATCACGTGAATCCCCTGATCCGCAAAAAATTTCGATAAATGCGATAACCGTTCAGCATTCCGGCGTCTCCCTTCGATGGAATGATCGACATCATTGCCGAAAAGAGCGCGGATCACATCACCATCCAGGCGCACGAGATTAGGTAGCACGGGTTTTAAGCGCTCATAAACCAGCTTCGATAACGTTGTCTTGCCCGATCGCGAAATCCCGATAGTCCAAATAACCATTTTGTTGCCTTTGATTAAAAACTTATGGGTTGTAACATGCCTTCGCTGATAAGGCGCGAAGCCAACTCAAGATCTCGGGTGGAATCAATTTCACACCAACCGCCCTTGATTCCAACAGCAAAAATATCATGCCCCTCCCAAATCAGTCCTTGAAGCATATCAGTCATATAGGCCTTTTCAATCGATCTTTGCGACTGCCAAGCCGGCAATTCTTGTTGAGCAGCTAATCTGGCGTTTAAAAATGAATCAATAAAAATATTATTACCCCTATCAATAAATTTGATCAAACCGATATAGCCAGCATCTATGTCGGATATCCGTTGCGCCACTTGCCCGATCACGCGAATCCTGCCTTCCTTATCCATCTTAAACGCCTCAGCGTCCTTTAAAGGATCATCAAAACGCTGGCTCCAGTATTCATGCCAATCGAGATCAACCACGACCGAAATATCATGACGATCGTTCATCAGCTTCCGCAGGATATGATCGCTATAAATAATATCCCCGTACGAGATGATCACATCCCCTTTCAACTCCTCCCGGGCACACCATAACGACATCACCATGTTCGTCGTGTCATAATCAACATTCATGATATGTTTCACATCCGGCCGGGTGATCGTATCGGCGCGATACCCTTTCACTACCGTGATATCTTCGATCCCGCAACGTTTGAAAGCCGCGATTTGATGGTCAAGGATCGTCCGGCCTCCCACCTCGACCAAACATTTGGGTTTATTCTTTGTTAACGGGCGCAGGCGTTTCCCTTCGCCGGCCGCCAGAATTATCGCCTTCACCGATCCTCCTCCAATAACGGTCAATTTCTAAAAAAGACTTTATTAAATGAGTATCATCATCCTTGGGAAGCCCAAGCCGCTCGGGATGCCATTGAATACCCACAATCGGCAGATCAGGATGATACAGCGCCTCCACAAGGTCATCTTCCATGCAGAAGGCCAAGGGTTCAAGCTGTCGGGAAATTTGATCCCTGCGAACGCCTTGGTGATGATAGGAATTGACCGTCATTTGATTCGGGTCAATACGATCATCACAAAATGAAATCCGGTGCGATTGGCGCACATGAATCTTCTCATCAATGGTCTGGGTGAGATTCCCCTTGAAATAACAATTGATAAAATGCATGCCCCGGCAAATACCCAAGACCGGCATGCGTCGTTCGATAGCCACGGCTAGGAGAACCTGCTCGGCACAGTCGCGTTCAGGCGCGCTGTTCCGCACGTCAACCGGTCTATTACCAGTAAATTCTGGACTGAGATCATTCCCCCCCGAAAGAATCAGCGCAGTAATCGGCAAACTGTCAAAATAATCAATTAGACACTCGCTCGAATTCGGCAAGGTAATGAGCTGATACCCCAAAGACTCAAAAAACTGCCCATAATCACAGTATAAAAAATCATACGGAGCGGTTTCGGTTCTTCGACTCATGGATATCCCACAAACCATATCAATATTCCTTTATAGGTTTGATGACCCGCTTCTCACACTGCAGAAGGATCTTCCGGCTATGACGTAATGAGTTAAAGACTTCTTCGCCGATTCCGATCGCCGCCGGGAGGTTGAACTCGGCGCAACGGATGGCCATATGGGAAGCCGCACCGCCGTATTTCGTAACCACCCCCAAGGGATTCTTGGTGAAAATCCAGTCATAACCGGGATCGGCATTCTCCAGCAAAATAATCCTGCCGGTTAAATCGATTTTTTGAGAATTTTTCACCTTTCCAAAATCGATGACCTCTCCTTGAACTTCTTTTTGCGTGATAAAATTCGGGATCGAAACATACGGCTCAATATAATAAAAATCTTCGCAACCGGTAATCAGTGGCCCCAAAATAACCCCGTCGTACCAGGCACGCTCTTTTTTATGACGCTCGATCGATTGCTCGATTATCATTTTGGCGTACTCGACATCGCCATGTTCGGGATTCCGAAATTTCATGAGTGTAGACAAATCCACGTGGGCCAATTGGTCTCGCGAAAAACCGAGCATGGCACCCGCCTCAGCGATCAATTCCAGAGCATCGCTCAAGCTTTTGGTAAATTCGAATTTGGCCTCTTCCCGATTTTCAATTGCCAGTGTCATAAAATGGACCAAATCTCCCGCGTTGCACTGAACACATTCTTGGCTCATAATCCGGTTAATGGACTGTTGGGTAGCCGTATCAAAAGAAAACTGAGCGTTGGACCTCTCAAATATTGATCGTGCTTCTGAATCAAAAAGATTCTCGGACATATCATAGCGGTTGGCCGTAATATCATACGTCCCGGCCCTTAAGTGACCGTAACGTTTTAAGAAGGTCTCGCGATTGATTTTTCCGTTTTGCATAAGCGCAAGATCGTTCTTGAAACTGGATGCCACGGTCCGAATCGAATTAAGAAATCCATGATACATGACTGATGTGATAATTCTTCTTTTTCTTAGGCTTATCAAGAAGCTCTTTGCGATAAAAGCCAAACGAGCCTGTCGGGAAAACGGCAAAGTCCCGAACTTTTTACAATTCTGTAAAAGGTTAAAGGCGGTATAAAGCGAAGTCCACGGGGATTTCTTGTGTGAATGATAGAAATCCATGATCATATCCCGCCGCTCGGTCAAAAATCTGATCTTTTGCGTATCCTGGATTATCAACTCATCAAAATTACCCAGGATATGGTTGGTCAAATCCCGCAGGCCTCTTGTCAATTCACCGATCTCCTCTTGCGAAAATCCTTCATGGGCTAATTTTTCCACCTCCGAGCGGGTCGTCAGATCATAGCAGGTCCACAGAATATCAAATTCAACCTTGTCCTGCCGGGCGGGGTTGTCTCGCAATTTTTTCAAATAATAATTTATGAGTTTCTTACGCAATTGATGAGAAATGCCTGCGGGAGTAAACGAGTTAAAACTGGCCCGGGCATCGATATAAGGTTTCTTGGCAAAAGAGACCATCAACTCGCAGGGAAAGACATCATAGTACCCCATCGAGCTGCGGGCCTCGTGCCAGATCTCATCCGTGATAATGAAACTGTATAACGTGTAGTCCAAGGTATTCGGCCGACTCCCGATAATTTCCGACGGATTCCAGTCCGGCATATCACCGAATATGGTAGTATCGCCTCCCAAATGAGGGACCGGCTTAGAAAAACGTTGAAACTTGTCCACCATATCCTCGATCAGCTTATTCACAAACTCATCATCCGGCTTGAGAACAGCATAATTCGCGGCTAAAGGTCTGACCTGAAAAATTACGATCCGGTTTTCTTTAGTAATAGCGAATTCAATGTCCAGCACCTGTTTTGGAAAAAAACTCTCAATTTCACGCACCGCTTTGATCAAACCGTGCCAGCGGCTATCTCCAAAAAACTCTTTAAAATGGGATATATACACAGTTTTGCCTTCAAGCCCCGAAGTCACCGTATCAGTCTTGCCGCTTTTGTCGTCATAATTGATCACATAATACGGGGCGTTGGTTTCAATCTGGCGTGTAAAGATTACCCCACTAATAGCAATATCCTGAGTATGGGCCTGGACTAAAACCTTATTATCCGAAACAGGAATGCCCACTTTTTTATATGATTGAATAACCTTTTCAATAGCTTTTCCGATCGGGACTGGCGCCGGCTCGACACCAAGTTCGCTATGGAAATATCCGGCCATGGAATTCCTTGTGTTGTCTTCTAAGAATGAAGAACTCCTGATCACGAGCATCCTTGGAAAAAATTTGGACTGGATCTCGCTTAAAATTACCCCCTGTTCGGTCATCCAATCCTTTATGGTAAAGGCGAACAGATCTTCAATAACAGAGTATCGAACACGTGAACGCAGCCATTCCAGGACATCTGCTTTTGTGTAATGTTTCAAATCGATTTGCATTTTAAATTGGATTAAATAAACTAATTTAATAATTAAATTAAGCAGCGGGTTTACGGCTCAATACCACCGAAATCCGCGCTAAATGATAAATGAAATGCATAAATCTTTCCTGGGATATCTTTTCTAGTAAATCATCGACCTTCATATTGAAATCAAAATACTTGCGGTAATCGGATGCGCAATAGTAGGCCCCTTCGAGTTTCAGAGGCACAAATCCGGTTCTTTTGCACAAGGACTTCAAACGGTGATTGGTATACACTTTCTTTTTCAATTTGTATTTCCAGAAATCATGGCCCTTAAGCATGAATTTTGAATTGAAAAACCGGGTATTTTCAAAACGGCCGAACACAAAGCGCAATTTGGAATCGCAGAGAATCGCGCGAAATGAATGAAAAAGTTCATATCTTTCCCGCCCCAAAAGATACAAACAACAGCACAAAAATGATCGCAGGCCTAATAACATACATAAAGAATAAGCTGTCCTCTGAGCAATAATCAGGTTCCCGCCCGGCTTGAGAACCCGATAAGCTTCTTTGAGACAAAAATCATCATCAAAAAGATAATGCAGCACCCCTGACATAACAATCAAATCAAAGGTATCATCCTTATACTCAAATCTTGATTCGATGTTACCTACTGTAAAATGAAAACTGCCGTCAGGGCATTCTTTTTCACATCTTCTCTGGGCAAGATCCCTCATCTTGTCCGATATATCGATCCCATGGATTTCATATCCGCGTTGGCCGATTTTCAGAGCCGTTTGACCGGCCCCGTAACCCAACTCAAGGACTTTGGCTCCCGCGGGCAACTCACAGGCATCCACGAAATTCAGCACTTTTTCCAAACGCCGGTTCAGAGATCGTACCGTATGGCTGTCCCATTCATCATATTGTTTATCCCACTTAACAATATGGTCGCTGTTCCACCAACCACTTACTGCTTCAAGCTGTTCTTCACGGGTAATGACTTCCATCACAAACCTCCTCTTTTTCTACGACATAGGGACATACAATAAAATACTATCTCTAACGATTTAGCTATTATCTGATCATATCACTTTATTCAGCGATAACTTCCCAGGTGATAAATAATATAAATTCTTGCTGGAAGAGTCTAGAAGCGTTTTTGCCTCGAAACGATCAAATGACCTGTCTTTGAAGAAACCCGGAAGTTCATCTGGCGGCAAAGTCGTCGTTAAATCCCCCCCGTTATAGGTCACCAATGCGATAGCCATATTTTCGGCGTTTGGTAATCGTTGAAGACAAGTCACATAATTGGCTAGCGCCTTCCGAGGTATTTCAACAAAAGAGTGTGCGTTCAAAAATATATCCGCACTACTCTCAAACCTTTCAATTTGCCACGGAGCAATACAAAAGATTTCCAATTTGTTATCTGTGGAAAAT
>Ga0272441_10011497_pt1 | contig 13126 bp, 5 predicted proteins | sample SSMProp6N_FD_193582 | JGI IMG/M metagenome (GOLD analysis project Ga0272441, IMG submission 193582) | Marine sediment archaeal communities from Little Sippewissett salt marsh, Falmouth, MA, United States - SSM-Prop-6N | ecosystem: Environmental > Aquatic > Marine > Wetlands > Sediment ... | reverse complement strand
CGAAATCACCGGCACGCTGCCCACGCGCACGCTCTCGGACCTGAGCACCGCGGTCGCGGACGGCTACTATGTCGCGACCAACCTGGTCCTGGTCGACGCCGACCTCGCCACGCCGAACATTCACGCGGGCATCACCATGTTCGGCATCACGGGCAAGACCGAGGTGGTCGACACGACGACCGGCGATGCGGTCCCCTTCGACATCATGGCCGGCAAGATCGCTTGGGTCGACGGGTACGTGGTCACCGGCACGATCCCTACCTACACCATATCGAGCACAACGACGGTCGTACAGGCAGGCTACTATGCCGCAACGAACCTTGTCGCCGTTGAGACGGACCTCGTGGACAACAATATCAAGTCTGGCGTGGAACTGTTCGGCGTCGCCGGCACCATGATCGGCGAAGTCCTGCCGAAAACGGGACAAACCAACTCGTACGCGGTCGGGGATGACGGGGATCTGCAGAAGGGTGGGGCCTGGCCCGAGCCGAGGTTCACGGATAACGGGGACGGCACGGTGGCCGACAATCTGACGGACCTGGTGTGGATGAAGAACGCCGATGCGTTCGGAACGTGTTACTGGACGCAGGCTCTGGTGTACTGCAACTCGCTCAGTAATGGGATGTACGGGCTCTCGGACGGATCGGTGGCAGGGGACTGGCGGCTGCCGAACAAGAGGGAACTGGAGAGCCTGATCGACCTGTCACAGAACCATCCGTGCCTGCCGGCGGGGCATTCTTTCACCAACTGGCAGGCCGACTTCGAATACTATTGGACAGCCTCGACGTTCCATAGCGACACGCTCTATGCGTGGATCTTGGAGATCGAAGATGGCACCCTGAGCGTCGACGACAGGGAGACCTCCGATTACAACCACGTCTGGCCGTGCCGCGACGAATAGCGGGCCAACGCAATGCGACCGCGGATCGGTTTGGTTTGGCGAGGGAGTGGCGTAAAATGAGAAGTACAGGCAGAACAGGAACGATATACGCGCGTTGCGGCCTGGCCGTCGCATGGCTGGCCGCAACGTGTAGCTGGGCGGCCACGGGCATCGACCCGACGAACAAACATGCCTGGGCCGAGAATGTCGGCTGGGCCAACGCCGGCCCCTCGAACGCAGAGGTGCTCGTCTATTTCGACGGAGATTCCGGGTACCTGACGGGCCATGCATGGGGCGAGAATATCGGCTGGATCAAGATGGGCGCCGATGCCGGCGGCCCGTACGCGAACAACAGCGCCACGAACTGGGGCGTGAACATAGACGGCGCGGGCAAGCTCTCCGGCTATGCATGGGGCGAGAACGTGGGCTGGCTCAATTTCACGTCCGCGTACAACCAGGTAACGATCGATATGGAGACAAGCCATCTCGAGGGGTATGCCTGGGGCGAGAACATCGGGTGGATCAAGTTCCAGGGAAGCAGGCCCAACTACAGTGTCCGCGCCTTGGCGTTCCAGACCCAGCCCCAGGGCACACCGAACTGGTGGCTCGACTACGAGGGAGTCGACGAAGACGACGACGAGGGCGACGACGTGCCGGCATGGAAAGAATACGTGGCGGACACCGACCCGTGGGACTCGAATTCGTACTTCTATATCTCCTCATTCTCGCACGGCAGCGATATGGTCGTGGAGTTTCCGTCCTCGTCCCGGCGATACTACACGCTCGAGTGGCGCGGCAATATGATGAGCGGCGGCTGGACGAATGTGCCGAGCCAAACGGATGTCCAGGGCGCCGGCGGCCCGGACAGCCTGCAGGAACCGGCGGGCGCAACGCAGCGGTTCTACCGGGTCAAGGTCGAAGTGACACCGTAGCCGCGCTACGGTTCGAACGGTTCGACCAGCAGCTCGTCGAGTTGCTCGCGCGACTTGACCAGCTTCACCTCGCGCGGCTGGTTCAGCATCGCGATCACACTCTTGTCGTGCTCCCGAATGCAGTAGGTGCGGTCCGGCTTGTTCTCGGACGGACGCCACACCATCACCCCGCGAAACGGCGGCTTCATCGGGATCAGACCGAACGCCTCCGACTGCGCGCGCTGCATCGCCTTGCGCGCGCCTTCCTCGATCAGGTGTTGCGCCTTGCGCGGATGGCTGTGGATCGCGCCCGGGTTGCGCGCGCGGTACTGCTCCGCCGTACATTCGTCGCCGCGGCCAGGCACAAGCCCGCGCTTGACCGCAACCGTCTCAATGCCCGGCACCAACGCCTCCGCCTCCTGCACCAACGCAACTTCGCCGGTCGCAAAAATCGTGCGGACACCCAGCTCGCTCGCCTGCATCACGAATCGCCCGAACTCGCCGACCGCAACGCCGTTGATCGACTCCTCCAACACGCCGCAGTTGCCCGTGTGCGCCATGTTCGAAAGCGGCGTGCGCGACTTCGCGTGCTGGCCCACAAACACGAGATAGTCGAATCCCTCGTCCAGCAGATGCGGCCACGGCGCCTGCCAGCCCCAGCGCATCAACTCGACACGCGGATCGAGCTTTGTGATGTCGACCGCGCCCGGCCCGTGCGAGTCGGCAACCAGCACATAGGTCGCCCCACCCTCGAATAAACCCTCGATCGCCGCGTTCAGCTCCAGGGTCAGCAGTTCGCGGGCAAGATCATAGTAACGCTTGTCCGGCCTCGTCCATTCGTCGAAGTTCCGGACCCCCGCAACCCCCTCCAGATCGGTCTGAACGTATACGCGCATCGTTCGCCCCCCCTCGCAATCCGTTGTCGTGATCCTTGTCCCGCCGTCGGCCCGACCTCAACAGAGCCGGGACGACGGCGGGCAGGCGTAAACCTCGTCGAATAACGGACAAAATGCAACCGTATTCGTAACCTCGGAGTGCCGAGCCACGGACACTCCCGCCTGCCACCGCGCACGCGTGTGGCTGGAATGAAGCGCACCGCGGCGCGACCCCAGCGCGCGCTTCACTCCTCGCGCAGCCCGCTCTCTTTTCACACTGGACGACTTGCCCCTGACGCGCTAGTCTTCCCGCTGCAACAGTCCATCGTTCGTCCGCAGTCTGCGGCGATCGCTTGCCCGAAACGCTCGAAAGCCGCAGACCCCAATGCCCGCGCCCGACCGGCCGGGCAGGAGGAAATCCAATGAGGCGCCCACTACCGCAGTCCTTGCGGCCCGCCGCTCAACACAACAGTCCTGTCCGCCACGCGCTGGGAACAGCTCTCGCCTGCGCGCTCTGCCTCGCTTCACCCGCGCGGGCACGGGCCGAAGTCGTTTTCGTCGGCGATTTCGAGAAGGAAGGCATCGTCTCCCTGCACAGTAAAGCCGAAGGACCGCGCTCCAAACTCTGGCGCAACTCCGGCAATGCGCCGGCCGTCGTCGAGTCCGAAAACGGCGTCACGCCGCGTGCCGGCAAGTACATGATGAAGACCTATCTGAACAGAAAAGAAAGCAAGGTCTCCTACCGCACCGAAGTCGTGCCCCAGCAACACCATAGTGTCCGGATAGGAAACGAGTATTGGTACGCCCTGAGCATCTTCCTCCCGAAGGACTACGAGCCGGATAAGATCTGGGAGATCGTCGCGCAGTGGCACGGCCGGCCCGACAAGGATCTCGGCGAGGACTGGCGCAATCCCGTCATGGCCCTGAGCACTACGCACGGGGAATGGACGGTCGGCAACCGATGGGATTCGAAACCCAACACCTTCGAGTCCGGCCAGAAGGTCTACGAAGGACACGTGAGCTGGAACCTCGGCCGATACCAGAAAGGAAAGTGGACCGACTGGGTCTTCCACGTCAAATGGTCCTACGAAAAAGACGGACTGCTCGAAGTCTGGCAAGACGGCCTCAAGCGTGTCGTCCGTAACGGCCCGAACTGCTTCAATGACAAGAAGGACGGCCCCTACTTCAAGATGGGCCTCTACAAAGGCTGGCGCAATAGAGAAAAACCCGAAGGCAATGTCGGCAAGCGCACCCTCTACCACGACGAGTTCCGCTTCGCTGAAGCTCCCTGCACCTACGAGAAAATCGCGCCACCCGGACCGCCACAGCTCCCAACCTGGCCCATGCCGCCCTCCAATGCTCGCGCCACGCCAAAAGGACCCGATACGATCCTTGTCCAATGGCAGGACAACAGCGACAACGAAGAGTCCTTCAAAATCAATCGGCGCCAGAGCGGCACCCGCGAATGGGTGCAACTCAAGGAACTGCACGCCGACAGCACCGCCTACACCGATACAGGCCTGCCTCCAAAAACCAAGTTCTACTACAAAATTAAGGCCGGCCACGACAAGAACGGCGATTCCCCATATTCCACCCGCGCGTACGCCAGAACACCGCCCCAGAACCCCCCAAAATAGCCCTGTCACAAACCTCACCGAAAACCGCGTCGACCGTCCGCGCATGCCCCTTCCAACGCCTCCGGCCAAAGAAAACACAGAGATCTCCTTTTCCGTTGAACCCTTCAGTCCCCTCCCGACACATACCTACTGGACTTGGTCCGTTTTTCTTAGGCTATATATGCCAACGTAGGCATGCCGGCGGAAGAAAATGCGGGCAGAGGACGGTTAGACCGAAAAATCAGATTATGAGGTGAGTCAAGAAGAAGGAGAGTGGACATGCGCACTTCACGCGCGAGATGTGCGGAATCCCGCACGATTTCGTCCAATCCGGGTTGCGCGCACAGGCAGAGGTTTATCGGTCGTCTCCCCGTTCGCTTGTTTTGCGCCGCTGCGGCGTTGCTCCTGCCCGTCCTGCAAGCCACGGCAAGGAGCTACTACGTCGACAGCGTCCAGGGCGACAACGGGAACGCGGGCACGCAATCCGCCCCGTTCCGCAGTCTGAGCAAGGTCGCTTCGCTCTCGCTGAAGGCTGGCGACACAGTGTACTTTCGGCGCGGCTGCACCTGGCGCGGCGAGCTGGAGTTCAACGGCAACGGCACATCGAGCGCCCCCATCCGAATCAGGGCCTATGGCGAGGGTCCAAAGCCGGAATTCCTGGGCTCGATCCAGGTTTCGAGCTGGAGCAAATACAGCGGCGAAGTCTACCGCACGCGGATCAGAGACAGCCAGATCATCGGGGACAGCGAGGTCAACGGCGTGTTTGAATGCCCAGCCAACGGCGTGCCGATCCGCTATCACCGGCGTTCATCCACGGACCTGAGCCGGTCACGTCTCTTCTACGATCAGTCTTCCGAATACCTGTACGTGCGCACCTCGGACGGGCGCTCCCCGGCCCAGCACAGCTTGGAGGTCAGCGTTCTCTCCCCCACCCTGACGCTTCGCGACCGCTCCTGGATTGAACTCGAAGACCTCGCGTTCGTGTTTGGGAACCGCACACAGGTCACCTTCAAGAACTGCCGTGACGTGACGATGCGGGACTGCGCGGCGCTGTTCATGGGCGGCAAGAACCCGATGATCACGATCACGGACGACAGCAGGCGTGTCGAGATCCTGGACTGCTTCCTCTACGAATGTGCGAACAACGGGATCAAGCTGAACGACGGCGCCACACAATGCCGCATTGCGGGCTGCACGATCGTGAAGCTCAACTCAAACGACGGGGTCACCTGCCACGACGGCCCGCCGAACGAGGCGGGGCCGGGCAACATTATCGAAAACAATGTGATCGGGTTATGCCCGGAAGAGTCCATCGACATCACCTCGGGCGATTATCACATCCTGCGCGGGAATCTCTGCTATGGGAACGGCAATCCCGGCATCATCGTCGGTCACGGCTCCGACCACATCCTTATCGAGAACAACATCTGCTTCGAGAACAACCGTGCGGGCATCCACGTGGCCGGCAATCCGGCTGAAGGCGCAACGGGCGGCAACAGGGTCATCCGAAACCTGGTCTATGCCAACGGGTATCCTGGCCTCGAGATCAGCGCGCCGGGCACGGAGATTCTGAACAACACGATCATCGGCAGCACCGACCGGGCCGCGGTCCGGATCAACTCCACGGGCGAGTACTCCGTGCTGCACAACAATCTGTTCACCACGTACGAGAACGTGTATCACGCCTCGCTGCAGTTCCAGCAGTGCAATCCGGTCAGCCGCCACATCGACGTCAGCCACCACCTCTACTGGCACGTGAAGAAACCCGGCGGCGACGTGATCAACGTGTGGACCGGCAGCCGCCACGATCCGTTCACGCCCCAGGAATTCCTGAGTCGATACGGGACCGGCCAGGGCAGCTTCGTGGCCGATCCCAAGTTTCAGAGCACGACCGACGGCTACTATTTCCTCAGATCCACCAGCCCGGCCGTAGACGCGGGCGTCGATGTCGGGCTGCCCTACTCGGGGTCGGCCCCGGACATCGGGTGGAAAGAGCTCGGCGACGAAGACTCCGCGCCGCAGTACCCGCCGTTCCTGATCGGGGACGGCATCAACGACGATGCGGAGATCCTCGAGCTCTGGGGCAAGGTCGCGTCCGAGCCGCCCGCCGCGCCCGACCAGCTCGTCGCCACTGCCGTCTCGGCCTCCGAAATCCGGATGACATGGCGCGACAACAGCAACAACGAGACGCTCTTCAAGATCGACCGCCGCGAAAGCAACACCAGCGGCTGGGTCCGCATCGCGGGCCTCGCGGCCGGGACGACGGCCTACGCGGACACCGGCCTGCCGGCTGAGACGAAGTTCTACTACAAAGTCAAGGCGTGGTACGCGGCCGGCGGCAACTCGGCGTACTCGGAACTGGCCGCGGCGACCACACCGGAGGAGACCATCGACCCGCCCGCCAACCTGTATGCGGTGGCGCTGGACTCCACGCAGATCGCGCTGCGCTGGCAGGACCGCAGCAGCAACGAGACCGGTTTCCGCATCGACCGCAGGCAGAGCGGCACATCGACCTGGGTCGCCACCGCAACGCCTGCGGCCGATGCCACAGCCTACACCGACACCGGGCTGCCGCCCGGCACGAAGTTCTATTACCTGGTCTCAGCCCACACCGCCTTCACCGACTCCGACCCGTCGAACAAGGCCGACGCCCGCACGCCCGACGGCGTGCCGGCCGGCGTCCTCTGGAAATACCGCAAAGGAACCGCGGAAGCCTCGCAGCCCGCAACCGCATGGCGCCGCGCCGACTTCGACGATTCCGGCTGGGCCGAAGGCGCTGCCCCGTTCGGCTACGGCGACGGACCCTACGGCACGGAACTCGCGGACATGAAGGGGCTCTACACCTGCCTGTTCATGCGGTGCACGTTCCAGGTCGCGAATCCGGCCGCCATCGGCGCGCTCACCCTCGACCTGCTCTACGACGACGGGTTCGTCGTCTGGATCAACGGCCAGGAGGTGGCGCGCCGGAACATGAGCGGCATACCCGGCACTTTCAATCCCTTCGACGACATCGCCGCAGCCGGCGTCGGCGACGGGACCGCCTGGACAAGAACGCTGACCGGCGCGGAACTGCCCGCCCTCCTGCCGGGCAACAACGTGCTGGCCGTCCAGGTCTACAACGTCTCGCTCGCCGGCAGCAGCGACTTCACCGCCGACGCTGCCGTGTCACTGGTCAACAGTCATTGGTCATTGGCCGAAGATCTCGACCAGAACAGAATGCCCGACGCGTGGGAGCAAGCCCATCTCTCCGATCTGTCCGATCCGTCCGATCGGGCCGATCTCGCCGATCCCGACAACGACGGGCTCTCGAACCTCGAAGAGTACATCGCGGGGACAAGTCCCCGCGATGAAACTGGAAACTGGAAACTCGAAACCGGTCTCGTGGCCGGCCAACTGGAAGTCCGGTTTGACGCCCTCGCTGCGGCCGGGCCGGGCTATGAGGGCAAGACCCGGCACTACGCACTCGAGTCGAGGTCGGCCGATGTCCTGCACTGGCAGATCGTGCCGGGCCACGCCGACATCGTCGGCGCCGGCCAGACCGTGGTCCACACCCCTGCCACCGCCGACCCCATGTTCTACCGGGCACGCGTCTGGTTGGAGTGATGCCGAAACATACTACAAGAATCTTGAACGATCATCCATGGCCTCTCGATGGCCATACGCGTTAATATGTATCCCAGGAGGAACTGAGGACTGTTCTGTCCGCACGCCACTCCTCGCCGCGCGATGCGCGGTCGTTGAATGGATCAGGGTTGCGGAGAAAGGAAGCGGATGAAGACGCTCCGGCAAGGTACGCTTCTGGCCCTGTTTTCTCTGTCCTGCCTGGCGGCAGGCGCTGCCGACTACTATGTCGCCCCCTCCGGCAGCGACAGCAACCCCGGCACGCTCTCGCAGCCCTGGCGCACGCTGGAGCACGCGAACGAGCGTGTGCAGCCCGGCGACACGGTCCATGTCCGGGCCGGCACGTACGCGGACGTAATCGAACCGTTTGTGTCCGGCTCGCGCGGCAGGCCGATCACCTACAAAAACTACCAAGACGAGGAAGTCACGATCGAGGGGATCCCCGGCGTGTATCGGATCGTCGCGATCGGCTGGAAGGTGCGCGGCAACTGGGGTCAAAGAGACTACATCGTCGTCGAGGGCTTCGATGTCCGGTTCAAGGAGATCCCCGGCTCAGACCGCGACGTGGTCTCGAACTTCTTTGTGCACGGCGACCACAACATCATACGTAACAACAAGATCGTGAACCACGGCGACGTGATCGCGGAGGCGGACTTCTACAACGTGCGGGAGAGCGGCATCAACCTGGACGGCGACTACAACCTGATCGAGCACAACTACATCAAGGGCATGCTCTCTCAGGCGATCGGCTGCAGCGGCCGGTTCAACATCGCGCGCAACAACGTGATCGTCGGCACGCACGGCAACGCGTTCATGGTGGGGTCCGCCAAGGGCACGATCCAGGGGCACCTGTTCGAGCGGAACCTGATGATCGGCAGCAGGCTCTCCGACGGCGTACAGTCGAACGGCGACTTCTCGCTGCCACCCGAAGAGCTCGCATTGGACACCTCGACCCGCGGGTTCGTGATCCGGAACAACGTCGTCTGGGGCAACGCGGAGAATGGGATCGACCTGAAAGGCTCCTCCGACATGGTCGTGGAGAACAACATCATCTACGCGAACATCGCCGACAACGACGGGCCGGTCGACGGGCACCAGCGCGGCATGGCGGGCGGTGTCATGCGCGGCAGCGGCCAATCGTCCAAGGACCTGATCGTGCGCAACAACGTAATCTACGACAACTGCGGCGGGATCCGGCAGGACGACGGCTACACGATGTACAACAACACGATCCTGAACAACACGCACGACTATACCGGCCCGAACAGCAGCTACCGCCATTCCAGCAGGCCGAATTTCGTCGGGATCTGCGGCTGGGGCAGCGGGCAGGCGATCAAGAACAATATCCTTGGCGACCATCCGATCGTCGAGCTCGCGATCTTCCGGTCCGGCATCAAGCAGGATGTCGACGGGAACTGCTACTTTCACACCTACGCCACGCCGCAATTCGCGATCAACTACGTGAGTGACGGCGACTGGGACCAGGCCTCGTTCACGCAGTGGCAGGCCTATCTGCAGACCCAACCGAACGCGGGCGGGCGCGAAGAGCACAGCATGCTGACCGATCCGCGCTTCGTGAATGTGCCGGGCCGCATCACGGGCTTCCACGAGCAGTACGATTTCCGGCTGCGCCCGGACTCGCCCGCGATCGATGCGGGCGTACCGCTCACACGTACGGTCGGGGCCGGCAGCGGCCTCACGCTGCAATTGGCGCATGCCCGCTACTTCTTCGACGGCTACGGGATCGTGAAAGGCGACCGGATCCAGCTCGCAGGCGCGCCGGAGACGGCGCGGATCGTCGCGATCGACTACAGCAACGACACAATCATCGTGGATGCCCCGCTCGACTGGGCCGACGGCCAGGGCGTGAGCCTCACCCATGACGGCACCGCGCCCGACATCGGAGCACCCTACGACCCGTTCGGTGTGCGTGTGCTCGCGGGTACGGACGACGCCGAGGAGCGGCTCGATACCAGCGCGGTCTCGCTGGGCAGTTCCGATCTCGAGCTCGGACGGGACGCCGCCGAACAGCTTGTCGGGGTCCGTTTCACGAACGTGCGGATCCCGCACGGCGCCCGGATCCTGTGGGCCTACGTCCAGTTCGCGGTCGACGAGACCGGCGCAGAGAGTTCCTCGTTCCAGGTCTGCGGCGAGGACGCCGACAATGCCTCGGGCTTCGCCGCCGAAACCGGCAACCTGAGCGGACGCCCCGCAACGGCGGCGTCCGTCCCCTGGGCACCCCGCTCCTGGAACGTCGTGGGCGAAGCGGGCCCGCGCCAGCGGACCCCGGACATCGCTGCCGTGCTCCAGGAGATCGTGGATCGGCCCGGCTGGCAGCCCGGCAACGCACTCGCGCTGTTCGTCTCGGGCGCCGGCAAGCGTGTCGCCGAATCCTGCGACGGCGACCCCGCGCGCGCACCGGCGCTCTACTTCGAGTACAATGCCGAGGGCACATTCATGGCCTACAACGACCTGGCCTGGGCGCCGGGCCAACGCAGCACGCATATCACGACTTATACCCGCGGCCAGGCCGGGCACCTGACCGACCATGCCGACGGCAAGCCGGTCCGGGCGGTGCTGAGCGTGAGCAACGGAGGAGGCGGCCCGAGCCCCGACCGCGGAGCCGAGCCGGCGGAAGGCACCGACGCGGACAAGCTGTTCCGCGGGATCCTCGATACGACCGGCGTGATCGACTACGGGACCGAGGAACTGGTGCTGACGTTCAGCGAGCTGGACCCGGCCTTGCGCTATACCGTCGCGCTGTACGGGAACCGTGACGTGACGCAATACACCGACCGCCAGACGGCGTGCACGATCAGCGGCGCAACCCGGTTCCGCAACACCAGCACCTACGGCGCAAACTTCGCCGGTGCGGCCGACCCGACAACGCACATCGTGAACGGGTACAACACACAGAACGGCTACGTCGCGCGGTTCACCGCCATCGAACCGGGCCCCGACGGCACGTTCCAGATCGCCGTCGGCGGCGGCTCCGCGAAATCCTATGTCAACGCCGTCATGCTCGAAGCCGCCCTGCCCGAACGCACCGCCGCACTCATCCCGCCCAACACGACGTGGCGCTACCATGCCCAGGGTACGGATCTCGGCACGGCTTGGCGCAACAGCACCTACGCCGACAGCGGCTGGGCGCAAGGCTACGGCGCGCTCGGCTATGGTGAGTCTTGGATCATGACCGGGATCCCATTCGGCTCGGATCCCGACAACAAGCCCACGACCGCCTATTTCCGCAGACGTTTCCATGTCGAACCGTATCTGGCCAATCCGACCGCCATGCTGCTGCGCGTGCGCTACGACGACGGGTTCGTCGCCTATCTGAACGGCCAGGAGCTGCTGCGCCGCAGCATGCCCGCCGGCACCGTCGGCTACAGCACTCGCGCGAACGCGCACGAAGGCGACCGCTATGAGGCGATCGACCTGAGCGCGTACGCCGGCAGGCTGCTGCCCGGCGAAAACGTGCTGGCGGTCGAGGTGCATCAGAACGCGGCGGACAGCAGCGACCTCACGTTCGACCTCTCGTTGCACGTCGGCGGCCAGTCTGAACCGCCGCCCGCCGCCCCCGCGAACCTGAGGGCTCGCGCCGTCTCCTCGACAAGCATCGCGCTGTCCTGGCAGGACAACAGCAGCGACGAGACCGGGTTCCGGCTCGAACGCCGAGAGAGCGGCACAAGCGAATGGGTGCAGCTCGGCGACTTCCCGGCAAACACCACCACACGCACGGACACCGGCCTCACGCCCGCCACGAAGTTCTATTACACGGTCCGTGCCGTGCGCGGGTCCGACCTGTCCGACCGGTCCGAGCTGTCCGATGCCACCACGCCCGACGGCACCGCACCGGGCGCACGATGGCGCTATCGCAAGGGCACGGCCGAGGCTTCCAACCCACCCACCGCCTGGCGCAAGCCGGGATTTGACGACTCGGTCTGGCCCGAAGGCCCTGCCCCGTTCGGATACGGCGACGGACCGTACGGGACCGAACTGACCGACATGAAAGGGCTCTACTCCTGCCTGTTCCTGCGCCGCGCGTTCCAGGTCGAGAACCCGGCCGCCGTCAGCGCACTCGAACTGGAGTTGCTCTACGACGACGGGTTCATCGTGTGGCTCAACGGCCAGGAGGTCGCGCGCCGGAACATGAACGGCACGCCCGGCACGTTCAACCCCTGCAGCGATACCGCCAACGCCGGCGTCGGCGACGGAACCGCATGGAACAAGACCCTGACCGGCGCGGAACTGCCCGTGCTTCTGCCCGGCCCCAACGCGCTGGCCGTCCAGGTCTTCAACGTCTCGCTCGCCGACAGCAGCGATCTTACGGCTGACGCCGTGTTGTCATTGGTCATGAGTCGTTGGTCATTGGCGGAGGACGCCGACCAGGACGGCATGCCGGACAACTGGGAAGAAGCCCATCTTTCCGATCTGTCCGATCCGTCCGATCGGTCCGATCAAGGCGACCCCGACAATGACGGGCTCTCCAACCTCGAAGAATACATCGCGGGGACAGATCCCCGCCTGGAAACTGGAAACTGGAAACTGGAAACTCAGCTCAACAACGGCTGGCTCGAAGTCCGGTTCGACGCGCTCGCCGCAAGCGGCCCGGGCTACGAAGGTAAGACCCGGCACTACGCGCTGGAATCGCGCCAGGCCGACGCCGCGCACTGGCAGATCGTGCCCGGTCACGCCGACCTCATCGCCGCCGGCCAGACCGTCACCTATGCACCGCCGTCCGATGAGAGCGCGACGCTCTACCGCGCGCGCGTCTGGTTGGAGTGAACAAGGCCAGTCCGTCCGAAACACCCGGCCGCGCACCTTCGGGTCCGGCACGTTTCCGATGACGTGGTGCGCCATCAGGTAGCCGCGGATGCACAAAATCTGGCCACGCTCGCGAACACCGCGTATGCTGAAATGGCGTGGGGCACCTTCACCGATGCCGTGGCGACGCTTTGACGTTGGAGGCACCCCTGCCGACCCTGGCCAGGCTCGTGTTGCAGTGTTCCTGAAAGGCTAGACGATGACCCGCAGAGGAATGAAACAGAGATGCTGGGAGCATGATTACCGCGCTCCTTCGTTCTATATGATTACCGTGGTGACTGAACCGCGGCGTGAGTGTTTGAGTGTGTTGGATGCGGGAGCAGGGGCTGCTCCCGCAACCGAACCGGCAGGGGCTGCTCCCGCAACCGAACCGGCAGGGGCTGCTCCCGCAACCGAACC
>Ga0272441_10011496_pt1 | contig 13126 bp, 12 predicted proteins | sample SSMProp6N_FD_193582 | JGI IMG/M metagenome (GOLD analysis project Ga0272441, IMG submission 193582) | Marine sediment archaeal communities from Little Sippewissett salt marsh, Falmouth, MA, United States - SSM-Prop-6N | ecosystem: Environmental > Aquatic > Marine > Wetlands > Sediment ... | reverse complement strand
GGCCCGCTGTCGATCGATACGTCGAGGACGGTGGCGGTGGTCGGTACGCGGCGTAGCACGCGCTACGGGGCTACGGTGGCGGCGCGGATGGCCAGCCAACTGGCCCTCGCCGGGATCACGGTTGTCGCCGGAATGGCGGCGGGCGTGGACGCGGCGGCGCACCAGGGTGCACTGGACGTCGACGGGCTCACGGTGGCTGTCCTCGGATCGGGCGCCGACTGTCCATACCCGAAGCGCAACACCGCGTTGTACGGTCAGATTGCGGAACGAGGAGCCGTCGTCAGCGAGTACCCGCTCGGTACGCGCCCCGCGAAATGGACGTTCCCCCAGCGGAACCGAATCATCTCCGGCCTGTGTCGCGGGGTCGTCGTCGTGCAGGCGCCGGAGCGTAGCGGTTCGCTGATTACGGCCCGGCTTGCGCTGGAGCAGGGGCGCGAGGTGTTCGCTGTTCCCGGGAACATCACCACCACGACGTCGGCGGGAACGAACCGGCTGATCCGAGATGGAGCGAAACTCGTCGAGAACGCGCAGGACATCCTTGACGAGTTTCCCGACGGGCTGAAGGCGGAGCGCTCGGCTTTGGAGGAGGAGCGCAAGGAGGCCGAACTCAAGCTCGGAGAGAGCGAGCGTGCGGTGTACGAGTTGATCGGCTGTGAACCGGTTCACGTCGACGATATCATTGCCCGTGCCGATCTGTCGCCTACGGAAGCATCACACATCCTCTTGCTCCTACAGCTTGAGGATCTCATCGAGGAGGCCGACGGCGGACGATACTCGAGGAAACCTTGAAGGAGAGCCAATCATGACAACCCAACGAACGCTCGTTCTCTGCAAGCCCGACGCGGTCCAGCGAGGGCTCGTCGGTCGAATTCTGAGTCGATTCGAGGAACGGGGGTTACGCATTGTCGGGCTGCGGATGGTGGCATTCGACGGGACCCTCGCGGATCGGCACTATCAGGAGCACGTGGCGAAGCCCTTCTACCCAGGCCTGCGAGAGTTCATCACGTCGTCGCCGGCGGTTGCCGTTGCGATCGAGGGAGACGAAGCCGTGGCCGTCGTTCGCGCGATGATGGGGGCGACGAATCCGAAGGCCGCACAACCGGGGACAATCCGCGGGGACTACGGCCTCGATGGCACGATGAACCTTGTGCACGGGTCGGATTCGCCGGAGTCCGCCCAGCGAGAACTCGACCTGTTCTTCGGCCCGGACGCGCTTTTCGAGTACGATCAGACCGTATCGCAGTGGGTCTCACGGGAGTAGCCTGAGAAGGCGTCTCGCAGCCAGCAGGAGCATCGCGAGGCTGCAATCACACGTTTGGAGGACGATCATGGAGCTGTCAAAGCGGTATCAGCCGGCGGAAGTGGAAGCGAAGAACTATCGTTTCTGGGAGAAAGGCGACTTCTTCCGCGCATCCGTCGGCGTCGTTGATGCTCCGGCGTTCTCCGTTGTCATCCCGCCGCCGAACGTGACCGGTCGGCTGCACATCGGCCATGCGCTGAACAACACGTTGCAGGACGTCGTCATCCGCTACCACCGAATGCTGGGGGATCGAACCTGCTGGTTTCCGGGCACCGATCATGCGGGGATCGCCACCCAGAACGTGGTGGAGAAGCTGCTCGCCAAGGAAGGCGTATCGCGCCACGACCTGGGCCGCGAGGCGTTCGTCGATCGCGTATGGGATTGGAAAGAGAAGTACGGATCGGAGATCGTCGACCAGCTGAAGGCGCTGGGGTGCTCTTGCGATTGGTCGAGACTTCGGTTCACGCTTGACGATGGGCTATCGCGGGCCGTGCGTGAGGTGTTCGTTCGTCTGTACAACGAGGACCTGATCTACCGTGGTGCATACCTGGTGAACTGGTGTCCGCGCTGCGGAACGGCGATCTCCGATCTCGAGGTGGAGCACCGCGACGTCGACGGGGGGCTGTACTACATCCGATACCCGCTGGAAGGCGGCGGAGACCTCGTGATCGCTACAACACGGCCGGAGACGATGCTTGGCGACACCGCGATCGCCGTCCACCCGGACGACGAGCGGTTCAAGCACCTTATCGGCCGCTACGCGCGGCTTCCGATCCTCGACCGACGACTCCCGATTGTGGCATCGGAGGCAGTGGATCCGGAGTTCGGGACGGGAACGCTGAAGGTCACGCCGGCGCACGATCCGGTGGACTTCGAGATCGGGCGGGTTCACGAACTGGAGTCGGTGAACATCCTGAATCCCGATGGGACGATCAACGAAAACGGCGGTCCGTTCGAAGGGATGACGCGTGAGGACGCGCAGAAGGCGGTGCTTGCGCGGCTGGAGGCGGACGGCTTCCTGGAGAAGGCGGAGCCGTATCGCCACGCCGTCGGGCACTGCGAGCGGTGCGACACCGCGATCGAGCCCCTGATCTCGACGCAGTGGTTTGTGCGGATGAAGCCGCTGGCCGAGCGAGCCATCGCCGCCGTCCAGGACGGGCGGATCGAGTTCACTCCCGACCGCTGGACCAAGCTGTACTACGATTGGTTGGAGAACATACGGGACTGGTGCATCTCGCGACAGCTTTGGTGGGGCCACCGGATCCCGGTTTGGTATGGGCCGGACGATCGTCCGTTCGCCGCGCACTCCGAGGAGGAGGCGCGGGCGCAGGCGGAGAAGCAGTACGGACATGCGGTGGAACTACGCCAAGACGAGGACGTACTCGATACGTGGTTCTCGTCTTGGCTGTGGCCGTTCTCGATCATGGGCTGGCCGGACCGAACCGAGGACCTGGAGACGTTCTTTCCTTCTTCGTTTCTGCTGACGGGCTTCGACATCCTGTTCTTCTGGGTCGCGCGGATGGTCATGGCGTCACTCCACTTCATGGATGACGTGCCGTTCCGTACGGTGTACATCACGCCGCTGATGGTTGATGACAAGGGACAGAAGATGTCCAAGTCCAAGGGAAACAGCGTCGACCCGCTCGATCTGGTGGCGGAGTACGGCGCCGATGCCCTCCGGCTTGCGATGGCGCATACCACCGGAAAGGGGCGCACGGCGCGGATGCCGTGGTCGCAGCTCACCGAATCGCGAAATTTCCTCAACAAGATCTGGAACATGTCGCGATTCGTGCTGATGAATCTCGGCGACGAGCGGCCCCCGTGCCCCGACGTCGTGACGGAGATCGAGGACCGGTACATCCTGTCCCGTCTGTCCGAGACGACGGCCACTGTGCGCGAACACATGGCAGCGTACTCGTTCAATCTGGCAGCGGAGGCTTTGTATGCCTTCACGTGGCACGACGTATGCGACTGGTACGTGGAGATGGCCAAACCGCGCCTGCAGAGTAGCCCGGACGATGGTGTGAAAGGCGTTCTGTGCCACGTGCTGTGCCGAATCGTGAAACTGCTCCATCCGTTTGTCCCGTTCATTACCGAGGAGATTTGGCAGGTTCTGGAAGGCAAGGGTTCCGTCTCGGTTGCTCGCTTCCCCGACTCGGGAACGCGCGACGAACAGGCGGAGCGGCAGATGCAAGCGTTCCAGGACGTGGTCGGGGCGGTGCGGACCCTTCGCGCGGAGCTGAATGTCCCCGCGGATGCGAAGCTCCATGTCGGCGTCAAGACGCAGTCGCACGACCTGTCCGCCGTGCTGCACGCGAAACAGGAGACGGCGAACCAGCTCACGGGGGCGAATAGCTGGGCGGTCGGCCCCGACGTGCCCGCGACCAAGGGATCGGCTCGCTACGTGTTGACGGACGCTGAGGTGTTCGTCCCGCTCTCGGAGTGGATCGACGTCGACGCCGAACGCACGCGCCTGGCAGCCGAGCTCAAGTCCGTCGAACAGGATCTGGCGAAGGTCGAGTCGACGCTCGCCAACGAGCGGTTCCTTGAACGGGCCCCGGCGGACGTTGTCGACAAGGAACGCGGCAAGCAAGACGAGTTCCGACAGAGGAAGGCGCGCTTGGAGGCGAACCTGGCATCGCTTGTCGAATGACGTACGAACAGGCCCGTGCGCGCCTCGCCGTGCTGCCGACCCTGGAGGTCAAGCCCGGACTGGAACGGATTCGTCGTCTCATCGACCGGCTTGGCAGTCCGCAAGCGGTGTACCCCGTGGTTCACGTAGCAGGGACCAACGGCAAGGGGTCCGTTGTTGCGATGGTGGACAGCGTGCTGCGTCGGACCGGACTTCGCACCGGTCGGTACACGTCGCCGGAACTCGTTGACTTCCGCGACCGCATCGCTGTGGACGGGGAGTGGATCGGCGAGGAGACGTTCGCCGACATCGTGGAGACGATGTCGGCGTCGCTCGATGGCGACGACGCACCGACGCTGTTCGAGGCACTCACGGCGATGGCGTTCGAGTACTTCCGACGGCGGCGGGTGGACATCGCAGTGGTCGAGGTCGGGCTCGGCGGCCGGTTCGACGCGACCAACGTCGTCCGCCCCTGCGTGACGGCACTGACGACGGTGAGCCTGGATCACACTGCGCTTCTCGGCACCACCGTCGAGCGGATTGCGTGGGAGAAGGCGGGGATCGCCAAGCGCGGTGTGCCGCTGATTCTTGGAAGCCTTCCGTCGAAGGCGGAGGCCGTCGTACGTCAGGTGGCTCGTGAGGTTTCTGCACCCGTCCGGTCCTGCGATGTCGAACCGGTGCGAACCGCTGTCGATTGGGCCGGCGCGACGTTCCGCGTCGAGGCGGCCGACTTCCCCTTGCGGATCGAGCTTCCGCTGCTTGGGGCTTGGCAGACCGAGAACCTGCGGGTTGCGTTGTGCATCGTACGTGAATTGCGCAGTAGCGGTTTCGCGATCCCGCAGCAGGCGATCGTCGACGGACTGAACGGCGTTCGTTGGCCCGGGCGGCTGGAGACGGTGCACGAATCGCCCCGCGTGCTTCTCGATGGGGCGCACAACGTGGCGGGCGCCGCAGGGCTTGCCGACGAGGTTTGCCGTCTTGTGCCCGAGCGTGCGCGCCGCGCGCTGCTGTTCGGGGTGCTGCGCGACAAAGATGCGGCGGGCATGCTCGCGGCTCTTGCTCCAGCGTTCCCCAGCGTCACGCTGTGCGCGTCGCAGAGCCCAAGGGCTCTGCCGGCGGAGGCGCTGGCGACGGTTGCGCGCGCGGTCGGGATTCGCCATCGAACGACCGATTCGGTTACAAGGGGTGTGCGAGATGCGCTCGCGACCCTGCCCCCCGAGGATGTGCTCGTCGTTGCCGGGTCGCTGACGGTGATCGCCGAAGCGAGACGAACGTTGACGGAGCGGGAATGACGGAGACCGTACTGCAGAGAGTCCGTGCTGCTGGATTGCCACGGCACGTTGCGCTGGTCATGGACGGAAACGGGCGCTGGGCCACGCGGCAGGGCCTCGACCGGTCGGTCGGCCACCACGCGGGCGTGCAAGCGGTGGAGCGTCTCGTGCGTTTCGTGCGCAAGCGGCTTCCCATCGAGTACTTGACGCTGTTCGCGTTCTCGTCGGAGAACTGGAATCGTCCGCGGCGTGAGGTCGATGAGCTGATGATGCTTCTCGAGCGATTCCTGTACGACAAGCTGGAGGAGTTCGCCGACGCCGGGATCCGGCTTCGCATCCTCGGGCAGACGTCCGGCCTGCCGGACAGCGTCCGCCGGGCGTGCGAACGCGCCATGGAGCGAACGAAGGAGGGCGAGAGGTTGCAGCTCGCTGTGGCGCTGAACTACGGCAGCCGGCTGGAGATTTCTCACGCGTGCGCCGCGATCGCGCGAGAGGTGGCTGCGAACCGACTGGCCCTCGAGTCGATTGGCGAAGAGACGATCAGCCGATACCTCTATACGAGCTCGATGCCCGATCCGGATCTGATCGTGCGGACGAGCGGCGAACACCGTTTGTCGAACTTCCTGCTCTGGCAGTCCGCGTACAGCGAACTGTACTTCTGCGACGTGCTATGGCCGGACTTCGCTCCGTTCCACCTTGTTGAAGCTGTGGCAGAGTTCCAGCAGCGCGAGCGCCGGTTCGGCGGCACGGCACAGGGGGTATAACGGGATGATCGTACTGAAACGGATTGCGTCCGGCGTGATCGCGGGCGGTGCAGTGTTCGGCATCCTGTATGTTGGAGCGCGCCTGAACGTCCACTGGATCGTCGGGTTCGCCATGCTCGGCGTCGGCTACCCGGCGATGCTGGAGTACATCCGACTCATGCGTCGCATGGACATCGAGCTTGCTGCTCCGGAGCTCCTGATCTGGGTTCCGGTCCTGATCTTCAGCTACGTGCTGTTCGACGCAGAGTACGCCGACGTGGTCCTGCTGCTTGCCGTTGCGTTCCAGGTATTGCGTTCTCTGCGGAGCAGCCCGCACCGCGACGGGTTGGTCCAGTCACTTGCAGCCGTCTTCGGTCTTCTATACATCCCGTGGCTGCTCCACTTTCTCTATCTGATCTACACCGCCGGCATGGGGCAATCGCCTCATGTGGGGGCCGTGCACGCGCTCGTCGTCCTTCTGATGGTCTGGGGATACGACAGCGGAGCGTACTTCATCGGGAAGACGTTCGGGCGGCATCGGGCGTTCCCCAGCATCAGCCCAAACAAGACGTGGGAAGGAGTCGGCGGCGGATTCGCGTGTGCAATTCTCGGGGGCTTCGTTGGTTCGACGTTCTCTCCGGTGTGGAGGGAGTTTGCGCTCGGTGTGGGAGGCGGACACATCGTAGCGGCGGCGGTTCTTGTGGGGTGGGCCGTGCAACTGGGAGACCTGTTCGCTTCGAAGCTCAAGCGCGCGGCGAACGTGAAGGATTCGGGATACTTCCTGCCTGGACACGGCGGGTTCCTGGATCGGATCGACGGAATGCTGTTTGCGCTTCCCGTGTTCTATTTCTACTTCCATTACGTCGTACGCTTTCTGTAGCAGAGCCGCGGGGTGCGGGTTGGGAAGGAGCGAGCGACGATGTCGCTGTTCGTCCAGTCGGTGTACGCAGCCTCCGCGCTATCCGTTGCCGTCATTCTGCTGCTGTACAGAAGTCACCCGTTTCGTCGCCTCCCTGCCAGTGCGGTGTTTCTCGCGTTCGGGGCGGGGATGGTCTCGGTCGTAGGCGTTGCGCTGTTTCGACTCCTTGTCGGGTGGGGGGCGTCGCTATCGAGTGGCGGAGCGTTTGTTGGGTATGCGGCGATCGAAGAGGCGGTCAAGCTTCTGGCCCTGTTCGTAACGGTCTGGCCCCTGCGGTATCCGGACGCGATAGAGCCATACGACTTCGTTCTCCTGTTCGGCATTCTGGGCGCCGGGTTCGGCGTGTACGAGGATTTCTCCTACATTTTCAGCGGGTCGTATCCGGCGTGGATCGAGGGCGACGCCCTACGATTCCGATTCGTGTTCGGCAGCCTCATGATGGCGCGGAGTCTCCCGGGGCACATTCTGTTCAACGCACTGGCGGGCGCGTTTCTCGGTTGGGCGCGATTCCGCGCCGTCGGGTGGCGACGCGTCCCATGGATTGCCGGGGGGTTCTTCGTTGCGGTCTGTCTGCACGCGCTGTACAACGTGATTGCGGTCTACGGGCGGTGGCCGTCGTTGCTCGCCTACTGTGTTGCCCTCATCGGCGTGTTACTCGGTGTGCGCCGAAGGGCGGCCGTGGCGTCGCCGTTCGCCGCGCTGATCCAACGGATCGAGCGGCATGACGGCACCGCGGCGCCGTGGACGTACGACCATTCACCGATCGAGATCCTGTTCGCTGAGGGGTTCTCCTGGCCGACCCGGGTTCGGGGAGGGTTGTTCCAGGCGTACCCGGTGATCCTGTCGTTGACGGTGCTGTTTCCGGTATCGTTCATCGCGGTTTACTTCGTGCAGCGCATCCTGGTGTGGGCGTTCTCGTAACGGAAAACGGAGACTGCCGTGGTCGGCGCACACAGGTGAGGATCGTCGGCCGATGGGAGAAAAGCGAAGGGCGGCCTCGCGGATGCTTGGCCGCCCTCTCCGGGTGGTGAAAAAGATGAGGGGGTTCTTTTCCGGGACGAACTATACCAGAAGCCGCTCGTCTCGTCCGTAATGTACATCACAAAAGCCCGACTGAAACCGACGTTACGGTACACGACAGACGGGTCCGATTCAATCTCTGTCTGTAGAGGGCGTGGCTGGAGCTAGCGGGGCTGATCGTCAAGGAGATCCTGCAGCGTCAGGGAGTCAAGCAGCCCGAGGAAGCGTCGGTGGATGACGTGCCACGCTCCACGGGTGGGGCAGATGTCGGTCAGCGAGCAGTCGGAGCCGTCTGCGATGCAGCTCACCAGGTCCGGCTCTTCGTCCAATGCCCCGAGGACGCTGCGGACCGAAACCGCATCGGCAGGCGCCGCGAGAAGATACCCGCCTCCTCGACCCTGCTTCGAACGAACGACGCCGGCTGTTTTCAGCACATGAAGGATCTTCTCGACGAAGGGGGCCGGTAGCTTGTATCGATCGGCAATCGTCGCGGCCGATGTGGGGCGGTCGCCATCGCTTCGGGCGAGTTCGAGTGCCGCGATCAGTCCGTAGCTTGCCTTCTTCGTGAACTGCATCCCTCGTCTACGCCTCCCCTTTGTCGGAGAACTGACTGTAGCGCGATTCAAGTTCGCCGACTTCCTTCGCGACGCGCTCGTGCCGTCGGGCCAGCGCAGACGGGATCGGGCGGCCGTTCTCCTGCAAGTACTCGTAGATGGCCTCATTCAGTGCGTCGGCTGCGAGGGCCGAGCAGTGCATCTTCTTCGGGGGCAGGCCGCCCAACTCTTCTGCCACCACTCGGTTTGTCAGCGCGATCGCCTCGTCGAGCGTCTTCCCCTTGGCGAGATCGCTGACCATCGACGATGTGGCGATTGCGGCGGTGCACCCGAAGGTCTCCCACGAGATGTCGGCGATGATGTCCTCACCCTGCTCGTTCGGCTCCACCTTGATGTACAACCACATCACGTCGCCGCAGATGATGTTCCCGACCTTCCCGATGGCGGAGTAGTCGGTGAGCTTGCCCATGTTGTGCGGGTGTCGGAAGTGCTCGATGACCTTCTCTGTATACATTCATTCACCTACCTTGAATGGCGAGATCGCTCGCAGGTTCGCGACAACGTTGGGGAGTACAGAAAGGAACCGCTCGATCTCCTCCTCGGTGGTCTGTCGTCCGGTGCTGACGCGCAGGCTGCCGTGCGCCATGGAGAGCGGAACGCCGATTGCGACGAGGACATGGCTTGGCTCCAAATCGGGCGACGAGCACGCGCTGCCGGTCGATGTGGCGATGCCGTGTTCGTCCAGGCGCATGACCAGGCTCTCGCCTTCGATTCCCTGGAAGCTGAAGTTCGATATGTGGGGAAGCCCGCCTTCGCGTTGGCCGTTCAGACGGGTTCCGGGGATCTTCAAGACCTCTCGAACGAGCCGCTCGCGATACCCGAGAAGCCGCTCAACGACGTCCGTACGCTCCGTGATCGCCAATCGCACCGCAGCCGCGGTTCCGACGATCCCCGAGACGTTCTCCGTACCGGACCGGAGTCCACGTTCGTGTCCGCCACCGTGGACCAGCGGCACAACGGGTGTTCCCTTGCGGATGAAGAGGAACCCGGTCCCCTTCGGACCGTTGAACTTGTGTGCCGATGCGGCGAACAGATCAACTCCGTCGAGTGATAGGTCACGTTTGCCGATGGCCTGGACTCCGTCGGTATGGAACAAGGCCCCTCGTTCCCTGCAGAGGGCAGCGATGGCCTCGATCGGCTGAACCGTTCCGATTTCGTTGTTTCCCGCCATGACCGAGACAAGGACCGTATCGTCTCGCATCATGCTGCGAACGGTGTCAGGATCGACGCGGCCGACTCTGTCTACAGGAATCCGTTCGACCATCCAGTCTCCGGTCGAGGCGAGCCAATCCGCCGCATGAAGGACTGCATGATGCTCCACGGCGGAGACAAGGACGTGCTTGCGCTTCGGCGCAGCCATCGCCGCGCCGAGGATGGCGAGGTTGTCGGCCTCGGTGGCCCCCGACGTGAACACGATCTCCTCGCGACTCACTCCGAGATCGGCTGCGATAGATTCCCTGCCGTCCTCAATCGCCTTGCGGGCACGCTGCCCAAAGGAGTGGAGGCTCGTGGGATTCCCGTAGACTTCCTGGTAGTACGGCTCCATGGCAGCACGGACTGAGTCCGCCAGTGGGGTTGTCGCGCTGTTATCCAAGTAGATGCGATCCATAGTCGATCACCGGCGAAAATCCTACCAAAAAGGTCAGGTTAACGCAAGCGATCGCCGACGATGGATCGCGGGCAACGTCATTTCGTACTAGATCTGCTCGAACAACTCCTTCGGAGCGCCGCAATCCGGGCAGGTCCACCCGTCCGGCAGATCGGAGAACGCCGTTCCCGAAGGGACATCGGTTGACGGATCGCCCACCGCAGGATCATAGATGTAGCCGCACACGGTGCATTCCCATCGTTCCATACCTACTCCTCCTCATCCGTCGTCGGTTGCCTGTCAGCCTCTTCGCCGGCGCCGCAGTCCTGGCTGAGCCCGCCTTCGGCAGTCTTGTCGGTCGCTGGCTCGTCCCGGTCCTCCTCGCTCACCTCGGTCGGCGCCGGGCCTACGGTGTCTTCTGCAGGCAAGGAGACGTGAAACCGAAACTCCTCAATCGTACGCAAGCCGAAGTGTCTGAGAAACTCGTTCGTCACGTGGAGAAGGAGCGTTCGCCCGTGCTCCTCGGGACGAATGAGATCGCGTTCGATCAGTTTCTGAACGTGCTGATACGCTTTGTTCCCCCGGACACGTACGAGATCGGCCTGTGTCATCGGATGGTTGTACGCGATCACGGCCAGTGTGCGAAGGATCGGACGCGGAATGTCTTGTTGCGGGGCAAGGTGGGCTGTCTGGTTGATGTACTGCGCCTTGACGCGCAGGAACGCCCGCCCCTCCTCGACGTGGAGTTCAATGCCGCGGGCCGAGTCTGCGTACTGAGAGGCCAAATCTTCCAACAGGCCGTCTACGTACGCCGATGCGACTCCGTCCAGGATCTTGGCAAGGGCCCGTCGGGACAGGGGGCGAGGCGAGAGGAACAGTGCCGCCTCGACGAGTGCGAGATCGTTCCCGCGATGTGTTTGATTGTCTTCGGGCATGGCCGTCGTCCCTCGTCTACGATTCGGCACCTACACCTCGGGCTCGATACAGATCGTGATATCCCCGAGGAATTCCTTCTGTGAACAGGTGATCTGCCCTTCCGCGGCGAGGTGAAGGACTTCGAAGAATCGCTGGATTCGTTCCTCTTTCGTCCCCTGCTGGAGCAGGCGGAAGAAGCTGAGGACGCGACGCCCGGCAAGCATCTCGCGAATCCGCTCGAACAGCGCGCGCAGACGGTCCGTGAAGTCTGTCCCGCCGATCTGGTAGTTGGCGAACGGGTCCTCGTCGTCCTCCTCGAACGCAACGCGCTGTAGCAGCCGTTCCGCTCGTCGCCGACTGACTCGCATGGCGGCACGAAGTGCAGACTGCAAATCAGCCACGGTGACCTGTCGTGCCGGTTTCCGAACAACAGGCAACTGGAAGGCATCCCCGGGATCCACCGGTTCGTACAGATCGAGATCTTCGGCTTCGTCCAGTGCGTCTTCGATCTCGGACACCAACCCATCACGTTGCGTTGGGCGCGCAGCGGCGAGGAGATCGTCTGACTTCATTCGCAGGAGAATCGAACACGCCAGGACCATCCGGCCCGGGATCTCGAACTGAAGCTGGTTCAGAGCGTTGAGATACGTGCGGAACCGATTCGCCAGCACCGCGAGATCGATGTCCCACGGCCGCATGTCCTCGGTCAACCGATGCAGGACCCCCTCCCAGGACTCACCAACGAGTTCCTCGATAGGGATCTCTGCAATGCGAATCGCTTCCACAGACGCCGCCTCCTAGTTCAGGTTCAGTGCCAAGACCTCTGAAACGCCGTTCTTGATTGTCACTCCGTACGCCCGGTCCGCATGACGAACTGTTTCCTCATTGTGCGAGACAACGATCACCTGTATGCGATCGGAGTACTCCTTGATCATCCGCGCGAGCCGCGTAGTGTTCATTAGGTCGAGCGCCGCATCGATCTCGTCCAGCACGAAGAACGGCGCCTTCTGGTGCTCCTGGAGGGCAAACACGAACGCAATGGCAACGAGCGTCTGCTCCCCACCCGAGAGTGCATCGATCAGGTGCGGTTCCTTGTCCGGCGGATTCGCCCGGATCAGGAGTCCCGATGAGATGTCGTTCTCGATGTCGAGAGCCAACGACGCGCTGCCTCCCTCGAAGAGCTGTTGGAAGATCCGATCGAATGCAGTGTCGACGGATGTCAGAACCTCCAGGAAGCGCTGCCGCTTGCGCTCCTCGATGTCTCCGATTAGGCGCTCGATTTCCCGTTTCTCGCTCTCGAGCGCGTCCACGCGCTCGCGGAACACGTTGTACTCCTCTTCGTACGCCGTGTACTCATCGATCGCGCGCATGTTGACGGGCTCAAGGCGTCTCATACGCCTCCGGCTGGCATCCAGTTGCCGCTCCAACTGCGAGAGCGGCGCGTCGACCAGTGTCTTCGGATCCACATCCGGTGCCGCGCCAAGCGCCTCCAACTCGGCCTCTGCCTCGGCCTCCTGTCGCTCGTAGCGGGTCAGCGACCGCCGCAGGTTCTCCAACCCCTGATACGCTTCGCGACGCTTCTCGCGTAGGTTGTGGAGCTCGTCGCTACGCGAACTCGCTTCTCCCTTGGCCCGGTCCTTGTCCGCCTGTTGGCTCGAAAGCTCCTTCTCTTTTTCTGCGAGACGGGCCTGTAGTTCGGCAACCTCGTCTTCGAGGGACTCGATCTCCTTGCGCAGTTTGCTGATCTGCTGGCGACGCCGCGTGACGTCGAAACTCGAATCCGCCGGGTTCGAAGACTTGCCGGGTGACTTGGCGTCTTTCTGCGGACGCCACCCGCCGGACACGGCGCCGCCTTTGCTCAATTGGTCGCCGTCGAGCGTCACAACACGGACGCCGTCGACGCCGCGAACGGCTTCGAGGGTCTCGGCAATCACGGTGTCGCCCAAAACGTACTCGAACGCCCGTCGATACTTGTCGTCGAACTCGACGAGGTTGATCGCGTAGTCGATGACGCCGGGCAACTTCAACGCTTCGGCCGATGCGAGGCTCTTCCTCGCTGTGACCAGTCGCCGAAGGGGGAGGATGCGCGCCCGACCGAGCCACTTCTCCTTCAAGTGGTTGATA
>Ga0272441_10011494_pt1 | contig 13127 bp, 10 predicted proteins | sample SSMProp6N_FD_193582 | JGI IMG/M metagenome (GOLD analysis project Ga0272441, IMG submission 193582) | Marine sediment archaeal communities from Little Sippewissett salt marsh, Falmouth, MA, United States - SSM-Prop-6N | ecosystem: Environmental > Aquatic > Marine > Wetlands > Sediment ... | reverse complement strand
ATAATTTATTAATTAAATTGAATTTTAATCGATTATTTTTACAACCCCTTATTTTTAAATTAGCTTACTTATACGTATAAATTATGGCACATTCTTTGCATTTAATAATAGTGTTTTCAGGAAGCCTTTATTTAATATACACTTAATTTACTGATAATATTATTCTTAATACTATTTAATTTAATTACAGAATTGTAAACTATTAACAAAACAGTAATGATCAAGAGAATGCTGCTGGAGAATCTGCTAAATGAGCAAAAAGTACAATAAAATATTGATTGTGGACGATGAAGAAGATCTAAGCTGGAGTATTTCAAAGAGCTTGAAGCGAAATAATGAAATGATTGATGTCACATGTGTGAATCGCGGTGATGAAGCTTCGAAATTATTGAAGTCACGCTCATTCGATCTTGTTATCTCGGACATTCGCATGCCGGGTAAAAGTGGTCTGGAATTGCTCGATGAAATTCGCACTAACAATTCAAACACATCTGTTATTCTTATGACTGCCTATGGTTCACAGGAGATCGAGAACAAGTTGCGCACGATAAATAATGTTAAATATATAGAGAAGCCATTTGATATTCATGACTTGAAACGTATGGTTTTTGGAAATGATATGTCTGATGAAAAGATCTCGCCTGTTATTCCGGATAGTGTATATATGGGTATCAGGTAGAATGAATGTAATTGGTTATGTATATGTGTTGTTAAGAAAGGATTAAATATGGGAGAAATTGTTTCAATTATTAGTCAAAAAGGGGGCGTAGGAAAAACAACAACTGCTGTAAATTTATCTGCAAGTTTGGCACTGCTCAACAAAAAAGTATTATTAATCGATTTAGATCCACAGGGTCATATTAGCACGAGTTTCGGGTTTGCTAAATACGATGTCAATGGAAGTATTGACGAAGCAATTTTTGATTCAAAAGATATTTCTGAACTCATCCACAAGACTCCGGTAGAAAATTTTGATTTCATTCCGTACGTGAATGATATGGGTGATGATGAGAGAAATTATTTCATGTCGCCTTTGAAGGATGGGAAAATGAAAAAACTGCTGGATCAACTCAAATCTCAGTATGATTACATATTTATTGATAACCCACCTTCATTGAACAATGTTACATCAAATGCATTGATCGCATCGGATTCTGTGATCGTACCGATTCAGTGTGAATATTATGCATTGAAAGCACTGAGTACATTATTGAAACAGATACGTACAATCAAGAGTACATACAATCCGGATTTAAAATACAGAGGCTTTCTGTTAACCATGGTTGATTTACGAAATAATTTATCGAAGCGAGTCATGACAAAAGTGAGACAAACTTTGAAGGATCTCGTTTATAATACTATGATTCCTCGCAACATTCGCCTGGCAGAAGTTCCATTTTACGGAAAGCCTGCTTATTTGATCGATAAATCAGCGAAAGGATCGAAAAGTTATCTCGAACTGGCCCGTGAATTTTTGAGTCAAAATGGAACAATTGCATCAAAACTGGCCACAAATTAATATTTAATTTTAGATAAGAAATATCGTTCTTTGAAATCTTTCATATTCTTAACAATTATCTAAGCTATTATTTATTAAACTATTATGATTTTCTTTATCACCGATATTTACTTAATAAATTAAAAAACTTAATTCTGGCTTTATATTTGTTACTGACTAAAGTAAAATTGTTTATTCAATGTGACACTTTTGAATGAATAAATACTACAATCTCATTCGCACAGTTTACATATTAATAATTTTGAGCTTTTGAAAATGGAGGTACAACATGAGCATCTTAGCGAGAAGGGATCGTAGGGGGAAAACAATTTTATTAGTATTCATCATTTTATTGGCCAGTATTTCGACGGTAAGTTTTTCATATAAATTTTACACGAGCGATACGACAGTGATAAAGATGAATCAACTGGAACAATCGATGCGTGATATCAAGGCTTCCATGAAAATGGATAATATTCGATTGCATAATATACAAAAAATCATGGGAATTATCGATAAATATAATGATGATATGTCCCCGGGTTTGAAATATGAGATAGCAGAAGAAGTATATAAAATGAGTTTAAAATATACGAATCTCGATGTTGATCTGATTTGTGCAACAATCACGCATGAGAGTGCATTGTCCTGGAATCCAATGGTGGTGTCTCATGCAGGGGCAATGGGACTCATGCAGATTATGCCAACGACCGGGATATTCTTATGTGAATATGAAGGAATTCAATGGACTACAGCAGAGGATGTTTTATTTAATCCTATTTATAATGTACGTTTGGGATGTCGCTATTTATCATCCCTCATTCATTCGTATGAAGTAGATGGTGGGCTGGCAGCCTACAATGGTGGGGAAAAACGGGCCGCAATGTGGTTAAGAAGTAACAGACAAGATGATATTTTATGGGAAGAGACACGCGGTTACGTGCCAGCTGTATTGAAATTATATAAGAAATTCAGGGAACAAAGTGGAATATTATAGCAAAGATGAACCAATCAAAAAAGTGACGACTAACATGGATCATGCAACCGGGAATAATCACTTATATAGTCAACTGATGAATATTTTATTTCATCCGAATAGCTATTTTTCTTTATGTATTTCAAAAAATTTAAACAAGGAATTTTTATTCGATAATCCTCAACAAGATGTTTCAAAGGATGTCAAGACATATTTTATATTACGGCTAATAGAGGCAGACGATACGGCTGATGAATTGCTTAAATTATCCGATCTACATGATTCCATCAGTTTATATGATGCCTTTGAAGACTATGTGAAGAACATTCAACTTGATTCAAACGATAAAGCGGAATTAAAAAAATCTATTTCCGAAGCGAGTAAATTTTTCCTGTCGAAATTGGACCAGGTCCTGCAAGATCAGACTATGTTGAGTAATTTGAACGATTACTTGCAATCTAATTATTCACGGTATTCCAATGACTCGACATCTGAAGATAATACCAGCACAACCACGAAAACCGGGAAAATCAAATCTCCCGGTTTGGCGCTCACTGAAAGTGAAATGCTGGAACGCTTTTACAGAGAGGAAATCGTAAGTGCATTTGATATCGTGAATCGATACAATAATGGCGCATTGAAAGAGGCAAAAGAACATACTTTTTATAGCGATTGGCTTTCCATGGCACAGGAAATCAAAACGCTGTCCATGATGATTGGACAACATGAAGTGGAAGCGATCGCCGATCGAATTTACCGCTTAACAAATATTTTACGCTCATCGAAAACAAAGATTTCTGATGATACGATCAACATATTGAAGCATGGTCAACGCGCGATTCATAGTATTACGATGCATGGTGAATCAAATGACGATGTGGTATCAACACTCAGTTCATTCGACACCTATATTTTACGGGTTGAAAAGAGTTTTTTAGATAACACCAACAGTTACAGTCCCAACATAAATCTTTCCAACCTTGATATCAACAACCACAATGATATCTCAGAGATTAATGACAACGGACACGAAGAATCTGAAGAACATCAAGATGAAACGAAAACAGGTCCCATTGATTTCAAAATACCTGGTGAAGATGATCCCGAACTACTCGTCCTTATCAAGGAGATAACAGGTTCCCATAAACTTGACAATAACGGACGAGATAGCGATTGTACTGCATCGGCCACTGAATCCGATTTTTCAGAATCAAATAAACCAAACGACTCGCACGTGGATTCTACCGAATTTGTGAACAACGAAGCGGATGATCTGGAAAATGACATTGAGAACGATATCGATATTAAATATTTTTTAGAGGAATCAGGAATTTACTTCAAATTAACGAAGGATTCAATCGAGGAGTTATATCGGGATAGATATAGTGAATCGGCTCTGGAAAATCTTGAACTGGCATCATCCTGCCTTAAATCGCAGACGATCAAATTCGGTTTCGAAGAAATTAGTGATATTCCCAAAAAAATCGAAAGCCTGGTAACGTACTCAATCGATAAAAATATAAAACTCACTCCCCCAATCCTGGAGACCATAAAAGAAGCAGTCCAACTCCTTGAGTCATATAATCAAGATTCAATTTTTAACAATCGCAATCACATCCTTCACAAGTTAAATCATCATTATCATGATCTGAACAGAATGAAGGATGAACACGATGTGATTTACCCTCATGCTTATTAAGGAGGTATTCTTTTGAAAGTTGTTCATAACGAGAAGGATCAGGACAAGAAAGGCAGCAGTAATCAGTTATTGATCGAAGATGCGGAGCTTGAAAAGGTCCTTAATTCACACAAAACGGTCATTCGGGTTGTCGGTACAGGCGGGGCAGGAAATAACACACTGACCAGACTCAATGAAGTGGGTGTCAATGGGATCGAAACAATTGCCATCAACACGGACGCTCAGGATCTTTTAGCAACAAAATCGAACAAAAAAATATTAATTGGCAGAGAAATCACAAGCGGTCTGGGTGCGGGCGGCGATCCATCGATCGGAGAACAGAGTGCCAAGGAGACCGAGGAGCATATCCGATCCATGTTAACAGGAAGTGACATGGTTTTCGTGACGTGTGGATTAGGTGGTGGGACAGGTACCGGATCCTCCCCCGTTATCGCTGAAGTGGCTCGTGAATCGGGAGCCCTCACAATTGCTGTGGTAACCTTGCCTTTTTCCGAAGAAGGTATTCTCAGGTCAGAGAATGCTGTTCAGGGATTGGAAAAATTACGTAAAAATTCAGATACAGTGATCGTCATCAAAAATGACAGGCTATTGAATCTCGTGCCTGACTTACCATTGAATGCAGCGTTCAAAATTGCTGATGAATTACTCGTTGATGCAGTGAAAGGTATTACAGAACTGGTCACAGAGAAGGGTCTCGTCAACCTCGATTTCGCAGATGTGAAGTCCGTAATGAAAAATGGCGATACTGCCATGATTGGAATCGGAGAGAGCGATTCTGATAACAAAGACAATGAAGCAGTAGAAAAAGCTGTCAGCAATCCTCTGCTCGATCTGGAGATAAATGGGGCCAAAAGCGCCCTGATCAATGTAATCGGCGATGAGAATATGACAATCAAAGAGGCCCGTAACGTCATGGATTCAATTGCAAAAAAGCTGGATTCCAAGGCTCGTATCATATGGGGTGCCAGAATCGATGAAAACATGGAAGGGAAATTAAAGGTCTTGCTGATTGCAACTGGTTTATCAAACGAAAAGATAAAACATAAATCGTCAGCCCCTGAAAAGGAAACAAAAAAAACTGAAGCGGATAATGTGAAACCGCCTGAAAAAGCGGTTAGCAGCGAACCGACCCAAAAGCCGAAAAAAGAGAAAAAACAAAATATAGAAAAACCCGTATTCGACGTAAAAAATCTGTCCATCAAATCAACGAAAAGCAATCGCGTGTTCACGGAAATTTTCGAGGAAGAAATACGCGGCGATATCAATATATTGAATGAAGCAGTAAAGAATATCGACGGGACTAATCACGACAAGAAATTGCTCGGTAATATTCAAAAAGCATGCACATCGCTTCAAAGCTCGGCTCAGCTATTTGAATATGAGCGTATCGACGAGTTCATCACATTTGTCTCCGACGTGGTCGACAGTATACTGACCGGAGAAATTGCGTTTAAGCTGGATCTGATCCCCCTTATTCGTGAATTGCCGCAACTCATCGATAATCTGGTCGCCAATGGCGAATCAGCTCTGGAGGAAGCCCAGAAATTCGTCGAAAGATGCACCACTATCCTCAATGAGGATGGAGATAATCATTCTGTAAAAGATGATGATATGGACGGTAATAATATTATCGGAGAAGATTTTCTGAAAGACCAGCTAAATTAATGAAAACAATTCAATCCCTTATATAAATCCCTTACATAACACACAAAAAGCCAACAATATTAATTGTTGGCTTTTTGTGTATGAAAAATACTAATAGAAACCGGAGTCAGCGAACCTACCGGAATTAGGGGGAGTTACCGGTAAACTTTCACTGCTCCGGCTTCAAACTCTATGTAAATTATAAAGAATTTACGTGATTTGCTAATCGTCTCTTCTGGTTTGCAGCTTTATTTCGGTGTATTACGTTTTTACGTGCAAGCTTGTCCAATAATGATTGCGTCTGCTTAAATTGCTCGGTTGCAGCTTCTTTATCATTTATTCTTAACACTTTATTGATATAAGATTTCATCATCGACTTGTAATGACGATTATATTCTTGTGATTTCAGATTCGTTCTGACTCTCTTTATCGCAGATTTATGATGTGGCATAATACTCCTTCCGTAAATTTAATCAGAGCTAAATATAAAAAAATAAAACGTAAATGTCAATAAAAAAATTATTTAAATTTGCACCTAACATTTAAAAAGTACTTGATTTTAAACTATTTTTTTGTTACTATAATGCTATTGTTTATTTATGGAGGATATTGAGGCGATATGATTTTTGACCTGCTCAAATCGGCTGCGGACAATGCAAAAAATCAGGTGGCAATACAGTATTCTGATCACAAAATATCTTACACCGATTTGATTACGATTATCAATAAACTGGCAAACGGTCTTTACATTCAAGGTATAAAAAAAGGCAGTCAGGTCGCAATAATATTGCCCAATACGCCACATTTCATTTTTTCATATTATGCAATACTCAAACTGGGTGCTATCGCCATACCTGTGAATCCGCTCAGCGACGCCGGTAAGTTGCAGCACATTTTTGAACATATACAACCTTCAGCCGTTTTTATATGGGAAGGCTTTTATAATAAGTTCATTGAATACATTAAAGATATCCCGACTACGTTCGTGCTGGGAGAAAATAAAATCAAAAACACCATGAACCTGCAGTCATTTATGGCTTCATCGCCCGATGCAGAGCTCGAGGATTTTGACATAGAAGAGACGGATGGCGCTGTCATTACATGGACGTCCGGTATTTCCGGACATCCCAAACCAATCACTCTGACGCACGGAAATCTGAAAAATGTGTTAGTCGATTGTTACGATGTAATTCCATCAACTCATTCCGATATCTTTGGTTGTATATTGCCACTTTTTTTATTATATACTCAAATCCTGGTGATGAATCTCGCGTTGACGCGGGGCTCAATGTTAGCTCTTTATCCCAAAATTAATAGTGACATACTCAAAAACGCGCTGTTAGATGATGGTATCTCCATTCTTGTCGCTGGATCAGGGCTGTACGAGATACTGATACAAGAATTTCAGAATAATGATAAGTCGGCGGATATCAAACTTAAATATTGTTATTCGATTGGCTCGTCCTGTTCGGATAAAATTAAGAAACAGTTTGAAGATATATTTAATGTTCCCATTCTTGAGGGATACGGTCTGACTGAGGCATCCGCCATTGTTTCATTCAACAGAATTATGGGAAGGCAAAAGCAAGGAACCGTTGGATTACCATTGAGCACACTGGAAGTTCAAATTGTGGACGATAATGGTAACAAATTGAATCCGGGCGAATTAGGTGAAATTGCCATTCGAGGGAAGTCAGTTGTTGATGGATATATGAGTCAAGATGAACCGTTTCAAGCCAGTGACGGATGGTTTCATACGAACGACATTGGTAAAATAGATGAAGATGGATTCCTGTGGTTTTACGAACGCAAGGAAGACATCATAACCAAAGGTGGATTCAATATTTATCCGACTGAGGTTGAAGACATTTTAAAGGAGCATCCGAAAATTGAAGAACTCTGTATCGTGGGAATTCCCCATGAAACATTCAAGCAGGAAGTGAAAGCGTGCATTGTATTGAAGAATGGTGAATCTGCCACTGTGGATGAATTTGCAGACTTTTGTAAGGACAGGATACCGGTGTATAAATGTCCACAAATATTTCAATTTTACAAATCATTGCCCAGGAATTCGACAGGGAAAGTTATACGTAAGAAATTAAGAGAGGAGCATTAAACGAGCATAACTATATACTAACAATTCAATTCTTGAAAGGAGACATTTCTTGAAAGAGTATAGTGTTGACAAGATACGAAATATTGGGTTGGTGGCGCATGGAAGTGTCGGAAAGACATCGTTAAGTGAGGCCATGCTATTTTCCGCGGGGAAAACAAATCGTATCGGTTCGATCGAAGAGGGGACGACGGTCTCTGATTATAATTCTGATGAAATCAGCAGGAAAATATCAATCAGTTCATCGTTATTAAATTGTGAATGGAAATCACATAAAATTAATATCGTCGACATGCCAGGATACACCGATTTTATTGGTGAAGTCAAGGGTTCGCTAAGAGCTGTTGACACTGCGCTGGTCTTATTGAGCGCGCAAACTGGTGTAGAGGTCGGTACAGAACTCGCATATAAAATAATTGAAGAATATCAATTACCACGTATATTTTACATTACACGCCTGGATAAAGAGCACGCCAATTTCGAAAATACGCTGGAGACGACTAAATCGCATTTTGGCAACTCTGTCGTCGCTATTCAGTTTCCTGCAAACGAAGGTGAAAGTTTTGATAAAATTGTTGATGTAATTCGCATGAAATTATTGACGTTCAATGAAGATAAGAGTGGAAAGTTTACAGAAAGCGAAATTCCGGATGACTTGAAAGCAAAGGCTGATGAATATCGCTCTGCTCTCATGGAATCAATTTCGGAAAATGATGAGGAATTACTTGATATATTTTGTGATGTCGGCGAATTATCGAATGAACAAATAGTAAATGGTTTGAAAAAACAGATATCGAACGGATCTCTCATTCCTGTTCTTTGTGGCTCCGCTACTAAAAATGTAGGTGTACTATCATTATTGAATTTCATCGTCGAAACATTACCTTCACCCCTTTTCAAACCAGAAGTAGAAGGCGTGAAACCGGGAACGGATACGAAAATCGTACGCGAAGTAAAACCTGATGCATCTTTGTCAGCTCTCGTGTTTAAAACAGTATCCGAAGCGCATGTTGGTGAATTATCTTTATTCAGAATTTTTTCCGGTACAATCAAATCGGGTATGGAAGTGCTGAATCCCAATAAGGATGATTCTGAAAAAGTGGGTCAAATGTTCATCATGAATGGCAAAGATAGAGTTGAAGTCGGACAGCTTGGTGTCGGCGACATTGGTGCATTTGTCAAGTTGAAAAACACTCACACGGGCGACACATTGTGCGATAAAAAAGATCCCATTCAATTGCCTGAAATCGAATTCCCGTCTCCGGTCATCCGCGTCGCCGTAAATCCAAAGGCAAAGGGTGATGAGGAAAAAGTATCCACTGGACTATCAGTGCTTCATGAAGAGGATCCATCTTTCAATGTGACAGTTGATGGTGAATTGAAACAAGTAATTGTCTCCGGGCAGGGTGAACTTCATCTCAATATCGTTATCAAACGATTGAAAGATAAATTTGGAGTCGACGTTGACTTAAAAGAGCCAAAGATTCCATACCGTGAAACAATACGAGGTACAGCGGAAGGGGAATATAAACATAAAAAGCAATCTGGCGGTCGTGGTCAATACGGTCATGTACAGCTAAAGCTGGAACCGATGGAACGAGGATCAGGATTCGAATTTGTCGATGCCATCGTCGGTGGTGTGATCCCGGGAAAATATATCCCCGCCGTTGAAAAGGGTATTCGCGAAGTCATGGCAGATGGAATATTGGCCGGCTATACTGTGGAAGATATCAAGGTAACTCTGTTCTTTGGTAGCTATCACTCGGTTGACTCCTCAGATATGGCATTCAAAATCGCTGGCTCCATGTGTTTCAAAAAGACATTTATGGAAGCAAAACCCGTGTTGCTCGAACCGATCTATGATATCGAAGTTCAGGTTCCCGAAGAATACATGGGCGATGTCATGGGTGATTTATCCAGTAGACGCGGCAAAATCCAGGGAATGGAAGCGGAAGGTTCATTCCAGTTGATCAAAGCGAAAATTCCTCTTGCCGAACTCTATAAATACTCAACAGCATTGCGATCAATGACTCAGGGACGAGGCTTGCACAGACGAAAATTCTCTCATTACGAGGAAGTCCCGAGCGATGTTACTGACAAAGTCATTGCTGAGTCCAGGGAAGAAGAAGAATAAACATGGATACTCTATGGGCACCGTGGAGGATAGATTATATTCTTCAACAAAAACAGGATGGATGTATCTTTTGTGATAAACCGAACGAGCACGATGATGAACATAATTTGATTCCGTATCGAGGTGAAACCTGTTACATTATTATGAATTACTATCCGTATAATAATGGACATATTATGGTCGTGCCATATCGACATACGAACGACCTGACCAGCCTTGGTACTGATGAAAATATGGAGATGATGAACCTCGTATCGAAATCGATCGAAGTTCTTAAAAAAGCGCTGAATCCTCACGGATTCAATATCGGTATGAATCTCGGTTCAGTCGCCGGTGCCGGTGTTAAAGATCACCTTCATTTCCATGTTGTTCCACGATGGAATGGAGATATGAACTTCATGCCCGTCATCGGACACACAAAGGTCATTTCCGAAGCCCTCGAAGAAACATGTAAGAAAATAAAAGCTTTTTTTTAATATAATTTGCACGTTAAAAAAGCTGAGGTTTCAATTCCTCAGCTTTTTTTTTGTCTACTTTTCAGCAAGATCCGGGTTCTCTCCGGGCATCTACGCACTATTCAGTATCAACGCCTCATACTTTCTCAGGATCGTTTATTCAAACACCTTGTCTTTTTTGACGAAGCCTTCTATATTCGCTCGTTGCAATCTTACCTTGAACCAATCTCCGACTTCACCGATCACCAGCAGGTCAGTGGCTGGATCGACTTCCTTCACTGTCTTTGAGCTCTCGGATGCCTCACTCATGATCCGACTCGTATCCAAAGTGAATACAACTCTCGTTCTGGTTTGAGCCGGACGTTCCGATTGCTTTTTAACCCATCCGTATTCATTGTCGCTTATTTGAATCTTGTACCATTGATCGTTTTCATCGATTGGAACTATTTTCGTACTTGCCGGAACGGTTTTTATGATATTGAATTGCTCGCCAGGACCAGCGTATATATCAATCGATTCATTCACGGCCATCGGTTCAAATGCTGCCTCCTTCGTCGCTTTCTTCTCTATCCATCCAATATCGCCATTAGGTTTTTTAATCTGACTCCAATTCCTGGTGCTCATGATGCTTTTATAGACTTCTCCTAAATTCGTATAATTGCTGACCTGATATTCGACTCCCGGTCCTTCGCGGATGGGAACCTTATCCCCGACCACTATATTCCCTTCCGTTTTTTCTTCGTATACAGATGAATACACCCACCCATACACGTTGTTCCTGAGTTGTATCTTATACCATTCACCACTCCGTGCTACCGGTTGATATTCCTCATTCCGTGATAAATTACCAGCAACCTCCGCCCCCATGCTGGGTACGATATGAGCACTCGCATTCGACCTGATCCTGATCGGCGGCAAAGATTGTTTACTTACAGCAGATTTTCGAACCCAGCCAGAATTTTTACCATCAGCTGACTTTATGAAATACCAATTTATTGTATCATAGAGCGGACGGACGGCATCTCCGGCTGCGAGTGAAAAATTGGGAGTACCATCCGGAGTAGGTTCTCGCAACACCTGAACCTTTCCTTTGGCGTATAATTCCGGAAACTTTAAATTCGTAACATCTTCTTTTCTGATCCATCCCCGCTCACCAGCGTTCGATGGGACTGCATACCAGGCTCCAACCTGCTCAAACGGTTTCAAGACCCTGCCGGCGTACCATTCACCAATGGTTCTGGATCCCGTGCTTCTGGATTCTTTCACATCAATTTCTTTCAAGGTAATGACGGGACGTATGGTAATATCCTTGGCGTAATCGGCTGAAATATAGCCACGGCCCTGTTCCGTTTCCACAGCATACCAGCCTTTCTCGAAACCAATTTTTTTGATGCGCTGCCCTTTCTTTATTATCCCAATCTTTTCGGATAAAATATTGGCACCCGTTCGCAAGTTCACCTCGCCCGTTGTCTCCAGTGTACCGTAATCGACCGTAATATCGCGAATCTCGAAATTGATCGGTTCAACCGATTCCGCCTGCAAGAGTTTATTTGATACCCATCCCCGTTTCCCGGAAGGCGTAATCACATATGCCCAGTTGCCCTTCACACTCTTCCTCAATACCTTGGTTCCCACCTGAAGCATTGCGGTGAGATCCGAGTTGTCATCCGGTTCGCTATAGACTTGCGTGATTTGCGAGGCAAACAGTTCCTGGCTCTTCACTGTTGTCGCTTGAACAGGAGCTTTACTAACCACATCACTACGAACATATCCTGTATTTCCATCCGGCAATTTCACATTGTACCAATCGTCGAACTTTGCAATGACTTCCAACGATTCATTCGGTTGCAGACGTATCAATTGCCCGTATTGAAGACCAGGTCCCAATCGTATATTCGTCTCCTGATAAGTGTACAGCGTCGTAACATCGGGCAATGCAGGTTCGGGTTTGGGATCTGGTGAAGGCGATGACGAGGGCGGTGTCGTCCCGGAAATCATATCTGCTTCCGATAGAAAATCACCCAGCGAATTCATATAAGCTTGATCCACCGATTCAGGATCGATCCATCCCTTGCGCGTCGCGTTTCTCACCAAAATAGAATTTCTGTCCTCTCCGATCATGAATACACCCGAACCACTGCGTAGAGTTCCCAGGGAGCCGGTGCCATCCGATTTGCTGTAGAGCGCAACATCCCTGTTCGTCTCATAATAGTCGTACACATGCGAGACCAGCTCGTACATGATCCAGCCTTCATTATCGCCCGCGAATTTAATGCGATACCATTCTCCGCGACGTTCCACAATGGAAATGACATTGCCCGCCTTCAGAGTGGCAATCTTGGTGCTATTGGTCCCCGGTCCGCCGCGTACATTGGCAAATTGATTTGTAATATAGAAATCCTTTTCTCCAGTGATCAAGTCATTTCGAACCCATCCGACGACTCCATCCGGCAGATAAATTCTATACCAATCGCCGACCTCTCTCTCCAGTTTGGCGATGGGTGTAGCCGGCGGAACCCGTCGAATCACCTTGAAGGTTGTGCTATATCCCTGCCGTATATTACATTCCCTGTTCGTAAAATAGATTTACCCCAGCCTCAAGTAGTTG
>Ga0272441_10011493_pt1 | contig 13127 bp, 7 predicted proteins | sample SSMProp6N_FD_193582 | JGI IMG/M metagenome (GOLD analysis project Ga0272441, IMG submission 193582) | Marine sediment archaeal communities from Little Sippewissett salt marsh, Falmouth, MA, United States - SSM-Prop-6N | ecosystem: Environmental > Aquatic > Marine > Wetlands > Sediment ... | reverse complement strand
TCCTCGGCGGTTCGCACGTGTCCGCCAACCCCGGCCATGCGCTCAGTTTTTCCTGCTTCGATATCGGTGTTATCGGGGAAGGAGAAGAAACGATGAAAGAGCTGGGCCCCGCGCTCCTTTCCGGCGGCAAACTCGATTCAATTCGGGGCCTCGTCTACCGCCAGAATGGCAAATTGAATTTTACTCCCCCCCGGCCCCGGATTAAAGACCTGGACTCCCTCCCCTTCCCCGCCCGCCATCTGCTGAAACTCGATCTTTACCAACCCCAGCCTAATGATGAATACCGTCTTCCCAAAACGGCAATGATAACCAGCCGGGGTTGCCCTTTTAACTGCATCTTCTGCGATAAACACGTCTTCGGAAAAAATTACTACGTCCAATCGCCCCAACGAATAATTCGGGAAGTGGAGCATCTTCATTCGCAATACGGAATCCGTGATGTCGCCTTTGTGGATTCCTGTTTCGGGCCGGGAGCGGAACGTCTGGAAACAATAGTGGAAGGCTTCAGAGAACATCCGTTGCCGGTGAGCTGGACCTGCAGCATACGGTGTAACGCGGTCACCGAAGAACTTCTGAAAAAAATGAAGCAAGTCGGTTGTTGGCGTGTCCGGGTGGGTATAGAGAGCGGAAGCGACCGGGTTCTGAAATTTATCAAAAAAGGCATCACCACCGATGACGCCAGGCGGGCGGCCATCGGGGCGAGTCAAGCGGGTCTCCGACCCAAGGCTTTTTTCATGATCGGCCATTTGATCGACACCCGTCAGACTATCGAAGAAACGATTAGATTCGCCCGGTCATTGCCCCTTCACGATATCACAGTCCAGATCAACACCCCCATGTACGGGACCGCTCAATATGAGATGGCTTCGCGATACGGGCGCATAGACCACGAGCGCCTCAGCGATCTCACTTATTTCGAGCCGGTATTTATTCCCGAGGGAATGACGAAAAAAGAATTGGATTATCTCTTCCGCAAGCTCTATCGCTCTTTTTATCTGCGACCAATCACCATCTGGCGACACCTTAAAAATGTCAGGAGAATCTCCGATCTGCGTAAGTACATCCGAGCCGTGAAGCTCATCTGGTATTTAATGAACCCCCTGGGCAAGAAACAAAATAAATGATCCGGCCAATTCGTGCTGAAGATTCTTACGAACTCGCCCGGTTGCACCTGCTTTACATCCCGGACTCCACCCTGGCGACGTTCGGCGAACGCTTTCTTCGATTCCTTTATCGGGGATTGGCCCGATCAGAGATGGGGATGGGGTTCGTCTTTGCTGATAAGGGGAGAGTGCGGGCTTACATCGCCGCCACCACCGATAGCCGGCGGCTCTTCCAGGATATTTTGAAAACCGAACGGAGCGGCCTTTGCGCCCAGCTCCTTCTCAGAATGCGCACCCCCTTCCGCACATTAAATGCCATCCGGGAAACCCTGCAGTACTCTTCGGCAACCGAAATTCCCCACGTCCGGGCGGAATACCTTTTCATCGCCATCGAGCCATCCCTGCGACGGAAGGGAATCGCCCGGGATTTCATCATCAAGATCCGGGAGAAAATGAAAAGTCGTGGGGTGGATATAGCCAAAGTTTCCATTCTCTCCCATAATCTGGTCATTAAAAAAATATTACTGGAACTGGGTTTTTTCCAGCCCGAGCGTTCTTTCAAGCTCTGGGGGAAGAAATTCGAGCTCCTGGTGGCGAAGCTATGATAGAGTTAGCAATTAGGGCTTGCTGGAAAACCCAATTTTCAGCACTTTTCTCTTGAATCCGAATCAATATTTACCACGAAGTCACGAAGGGCACGAAGAAAATGCGAGAAAAAAGCAGCATAATATTGATAATTTTGTCCTAAAAACTTCGTGTCTTCGTGGTGAAAATAAATTTCTTAGAAAAAATAATCTCAAAATGCTTCTGTGAGTGGGGCATACCCAAGGAGAGTACACGTTGGATTTGCACAAATACCTGAGATTGACCGAAACACTGGCCGGAAAGCGCCGGCCTATCTATGTCCACTACGGCGTGACCCACCGTTGTAATCTCAGGTGCCGGATGTGCTCGGTCTGGCGGACGGCGGCCCCCGGGGAAGAGCTGAAAGTGAGCCAAATTCAAAAGCTCGCCCGCTCCCTGAGGGAACTGGGGGTGGTCCGGATCGCGCTCGGGGGGGGAGAGCCTTTCCTGAGAAAAGATCTGTCCGGGATCATCGAGGCTTTCACCGCAAACCGGATGGAGGTGCATGTCCTGACCAACGGCTGCACCGCCAACGAGGAAAATATCCGCAACGCGGTGAAAGCGGGCCTGGCCGGAGTGTCAATTTCTCTTGATACCCTCGACTTCCAAAAGGCGGAATACATATTCGGATCACCGGGAATCCTGGAGAGAGTTTTTGAAAACCTCGGCCTTTTTTCTCAGATCATGCCCGAACGCGGGGCCACATTGATAATGAACGTGGTGGTCTCGCGACAAAATCTTGCCGAGATACCGGATCTGGCTCGTTTCGCCGCGGCCATCGGCTATAAGGCAAGCTTCATCCCGGTCACCCTGGCTCCGAGCCCGAATATCACCGACGGTTTTGCCGCTTACGCCCCCGAGTTCGCCTTCAGTTCGAGAGATCACGAACTGATCGATTCCACTTACAACTTTCTTCTGAAAAGAAAACGACAATTTAATGATATCCTCAATTCAAGCCGCTTCCTCAAAGATTCCGCCCATTACCTTAAGACGGGCGAAGTCAATTGGAAATGCCACGCCGGGAGTCTCTACCTGTCGGTTTCGCCGGAAGGGGTTGTTTCTTACTGCCATAAAGCGGGCGGCAAGATCGGAACCTGGTCGGATGACTTTCCTGCGGCGGTGAAGCAATCCGGATATCAGGCTCGAAGGAGGCGGTTTTCAAAGGACTGTGCCGGCTGCATGCGCCCTTGCTGGGCCGAAGTTACTCACGCCTTCTCATCGCCGGGAGGAGCATGGGAAGCAGTTCGGCTTTACCGTTCTCATTTTCGGAAGCGAAAGGCCAGAACGATTGAAGAGATCAAGCAAAGCGTCCGGGACATTTCAGCTGAAGCGGGGTAAACGAGTTAGCTCGCTTCGCTCGCAACTCGGGTGTAAAGTTTAAAGTGTAAAGTTTAAAGAAGAACAAGTCGGGATAATTTTTCGCAGAAAAATTATATTGAAATTCCGAAGCAGGAACTTAGCGCTTCGCGCCAACTTCTTGGTGTTAAGTGTAAGGTGTAAGAAAAATCGGCTACTTTACACTTTACACCTTACACTTTAAACTGAGTTTTTTGAAATTCCGAAATACCAAGGTTAAATAACCACAGATAATGATAATGCGAAAAGGCTATCTGTTCCCCGTCATCGGGTTTATCATTCTCGCTTTAATTTTGACCTGGCCCTTGATCATTCGATTTTCAACTCACGTCGTGGGCAATGAAGAGGGGTGCGTATGGGTCCATCTCTGGACCGCCTGGCTGGTCAAGCGCGCTTTCCTGCACGGCGAAACTCTGACCACCACCCAATATATTTTTCACCCAACCGGCTCCACTCAGCTTCCCTTTACCAGCGCCAACCTCCTCAACCCTCTAATCCTCATACCGTTACAGCTCATCCTGGGATTACCACGCGCTTATAACGCACTGGTTTTAATCTCGGTTTTCCTATCGGGATTTACGATGTACCTTCTGGCCCGGGAAGTGACCGGGGACCGCCGATCCGCTTTCGTATCCGGCGTCATCTTCGCTTCCATCCCCTGCGTTCTTATGGAGATTGAAAACGGGGTGACGGAAATAGCGGCAACCTACTGGCTCCCGCTTTATGTTTTATTTTTTTTCCGGGCGATGAGCCGAAGAGGATGGAAGAACCCCCTGATCGCGGGAGTTCTGCTGGCTGCGGCCGCCCACGCCTACGCTTACTACGGCGTGTTTCTGTTAATCTTCTCCCTCTATTATTTACTGGCCAAGACGCCCCAATTTCGCCGCGAGGCTTCCGGAAAAAGGAACCTCGCCAAAGCCGGGGCGATTTTCCTAATTTTACTTATCACCACCGCCCCTTTTTATTTCTCGCAAGATAATCTGATCGGGAAAAAGAAACCGCGCATTATCTATTTATATAATTTGATGGAAACCGAATATAATCGGGACGGAAACGCCGCGGTTTGGGACTATTTTAAAACCGGGAAAATTCCCGAGGAAAAAACCGGCATTCTCTTTCACCCCTACACTACCTATCTGGGATTTACGGTCCTGATTCTATCTCTGATCGGCATCGGTTCCAAGCAGTGCCCGGAAAGGTTTTTCTGGGCGGGTGGAGCGATTATATTTTTCATCGTGTCTCTGGGCTTTTTGCTGCGGATAGATGACAGTTTCTACCTGACGGAAAGGAGAATACTGGTTCCTCTGCCGGGAATTATCCTGCATGCGATCCCCTTGGTTTCCCGGACCATGCTCCATTCTTTCCGTTACGCCATCATGTTCATGCTCTGCCTGGCGATCCTCTCCGGGCTGGGAATGAGAAAAATCCTGTCGCGCTGCGGTGGAAAGACCGCAGTCATCATCCTGGTTTGCCTTCTGATATTAGTTGAAGTTATTTTCGTTTCACCGGTCCCTTTCCCTATGCCCACCAGCGACGCCACCATCCCCGAATTTTTTCGAGATCTTCACCCGTCCTCCCGGCGACGGGCGATCATTGAGCTCCCCTACTCCGAGCAACAGCACATAAACGGTCGTTACATGTTCTATCAGACCGGCCACGGAATTCCTCTTTTAAACGGAGTGGGCTCCACCGACCTATCGGATAAAAATTTCGATTATCTCCGCCACAGTGATCTTCTCCTGTACCTGGTGGGAAATCAAAAAAACCTGGATCTGGATTATCTGATCCATGACCTGAAAATTCCGAAAGCTTGCGAGATAAACCGGAAAGATATCGAATCTCTCCGCCGGGACGGCTTTCGCTACGTAATTCTCCACGACTACGAAATAAAACCCCGGGTCAGGTGCAATTTCCATTCTTTCTTAAAAAATTTACTTCCGGAATGGCAAAAATATTCCGACGGAACCATCGTCTATGATTTAAAATGAATGTCCTCCTGATCAACCCGCCCACTGCTAATGCAATTCAATCCGAGGTGCCGGCCTGGGTGAAAAAAGAGACCGGTGTTTTCCCTCCCCTGGGGCTGATGTACCTTGCCGCCTTTAGCCGTCAAAATACCCCGTACAATATAGCCCTTTTTGATTGCGTGGCCGAAAACAACGATTACCGCAAGCTCCGGCAGGCCATCGAGTCTTTTCGCCCGCAGCTGGTGGGGATAACCGCTCACACTCACAATCTCGTTGATGTCATCCAGACAGCCGAAATTGCCAAGCGGATTGATTCTTCCATTCTGGTCTGCGTCGGCGGCCCTCACACCGAAGTCTTTCCCCGCCAGACGGCACAATTCAGCGAGGTGGACTTCGTCCTGACCGGTGAAGCGGAAATGACCTTCTGCCGACTGCTGAAAGCGGTCGAATCGGATTCGGGCTATGATGAGGTCGGGGGATTATATTTCCGGAGGGGAGAAGATGTTGTGGAGATTCCGGGTCAGGAACCGGTTTCGGATCTCGATTCTCTCCCCTTCCCCGAGAGAGACAGATTGGAACCGCACCACTATTTTTACGCACTCGGCCACCGGGCATTCTTCACCACCTTAACCACCACCCGCGGTTGCCCCTTTCATTGCACCTTCTGCTCCAGCGGCGGTAAAAAGCACCGCGCGCGGTCGGCCGAAAACGTCGTCGATGAAATTGAAACCTGCCTCGGTCTTGGAATCGAAGAGATCCACTTCATCGATGACACTTTCAACGTTTCCATGGAAAGGGTTACCCGGATCTGCGAGGAGATTCTGCGGCGGAAACTAAAATTGAAGTGGACCTGCCGACCCCGGGCCCGGGGTTTTACCCGGAAGATAATGGAACTACTAAAAAAAGCGGGATGCGCCAGAATTCAGATCGGGGTGGAGACGGGAAGCGACAAGGGGCTGGAAAAATTGCATAAGGGGATCACCATCGAGGACGCGGAAAAAACCGTTGGTTATGCCCGGGCGGCGGGGATCACCACCATGGCCTATTTTCTGATCGGATGCCCCCACGAGAAAAGCGAAAAAGATGTCCTGGAAACGCTCGAGTTCTCCCTTAAACTTGATCCCACCTACTGTTTGTTCAACATTCTCACTCCCTACCCGGGCACGGCCGTCTTCGAAGAAGGGGTGGAGCGGGGGCTCTTTGAAGAGGATGTCTGGGAGAGATTCGCCATCAACCCCGTCAAAGATTTCGTGGCCCCGGTCTGGGATGAGTTCCTCAGCCGGGAGGATCTTTTTCGGCTCCTGGAACTGGCATACAAAAAATTTTACCTTCGGCCCCGCGTGGTCTGGCGGGATCTGAGACAGATGCGCAGCTGGAAGCCGCTCGGTCGCAGGCTGAAAACCGGCCTGATCATGCTGACGAGCGGGAAGAAGCGAAAATCCTGAACGCCGGTCCCCTGCCCGCCAATTCGGTGACCGCTCCGGTGTCGTCACCCAGGTTCTGTCCCATCCACCGGCCGAATTCCTCGCGGATATGATGATGATATTTATCGGGAAAGCGCAAAATGAAGGAGATGGCATCTCCCAGGTGTTCTCGGTAAGTCAATAACAGACCGCTCCGCAAACCTCTGGAGAGAAAATGCTCCATTTTTGCTGAAAGCACTCCGTCGGCAATCGGAATGAATTTCGCTGATTTTTCCCTTTTTTCCACGATAAATTCCTTGACGCGGTATTGTCTAATCTATTAAAATGATGTATAAAAATCAAAACAGTAAATTAAAATTCAACCGGTTATTATATTCTTCTTTTCCAGGGCAATGAAAAGGAATAATCCCCATGGGTATTAGTGCCTCGAAATCCAACTTCAACATAAGCTTGGTAACTTTCTATTCCACGGAAAACCGGGGTATTCGCTATCTTTCTTCCGTGCTGAGAAAAAACGGATTTACATCAAATATCATCTTTTTAAAACGCTGGATCAACAATGCCATTCAGGAACCCAGTCTCCGGGAGATAGAAAATTTGACCGATCTCCTCCGGCAGCTGCAAACCTCGCTGGTGGGATTGAGCGTGGGTACCCCCTACCTAAAAGTCGCCCGAAATCTGAGCGAGGTCATCCGGCGTAAACTGAAAGTTCCCGTGGTCTGGGGGGGTATTCATCCCACCATCTGTCCGGAAGATTGCGCTCAAGCGGCGGATTTCGTCTGCGTGGGGGAAGGCGAATATCCCCTGCTCGAACTGGCCCGGGCCTTAGCCGACGGCGGCTCCACCGAAAATATAGAAAATATCTGGAAAAGCGAGGGAGGCCGCCCGCGGCGGACCGGCTTAAGACAACTGATCAACGACCTCGACGCTTTGCCTTTCCCCGATTATGACGATGACAATAAATACCTGATAGAAGGGAATCGTATTATCCGCGGGGAATTATTGAAAGAGGACGCCGAATACCGAATCTATCCATCCCGGGGCTGCCCCTTTAACTGCGCCTACTGCAACAGCGCCGCCATTCGGGAAGTGTATCGCGGCCTGGGAAACTATTACCGCTACCGCAGCCCGGATAACGTTATCACTGAATTGGAATACGCTTTAAAATATTTCCCCAAAACCCGACGGATAAAGTTCGACGGTGACACCTTCACTTTCCCCCACCAATGGATCGAGAAGTTCTGTCGTCTCTATCGGGAGAAAATTCGCATCCCTTTCGAGATTTTAATCCATCCTTTATCCGCCTCCGAAGAGGGTTTAATCGAACTTAAGAAATCGGGTTTGCAGAAGGTTCAGATGGGGATCGAGTCGGGTTCGGAGAGCGAGAGCAAGGAGATATATATGCGAGAGGGGAGAAACTCCGACGTTCTCCGCTTCGCACGGATAGCCCACCGGCTCAAAATTGAGCCGGTCTACGATATCATCTGCGATAATCCCCTGGCCACCACGCGGGATAAGCGCCAGGGTCTGGAATTTCTCCTCAGCCTTCCCCGGCCTTTCAAGCTTTACCTTTATTCTTTGACCGTGTTTCCTAAAACGGCCCTGGCCCGGGAATTTCTCCGGCAGGGAATCATAAGAGAATCGGAGATCGAAGGTGAAGCCACCAAGTCATTCCGGCAATTCCGGCTCAGCCTTTTCTACCCGCGGCCGGCGGAGGAAACCTTCTGGGTGTGCCTGTGGGCCCTGTCCTCGAAAAGCTTCATCCCCAAAAAGCTGATTCGATTCCTCTCCCGGCGGGTATGGCTGAAAAAACATCCTCTGCCCTTGAAGGCCCTGGCCGTAACCGCCGACTTTATCCGGATCACCTTCATCGCCTTCCAGATGCTCCTTCATGGGGAAATGACGGTCTTCAAGTTCAAGCAGTACCGGGGATTGAAAAGCTGGATCACCCAGTGACCGGCGGTAGCTTCGGCAGGGTTAAAATCTCGAAAAATGCGCTCCGGGCGGAGCTTCATTCGCTGAATGGAGCCGGAATCTTTCGGGGAGAAAGATTTTTTCCCTTTTCCATCTCCCGGGACAGCTCATCATAATATTTCTTTTTGCTCATCTGCTCTTCTCCGTACCAGCCTCTCATTTTATCGATCAGAGCCCAGTAACAGCTGTCCCGGTAAGCGGGGTCGAGGGCGGTAATAACTTTTTCGTAATCTTCGACCCTTTCCCCCAAGCGGAGTCCGCGAATGTAACCGTGGTAGGTACCTTCACGGTATACCTCGGGCACTTTTTCCGCCAGCTCAGCTACCGCCGCAGTATCGGCGCCCCGGGTCTGTCCCATCCACCAGCCGAATTCCTCAAAAATATGATGTCGGAATTCCGGGGGGTAACGCAGAATGACCGGAACCGCTTCTTCCAGACGTTCGCGGTAAACCAACAGCAGGCCGATCCGCAATCCGTTGGAGAGCTGCGGCTGCATTTCCCGGGGCAGAGTCACCAGCAGGGGCATCACCCGCTCCGGATCGCCCCCTTCCTCCCGCACCAGATCTATGATCGGACCGTGAAAGAGATCAGGCTGGTAGCGGGTCGGGATGAATTTCTTTATCGCCGCCAGGCAACTTTCCATATCCTCGCTCGGCCAATCGATGCCGTGAGCGGCGCCGTCAAAAAATGGGAGGCGATATTTCTCGGGGATCGTCAACGAAATGCGGGTCAGCTCCTCCAAGTCCATGCCGACCGCACGGCCCGCATCAATACCGGCGAGAAGAAACCTCTCCCATTTATCAGGGCCCGAATAATTCAACGCCCGACGAATGTCTCCCCGGATATGGCGGTCTCGGGATGGCGGACATTCCTCTTTCCGCCAGATGAAAAAAGCAATCCCCGCCAGAAGCAAGCAGGCGAGGAGCACAAAAAGTCTGGGTGAACCCTTCATCACGGTGGGAAATTGGACCGATTTTTTTGTGATATCGAACTCAATCCTGAGCTCGGGGAATAAAGATAACCCGAATCATTCATCAATAGCCTGATCCATTGATGAATGATATTTGTGATATAATAATGCTCCGAAAAAATTATTATTAATTCGCAGCTCCGGCTTGTCAAATTCAAAATTCCGATCCGGCGATTATAATCAACGTAACCGGTCCGGGGCCTTGTGGCCGATAAAGCAAATTCCGATGAAGAGTCGTTATGGCACGCCGATTATCATCCTGCTGGTAGCGGGCTTTATTATTGTCTCCCGAGCCCCCTTCATTTCATCCCCGCAGGTTCCCATTTCCACCGAACACTGCGTCACCGCCCTGAAGTATTACCACTTATTCGCCGGCACCACCGCCGGCAAGCTCCTGCACCCGTTCCGGATAAGCGATTATCCTCCCCTCAATTATCTGGTAGCGGTACCTTTCCTCTGCCTGGAGGGACCCTCTCACCGGAGTCTAAACCTTGCCACGGCCTTCTTTCTGGCGGTATTACTGATCGCCGTTTACAAAATGGGTATGGACCTCAAGGACGCTCGGGCCGGGATTCTGGCATGCTTTTTAAACCTGGCCTGGTTATGCTTCTGGGAGGTTGAACATTTTGATTTTTCCTATTCTTTTTTGAGGGAATGTCCCCTGGAACTGCCGCTGGCGGCGGCGGTCGCTTGGTTTCTGATCTTTCTCGGAAAAAGCGATTATTTCATTTCCGTTAAATATTCCTTACTGGCCGGAATCGCCGGCGGCCTGGGAATGCTCATCAAACAGACTCTTCCCCTCTACCTCCTGCCGGGAATCATCTATACCTTATGGAAAGGACGGGGTTATACCGTAAGCCGGCGGAATTTTCTCCTTTCCTTGGCGGCGGGCGCCCTCATCTGTGTTCCTTTTTACGGCCTCCAGTTTTATTTCGATCCGGAGGGGTTCTCCGGCTATTTTGCCGATCAGATAAGCTTAAACCGGGCGCGAGAAATGGCTTTCCCCCCTCCCCTTTTAAGCTGGGAGAGCTGGGCATTTTACCCCGGGATACTACTCAAGCTCATGAACCCGATCCTTTTCCCCGTTTTCATATTTTCTCTGATCCGATTCATAAAAAAACGAACCTTTCCCCTCCTCGCCGCGACCCTGCTGGGATCCTTCGGCTTGCTTCTGCTTTTACCGGGCCGAATCATCCGTCACCTGGTTCCGCTGCTCCCCCTGGCGGCGCTGGTTCTGACGACTCAATGGGCGGATCTATCCTCAAAAATTGTTCGACGGATTACCGGCGGATTAATTATTTTAATTTCGGTCTGGACGTTCGGAGCGCACTACGAGATTCTGCCCCGGGTTTGGCCGATAAGCTCCCTGGTTAAATATTCGGGATCTTCAATCAACGATCCTGAAAGCCGGACAATCCGGGTGCTGTTAAAAAAAATCAAAAGCCGGGTCCGGGGGCGCTGGGTCCCGTCTTTATGCGTCGTTCCCGTTCTCAGCAATTTTCGGGCGGACACTTTTGCCTTCTGGGCCTACTGCGACCATCTCCCCCTCGATCTAGAACCTTCCCGCTACATCCAGAAAAAAATCTGGAAAAAGGGATTGACCGATCCGGATTATGTGGTTACCAGAACGGGGGATCTGGGTCCGGACTGGGCCATCCCCGCCGAGGAAGAAATACGGGAATACATCTCCGCTCCGGATTCAAACTTTTTTGAAGAGTATGAACTGATCCGGTCTTACCCCTGCGGAAAGGACGAAGTCGCTAAGCTTTACGGTAAGCGGTCATTCTCCCCGCAATTTCGGGTTGTCGCTCAAAAAGAATCGGATCCGCCGCCGAAAACGGTGGGGGTATTTTCCGACCTCATCGCCTTGGAAGATTTCTCGGCCCAACTCTTGCCGGAGCGAAAGCTCGCTCTGAAATACGTGTGGAAATGCCGGAAAGAAATCGGGGAATCCTATAAGATATTCGTTCACTTCCGGAGCAGAGAAAAAAGAATTTTTGGTCACGATCACCTTCCCGCTTCCGGGAAATACCCAACCTGCCTCTGGGAAAAAGGCGATATTATTTTCGAGGAGTACGTTCTGGATATACCGCCGCGGGTTCCCGACGGAAATTACCAAGTTTGGATCGGAGTCTGGAATCAGATTACCCGGCTGCCGGTGAGCGAGGCGGTGGGTGAGCGGCGCCGGGGGGCGGTGAAGGCCGGAGAAGTCACCGTGAAAACGATCGACGGCAAGCCGCGAAATTGACCGCCTTTCGCCTCCGAATTTCCGGAAAAATCAGCTAAAAATATAACATGAAGCCATATTACATGACGGCGGTTATTTTCCTGCTGATCGGGGGATTCGTTTTAGTCTCCATCCTGCCGGGCGATGGGCTGGAAATCACCCCCATCGTGACCGAGCATAGCGTCAGCGCGCTGGCGTATTTTCATTACCTGAAAGGCACCGCGGCCGGCAAACTCCTCCACCCTTTTCAGATCACCTATAATCCCCCCTTCTCCTACCTGATTACGGCATTCTTCATTTTTATCGGCGGAACCTCCCCCGCGAGTATATTTTTTTCCACCGTCTTCTTTTTAGCCCTTATTCTGGCGGCGACTTACCGTCTGGGATATATTCTTGGAAACGGCCGGGCCGGGGTCCTGGCCGGTCTGCTGACCGTAGCCTGGTTCTGCTTCTGGGAATCCGAATATCGTTGGTTTTCTTACCCGTTTTTAAAAGAGTATCTCCTGGAAATGCTTTTGACCGCGGAGGTGATCTGGGCTTTGTTCTTTCTGGTTAAAAGCCGCGATCTTACTTCCCGTAAATATTCTTTTCTTTTCGGTGTCGTCTGCGGATTGGGCATGATCACCAAGTGGAACTTTCCCATCTATCTGGGACCGGCAGCGCTTTTTTTGCTCTGGAAAAATCGGCGGCGGGCCGAAAGCAAAAACAATTTAATCAGAGCCGCCTTTCTGTGTTGCCTGATATTTATTCCCGTCTACGCCGCCATCTTCTACTTTGATCACAGCGAAATTCTTTCCTACCTCAGCAGCAACCTGAGCTTGACCCAGGCGAAAAAACTGGATATGCCCTCTCCCCTTATTTCCGCGCGAGGTTGGTTATTTTACCCCCTTATCCTGTTTAAGCTCATGACCCCGGTTCTCTTCCCTGTTTTTCTCATCTCCTTCTACAGGTTCGCCCGGCGAAGGGTCTGCCCGGAAATAACGGTAACCCTTTTCGGTTCTCTGATAATTCTTTCTCTCCTCCCCAGTGAAGTTATCCGCTTGCTTTCTCCTCTCCTTCCCCTCGGCGCGATAGTGCTGGCGACCCAGTGCCTCGCCTTACCCTGGAAAACGCCGAGGAGAATAATCTGCGGGATAATCATTCTTATCTCCGGCTGGACCATCGGAGCTTATTACGATTTACTGCCGCGCAGATGGCCGCTGAGCCGACTGGTAACCGCCCCCAGTTCTTCCGACTTTCTTGCTGACAGCGCCACCATCCGCGAGATAATCCGGGATATCGGTCTGAATCTGGACTCCCGACGAATTCCGGCGGTGTGCGTGGTGCCGTTCCATCCCCGCTTCCGATTGGACAGCTTCATCTTCTGGTCCTACTGCGATAACGCGATTATTAACGTAGGCCCTTCCTGGAAAATCAAAGGAGGAAACTGGAATGAAGCTTTCGCGGAGGCCGATTACGTAATAAGCACTTCCGGAGATTTGG
>Ga0272441_10011492_pt1 | contig 13127 bp, 13 predicted proteins | sample SSMProp6N_FD_193582 | JGI IMG/M metagenome (GOLD analysis project Ga0272441, IMG submission 193582) | Marine sediment archaeal communities from Little Sippewissett salt marsh, Falmouth, MA, United States - SSM-Prop-6N | ecosystem: Environmental > Aquatic > Marine > Wetlands > Sediment ... | reverse complement strand
AATGACCCAACCCGTCTATTTACCCCCCCCCCCCCCCCCGCCGAAGTATGGGCAATTTTAAACCCTATCGGTACTATATTTTTTTGTTTTCCATGGCATAGTCCTCTTATCTTTTTGTACTATTCCAAAATAATCAGGCTCATGGTTACATGTTGAATGGTATTTATCGATTTTTATTTTCTGCCAGAACAATGTTGCAGTTTTAATATTCTCACGTTTTATACCTTTCCTAGTGAGAAAATCGATTGCTTTAGAAAGTGTAGAACCAGAAAAAGTTTGAGCTAATAGTATTAGAATTTGATCGGTTTCTATAATATCACAATCTATTTCTACAATATCTATTTTATCAACATGATAAATGGGCACTCCTTTTTTAGTTGTCGTTTTTCTAAAACCAATTTTTGTATTTAATGCTGAAATTTTAAAACTCGATACATCTGGCTCTTCATTTGGTTCTAATTGCTTTAATTCTTCTTTAATCATTTCACTGCATATCAAACCACTCGCTATTAATCCTCCTCGCCCTACTGCGACAATTACGTCGAAGTTGACGCTATCACTTTTAAATTTCGAAAGCAATTCAATTGCACTTCTATGAACAGTGTCCCAAGTAATGGATTTATCTATATAATATCGATATAATGATTTCCAACTGGCTCCCCATACTTGAGGCAAGGCAACCAATAAACTTATAACCGTTATTACTATGAATACTATGTTCATTGTTTCTCCTTTGAAACTAAAATAGTTAATATTATCAAAACAATCACATTAGTTGTGAAAGGGAAACTAAATAATTTACAGAACAATTTCTCGTTATATGCGTAAGTTATTCTTTCTTTAAATGGATTGTCTTTTATAAAGTTACATATTTCTTTTTCATTAATGCCTGTTACAAGATGTGTTTCATTTAAATATGTCTTGAAACCAAGTGGTAAATCATCTTTTATTAATCGTAAAAGCTTTTTTAAATATTGATGAGCATTAATAAACTCATCTTTAATATATATTTTTTGCTTTATTGGGCTTTCTCGGAAAATCCGTATGATTATGTCTGAAGACTTTTGCTGTGTATAAATAATATTATTGACATATTGTCTCCTTTTTGATATTTCATCAATAACATCTCCGTAATTATAATATCTAGTTTCAATATCTCTTTTAACTTTCCAGGATTTTCTTAGATTACTCTCAGTGTCTAATAATATTTGGCAATCAATTGTATTTGAATTACATATTTGGTTTATATTTGCTCCATGCAAACCTTCAATTAAATAAATGAGTTTTGGATGCAATTTTCTAGATGCTTCCAAAATTCCCTTTTTATGATCATATAATGGAACATTTATAGAAATAGACGATTTAAGTTTCGCTAAATCACTACATAGCCGATCAAAATGATTAGCTTCAATCTGTTCAGGAAATTCTTTTATATTTTTTCTTGTTTGACGTCCATGTTTGTGATAGCCATCCAAACAAATAACTCCTATATCTTTTCTGCCTAAGTAATATAGGATGGAGTTAATAATTTTTGTTTTTCCTGAACTACTTGCTCCACCAAAGCCAACCATGGCTGAGGTAATACTTTTTTCCCACGTTCCAACGCTCTGCGTCGAATTTGTATTTACAATATTCGGTTTCATATTCCCAGCTCCGGTTTTTGGTCGGAGGTTTTTGTTATGCGTTTGGCCTTCTTCAAAGTGGCGGAGACGTCCGGGATGTCCGGGCGGCGGCCTGCGAAATAGTCCTCCACGGTGAAAATCTGAACCTTCGGATAGGTGCGTTCGAGGCCGGGTAGCTGGAACCGCCCCGCCGAAGCCGCCTCCGATTTCGAGGCGCTTGTCGGTTCGTTCAACGTTAGAAGGAGGCCCATCGAGGCGTTTTCCCGCTCGACAACGTGGGTTAGCGCCGCGACGTTCTCGCGGTTGTAGCCTCCGCCTTTCACCGAGACAATTACCGTGTGCGTTTTGCCCTCGACGTCCTTGAAATACATGAAGCCGTCGATTCCGGCATCCGCGCCGCCGCCCGATTTGAACGGCTGGCCACCGAGCGCGGTGACAAACCACTGCTCGAATTGGAATTTGCCCGGGCGCGTCGAGGCCATTTCGCGCGCACTTGCGACATCGGTTGGAATGCCCTTGGTCTCGAATTTTGCGTCGGGGAAATGTTCTTCGATGCGTTTTTTGATGAGATTGACCGATAGCACGGTGATGTCGATGCCTATCCATTTCCGCCCGAGTTTTTCGGCGGCGGCGATAGTTGTTCCGCACCCGCAGAACGGGTCGAGCACGATGTCGCCCTCGTTGGACGATGCGGCGAGAATTCGTTCGAGCAGTGCGACGGGTTTTTGTGTCGGGTAGCCCATACGTTCTTTCGCTTGTCCAGCAATTACAGGAAGATTCCAATAATCACACATTGGCACGCCGAGCGATTTCACTTCGGTCGCCCTTATTTTCTTTTTTCCGAACTCGTCTATAGTAGTTACTATCTTCATCCCGCCTTTAATCCGCTTTTTTGTTTGTTCGGTAAAATCTTCATAAAGCTGATTCCAGATAACTTTTTCCGTTTTAGAATAACGAAGGATAACGTCGTGCATCCTTTGGAAATTTTCTTGTTTTGAAGTCCAACGTTTGTAACACCAGTCAATTTCGTTGCGAAAATTCTTCACCCCGAAGACCTGATCCATGATGATTTTCAAATAGTGGCTCGCGGTGGGGTCGCAGTGGAGGTATATGCTGGCGGTGTCTTTCATCACGCGGCGGAGTTCGTATAGGCGAATCGCCATCATCACGAGGTATGCCATCATGTCGGAGTCGCCGAGAACATCGTGGAACGCTTTGAGGGTGCGGAAAAGCTGTGGCGGGTATTTGCTTTTTGCCAGCTCGTCCATCACGATTTCGCTCTCGTTGCCCCATGTCCACGTGTCGTCGAATGCCTGTATCTGCGAGGGCGGGAATTTACCGTCCTTGTCCTTGAAAATCTGGTTATACGCGCGGTTGGAGTTGAACGGCGGGTCGAGATAGACCAGATCGACCGATTCATCCGCGATGTATTCGCGCAGGATGTCGAGATTGTCGCCGTAGAAGAGTTTGTTTTTATTATCGCTACTCATTAACTCTGCTCCGGTTTGGTTTTGGTGTTATGTCTCTTATCATCTACCATCGTAGGATAATTTAATGCGCGGGTTCGCGGGGCGCAAGGAAAAAATTGAGAGTTGAGAGTGGAGAAGGGAGAGTTGAAGAACGGCGGCTCTTTAAGGCGTGCCTTTTGCCCCGTCGGTTTGGCGAGGGCGAGAGTGAGTTTATGTCCGGTCACGTTCTTCATTTTTCAAAACCTATCGCCTTCTTTTTCTGCGCTGGCGGCTCCATTAGCGCCTTTATCGCCTTAAACACCATCGCAAATTGGCCGTCGTATTTCTTCTCCATCGCCTCAATCTTGCGCACCAGGTCGGCATGTGAGGCAATCATCTTTCGCAACGCCACAAAGGTTCGCATTATCGCCACGTTCACTTTCACCGCGCGCTCGCTATTCAACACCGAGGATAACATAGCTACGCCCTGCTCCGTGAACGCCATTGGCGGGTATCTCGTTCCCCCATGGCTTGAGGTGCCAAATTGGAACCTCAAGTTTGCGAACTCCTCCTTAGTTAGCTCGAACATGAAATCCTGCGGGAATCTGTCCGGGTTGCGCCTGACCGCGCGGCGAGACGCCGCGCCTATTAAATTAAAGAAGAAGCGGGGCGGGGAAGGGGTAGAATAGGGCACCGACAACTAACAATCTTGATTAAAAAAGTATTAACGATATATTCGGCCCGTTTCGTTCCAGAAAAAACGATATAGGCCGATATCCGTTGCAAACCATAGATAATCTTCATGTATCAGAAGCTTATATACAGGCGTTTCCGGAAAGAACAGTTCCTCGTCCAATTTAGTGGATTTTCTATATATACGGTCGAAGACGAACAGACCGGTATCGGTGGCAACCCATAAATATTTATGCGATACGGCAATATCATTTATACGCGCGCCCTCGAAATAAATACCCGTAGAATAAAACTCCCTCTTCCCGGATTCGTGGAGTATTACTATCCCGTGGCGCGTCGCAAAGACGGCCTCGCTTTTCGGCCCGGCGGTCACCGAATATACGAAGTTATCGAGATGGCCGTCCGGGGGCCTTAGAGGCGCAAAAGTAGTATCCTCTTTACTATATGCGCCATAATCGCCGACGGCTATAATATTATTTATAGCATATGCGATATCGACAATATTGCTAACACCGGCGTCGGTGCGGCGGGCAAGGATTCGATTATTCAGGTCCATCGAGTATATGCCGTCATTAGATGCGACGTAAAGCGTATCATTGTGAATGATAATAGCGTTTGCATTAGATATAGGAACGGAACCGCGCCCGGTAGGTCTGCGCCATATATTTTTAGCGAGATCGTATAGACCGAGACCGAAGGGAGTTGCGATATATAAATCCTCGCCATGCAGAGCGAAATCGAGAATCGGGCCGAAGTCCGGAAAGGCGACGGAATATTCGCCAGGTATCCATTTATAAAGCGAGTTATTCGTATCGTAAATAGAAAACGCGCAATACACGATATCGGAACAGCCGCCAAAGAGTAAAGTATCGCCGATAGCGTAAATAGCATTGATATCGTCGCAACAAGGCCCGTAAAATAGAGGCTCGGCGATTTTAATACGCCTGTCGGCGCGGAAAACGCCGAGACCGTCGGTAGCGAAGTATATATAATAACTGCCATCGGAAACGCAATCGGTTACGAAATATCGGGTCATATCCGGGCCGATTATTGTGTCTTTCGTCTCCCAGAAAAATGAATAGGGGAGTGATATACCGAAATTGTATGGATTACAAAGGTCGAGAGCGGGGGGCAAGCGGCGTGTCGAGTCTATCGGCACGAAGGGGATGTCGAGGATGTCCATTTCGCGGCGCGCGAATATCCCCTCGGTTGTGCGAACAAAAATCGAGTCGCTCAACTCCTGGATTCGGAGTATTTCACCCGGCACGGGAAAACTAACGAATTCAGTAAAGTCGATATTATCCTCGAAACGGTAGAAGCGAAGAATACCGTTCGACAACGCGATATAAAAATACCTATCCGTAATTTCCAGCGCGGTTGCGCTTCGTAATGAATAGATCGGCTGAACATCGGTAGGTTCCCAGAGTCTTCGAGCAATAGCTGTAGAAAAAAGAACGAGTATTACAAGAAAAGCTGTTAATGACTTGTTCATCGCTGCCTTCCGCGAAGTTCGTCGAGCACGGCGAGTAAGTCGTCGGGCAGCGGAGCGCGGACGACAATCGGTTCGGATGTGATCGGGTGGACAAAACTCAATTCGCGGGCGTGAAGCGCCTGTCTATCGATAAGGTCGAGTAGCTTTTTTGCGAATTGCCTTTGTTCCGCCATGATTCCGCCAAGCCTTGTTTCGCGTCCGCCGTAGTCGTGGTCCCCGAAAACCGGATGACCGATATGGTTCGCGTGGACTCGTATCTGGTGCGTTCTACCGGTATGCAAGCGGAATGCCACTTCGGAGAGAATACCGAATTCGTTTTCTACGATGTAATCGGTTCTGGCGGGGCGGCCGTTTTCAACGACGGCCATTTTTTTATGGTCTTTAGGATTATGGCCGATTGCGCCTTCGATACTGCCGGAATTCTCCGGCATATGCCCCCACACTAACGCGACATATTCGCGCACGATTTTTCGCTCGGAAAGCGCATGCGATAGGCGGTTATGAACGATATCGGTTTTCGCGACGATCAACAAACCGCTGGTGTCTTTATCGAGCCTATGGATAATGCCGGGGCGGGATTGACTGCCGATGCTCGATAGTCTGACTGTATGCGCGAGAAGTGCGTGAACCAACGTCCCCGAAAAATGCCCCCGCGCCGGATGGACGACCATCCCCGGAGGTTTGTTTACGACGAGTAGATACTCGTCTTCGTAGCGGATGTCGAGTGGGATTTCCTCCGGGATAAGGCGAAGCGGCTCGGTTTCCGGGATTGTGACAATAATCTCTTCGCCGCCGGTCAGGATGAACGCCGGTTTTACGCCTTTGCCGGGAATCTCGATTCGTTTTTCGCGGATTAGTTTGCGTATTTGACTTCGGCTAAGGCCGAGACCGCTATTCGCCAACCAGAGGTCCAGCCGGGTCGGTTGAATCTCCGTCGGGACTTTCAGTTTCTTTGTTTTTTCGCTCATTTTTCGAACCGGCGAAGATTAAAAATATCAATCCAACAACAATCGCGGAATCGGCAACATTGAAAGTCGGCCAGCGCGAGTTTCTGATGCCCACGTCTATCCAGTCGATAACCTCGCCGAGGTGGATTCTGTCGATAAGGTTGCCCACAGCGCCGGCAAGGATTGAAAACAGCGAGAACTGCATGACTGTGTTGCGTTCTCTCGAAAAAATAATATACGCTAAAACCATCGACGCCGCAATAGAAGCAACAACGATATAAAAAACCGATCCGCCGAAATTCGTGCTAAAAGCGCCTCCGGGGTTCCGAACATATGCAATTCGCAGGTAGTCCCCGATTAGCGGTATCGCCTCGTAGAGGTTGAGGTATCTGGTTACCGCAATCTTGCTCGCTTGATCGAGTGCAACCAGAACGACAAAGAGGAGAATACCTAATTTTGGAATCCTTGGAGCCGGCATCAGCTTGCTACCCGGTGATTATCCTCGAAAACCAGTTCCGGTTCGCCAATACCGCGGATAACGTCGGCATCGATAATACATTTTCGAAGGCCGGCATGAGACGGAATATCGAACATTATCGCGGTCATCGCATTCTCAAATATGTTTCGAAGCGCGCGCGCGCCGGTTTTTCGCGTGATCGCTTCTTGCGCGGCCGTTTCGAGGGCGTCGTCGGTGAATTCGAGTTCGACTCCGTCCATTTCGAAAAGCCTTCGATATTGTCTAACGAGCGCGTTTTTCGGCTCGACGATAATTCTGCGCATTTCGGTGGGGGTGAGTTCACCCAGGGCAACGGTTATCGGCATGCGACCCACCAATTCCGGGATTAGACCGAACTCGACCAAATCTTGAGGAGATACGCGCCCCAGAATTTCGCCGATCGGTAGTTTTTCCGCGTCGATGATCTCGGAATCGAAACCGATAACTTTCTCATCGATGCGGCGGGCGATTATTTTGTCGAGCGAATTAAAAGCGCCGCCACAGATGAAGAGTATATCGCTCGTATCGACGGCTACTAACTTTTGCTCCGGGTGTTTTCTCCCACCTTGCGGCGGAACCCGGGCGACGGTGCCCTCGAGAATTTTCAAAAGCGCTTGTTGGACGCCCTCGCCGGAAACATCGCGGGTTATGCTCGGATTTCCACCGCCCTTGCGACCGATTTTGTCGAGTTCATCGATATAGATTATCCCCGCGCGAGCTTTCGCGATGTCGTAATCCGCAGCCTGAAGCAGTTGAACGACGATGTTCTCTACATCTTCGCCAACATAACCCGCCTCGGTGAGGACTGTAGCGTCGGCTATCGCGAATGGAACCGATAGCATACGGGCTAGAGTCTGCGCAAGAAGCGTTTTTCCGGTTCCCGTCGGGCCGAGTAACAGAATATTCGATTTCTCGAGTTCTACTGAATCCTCTGTATCCCCGGATTTGGCGTGGTGAAGCAGTCGTTTGTAATGGTTATAAACCGCAACCGAGATTGCGACCTTGGCCTTTTCCTGACCGATAACGAACTGGTCGAGATAAGCTTTTATCTCGCGCGGGGCAGGGAAGGTCTCCTCTGTCCACGGGACCGATTCGACATCGGATTGAGCATGTATCATAGCATTGGCGGTCTCGACGCATTTATCACATATGAATACGCCGTTCGGGCCTGCGAGGAGATGATCTGCGCTTTCCGGACCGCTGCCGCAAAAGCTACACTTATTTTCTTTATTATCGGGCAATCTAAATACCTATACGCGGCCTTATTTATTGTTCATAGCGCCCTTTTCGCGAGAAAAGACTCGGTCGATAATGCCATAATCTACCGATTCCTGCGCAGACATGAAGAAATTGCGTTCAGTATCCGTCGCGATTTTTTTCTTGGTTTTGCCGGTATGGAAGCTAAGGATATCAATAAGTTTCTTCTTTGCCTTACGAAGTTCCTCGGTTTGGATTTCGATATCCGTAACCTGCCCCTGCACTCCGCCCCAGGGTTGGTGGATCATTATTCGACTATTCGGTAGCGCGCTACGCTTGCCGGGTTCTCCGCCCGCCGCGAGTATAGCGCCCATGCTTGCCGCCTGTCCGATGACGGTAGTCCCGACCGGCGATTTGATGAATTGCATTGTGTCGTAAATTGCGAGACCGCTGGTCACATATCCGCCGGGGGAGTTAATATACAGGTTGATATCTTTCTCGTTATCCTCGGCTTCGAGGAATAACAACTGCGCGATTATCAGGTTCGCAACATTATCATCGATCGGGGTGCCGAGGAAGATAATACGGTCTTTTAGCAGCCTGCTGAAAATGTCGTAGGCTCGTTCTCCGCGGCCCGTTTGCTCGACGACGAAGGGAACTAGTTGGTCGAATTCTTTGTTACTCATTTTCTTCTCCGTTATTCTTCGATTATTCTTGCTTTTTCGATTACAATATCCATTGCCTTGTGGGCAATTATATCGGCTTCTATGGATTTAATATCGCCATCACGACGCAGATAGCGGTAATATGCCTCCGCGTCTATATTATTTGCGCGCGCAATTTGAGCTACATGCTCTTTTATTTCATTTCGAGAGACCTCGATCTCGTTGGTAGAGGCGATTTTATCGAGAATAAAATCTACCGCAAAATCTGCTTCGATTTTCGGACGGATTTTAACCTGTATTTCGCTCAGTTGCTTCTCGGAGAGGTTCGAGATGTCCCAATAACGTTTGATTGTGTCCTCGACTGCGGCATCTATGACGAGTGGTGAGATTTCAAGTGGATTTAAGCGGATAAGCTCATCGCGAGCCTGGTCGCGCATGGCGTTGTTCGCCATTTGCTCACGGGCGCCTTCGAGTTCGGTCCTAATCTTTTGCCGAAGCGCTTCCTCGGTGTCGATTTCCTCGCCGAACTGGCTAAGAAAATCCTCGTCTATCTCCGCAAGAATCATTTCCTTTAATTCAATAATTGTGACTTCCGCGTCGCAAATTTTCCCTGCGAGTTCCTGGTCGGGGAAATCACCCGGAAATTCAAAATGACCCTCGAAAACCTCGCCCGGTTTGTGACCGATTGCGGAAACAGTAGCTGTTTCGTCGAGTTCGAAAACCCGCTTCGCCGGGTCTTCTTCGCCAGACAATTTAAAATCGACGAGAACGAGGTCGCCAACCTGTGAAGCGCGGTCTTCTACCGGTTGCAACCTACCAGAGCGTTTCCTCAGGTCGGTCATACCTTTCTCGATATCGCCATCGCTAACCGATTCTACTTTTTTTCGCAGGGCTAATTCCTCGTATTGCTTAAGCTCGACCTCAGGTCGAACCTCGATAAGTATGGTCACGCTGAAATCTTGTCCGCGTTCGAACTGGATGTCGCTTTCGATTCTCGGCGGGGTCATCGGTTTGAAATCGTGGTCTTGCAGCGCTTTTGAATAACCTTCTTTTATAAGCTCTTCCGAAAGGTCTGCGGTAATCGAGTCGCCGAAATTATTAATTATCATCCCGCGCGGCGCTTTGCCTTGTCTAAACCCGCTGATAGTAGCTTTAGAACGAACCTCGGACACGAGGTCGTCGAAACGACGATCGACTTCATCGGCGGGAACGGATATTTTAATCTCTCTCGAATAAGACTTGGGAGCTTCTATTTGTATTTCCATTAAATCTCCTAATCGGGCGTAATCGCCACTTGGAATAATATTAGCCTAAATTATAAGGATATAAGCTGGACGGTCAAGGCATATTTGAGAATGCGGATTTTCTGACGGTCTTTAATTTTAAAATTTTTTCGATGGGACGGAAAACTGCGGATCATTCATCCCAAAATACGGTCTCAAATATTTCAAAACACCTTTAACAATCAATATCTATCGTATATCAGAAACTTTTTATTGAAAAACGATAAAAAGTTCTTGACTTTCGTTTTTTTATGTTTATATTTGCCTTCGAAGACGAAAAACAAAACTTTTTTAGGAGGCAAAAATGAGAAACGAAAGAAAAACAAGCAGAGCTTACAGAGCTATCGAGACAATCGGCAATTGGTTTATGACTGTCGCTATGTTCGTATCGCTGAATCTGATTTTCTTCTACCAACCGGCACAAGGACGTTTCGTTCTGCCGCTCGTGAGTCGAGGTTCGGTCGAATCCATCGACGAAACTGAAATCGATGCCAGTTTCGCTAATATTAATGTGGAAATCAACGACAAGTTTTAATCAAGCTAACAAAACAAGGAGGACACTATGGAGAAAATTCAAAAGCACAGCCGGATTATTAGAATCCTCGGGCAGATATTTTTCTGGGCGACGATAGCATCCGCGATTGTTCTGCCGGTCGTTATTATGCTTATATCCAGCCCGAATGCGAATATCACCGTGAGTGAAACCGGATTCGATCTTCAATCCATGGGCACGGGAAGTAGAGTAATACTCTCGTTAATCATCGTCCTAACAGCTTTGGTTACGGCATATGGGGTGTATCATTTCTTCAAACTTTTCGGGCTTTACGAAAAAGGGATTATTTTTGCGAAAGAAAACGTCCAACACATTAGCGCAATCGGCAAAGCGCTTATCTTATGGTTTTTCGCGGAAATACTCATCGATCTCGGTAAAATCGCGATTAGTGAATTCGCTAAAAGCACGACCGAATTTAATTTAGACCTAAGATCGCTGCTAATCGGAGCAACGATATTCCTAATCGCCCGCGTGATGGACGAAGGTCGTAAACTTCGCGAAGAACAAGAACTAACCGTTTAGGAGGCGATTGTGATGTCGATTATAATAACATTGGACGTTATGCTCGCGATCAGGAAAATGCAACTCAATGAGTTGGCGGAAAGTGTTGGAATAACCCCGCAGAATCTATCAGTTCTGAAAACCGGCAAAGCGAAAGCAATCCGTTTCTCAACTTTAGAGGAGATTTGCCGGACTCTCGATTGTCAACCGGGGGATATTCTGAAATTTGAGATAGACGAGAAGAAAAACTGATACTGAATATAGCAAACGAAAATCCGACGCCCCGGCGCCGGATTTTTTTTTTGCGAGCGGGGGGATTCGAACCCCCATGGATTGCTCCACTGGATCCTAAGTCCAGCGCGTCTGCCAATTCCGCCACGCTCGCATAAGACCGGTGATTACCCTTTATCGAGTCGATAACTTCTGCGTTTTTCCCGGGCGAATCAAATCGATAGCGGTAATCCTATTAAATTTATTTTTTCTCAACTATAAAAAATCGCTTTCAATTACAACGGTATCCAAATCTACGTTTTTTTTTTATAAGCGCAAGGAAAGAACGATTTATTCGTTCATTTTGTTCGTTTTTTCAATTCGACATGATTCACAACCAATTTATTTTGGATCGATTCGGCAATACCTAATTTTGGCTTGGATATCCGGTAAAGTGGCATTGGATCGATTATACCTGAGAAGCCTATCGAAATATCCCCGCTGGCGGCCTATTTTGGGAATATTACCCATGTAAAAGAGTGTATAAGACCTAACTTGTTGTCCATCATGAGATTAGCATTTCGGCATGAATGTTGCGAAAAAACAGTATAGGTAAAAACGTATGTCTAATGGAAATGTGAAATAAGTTGCAATTTAGTGAAATAAGAATATCATATTATAGATGCGAATTCCATTTGGATCGCGTAAAAATGAGTAATAACTGTTTCCAGACGATACAAGGGAGACCATTATGAAAAATTCAAGAATTTTCCGGGCGTTGTTTTTCATCGTCCTTGTTCCCGCCTTGCTTTTGGGCGATTTCGGTCAGATATTCACGTATCAGGGCAAGCTGACCGATGCCAGCGGCGTTCCGCAGGAAGACCCCGTGAATATGACGTTTGCGATCTACGACGCAGCGGCCGCAGGCGTTCTGGTTTGGACTAAAGATGTCGCCGGAGTCGATCCCGTGCACGGGCTTTTCAGCGTTGAACTCGATATCTCGACGGGCACTCCACCATACACGTCGATGGATTGGGACTCCTATAGCGCGCTGTGGCTTCAGGTTACAGTCGCGGGCACGCCTTTGATGCCTCGCGAGAAGCTGACCTCGGCTTTTAACGCACTCAATGTCGCGGACGACGCGGTCAACGAAAACAAAATCGACTGGGGACTCGCTGCTGGCGAGGTTTCCGCAGTGGACGTTCCAATCGAGGATGTCGGGACATACTACACCGCGACGGATGTCGAGGGTGCCTTGCAGGAGGTTGGTTTATCGCTTAGCACAATCGATGTAACCTTGCAGGATGCCTACGATGGGGGAAACGCAATCGACGTAGCGGCTTCCACACCGGTTCAAATAACGGCTACGGGCAGCGGCAATCGTGCTCTCGATGTTACCGCCGGGGCAGAAAGGGCGTTACAGGTGATAAATAGCGGAGCGGATGAAGCTTTGTATGTCCGCAACGACGGTAGCGGCCCGGCAATATTTTCTTCAGGCGATTTGCAGATGAGCGGAACCGCCGGCACGAAGATATATTCTAACGCCGATGTCAACATTATGGTCGATGAAAACGACGACGTTGAAGTAAACGATTTCAATATTCTGAATCCCGCGGCTACCGCGGTTTTCACGGTTTACGAGGACGGCGCTGTGACGATTACGGACACGCTTGAGATGAGTGCGCAACGAATCACCGGAGTTGCCGACCCGACCGAGCCGCAGGACGCGGCGACAAAAGCCTATGTTGACGCAGCAAGTTCCGATGATCAGGACATTTCCGGCTCGAACCTTTCTGGCACCGACCTTTTTATTGGTATTGAGAACGGCACGGGCGAGACGATCGATCTGAGCACCATAATCAGTGATGATCAGGACATCTCCGGCTCGAACCTCTCGGGCAACGACCTTTTTATTGGTATCGAGAACGGCACGGGCGAGACGATCGACCTGAGCACCATAATCAGTGATGATCAGGACATCTCCGGCTCGAACCTCTCGGGCACCGACCTTTTTATTGGT
>Ga0272441_10011491_pt1 | contig 13129 bp, 9 predicted proteins | sample SSMProp6N_FD_193582 | JGI IMG/M metagenome (GOLD analysis project Ga0272441, IMG submission 193582) | Marine sediment archaeal communities from Little Sippewissett salt marsh, Falmouth, MA, United States - SSM-Prop-6N | ecosystem: Environmental > Aquatic > Marine > Wetlands > Sediment ... | reverse complement strand
TAACTGCAAATTTTTAACACTATCACTGCCGATCAAATCTGCCAATTTTTTCATATCAATAAGTCGATAACGGTCTGGAGGATTTTGTATCTCGCGGTATCCGCCGGTCTGCCACATTGATGGATGGGCTACAACACCATTTCTAGCCATATTCAAATCAATATAGGTTATGCAACGTGCAAGATACTCAACGGTATCGATTGCTGTTGCATGATAGCGGTCTTCCCAAAATGCCCCTTTACGTCTTTTACGTTGGTTGAACTCCTGTGCGGTTCTTCCGGCAATCAATTGCATACTGCGGGCAATCGCATCATTTCCTCGATCGAATACAAGAAGATGGATGTGATTTGAAGTAACTGTGTAATTCAGAACGCACAGGCCAAAACGTTTACGGGCTTCATACAACCAGTGCAGCCACCTTTGACGATCCCTGGCAAAACGCAGAAGAAATTCCTGCTTGTGGCAGCGGTGGGTAATATGCCACACGTAGCCCGGTATGAAATGACGATTCGCACGCGCCATTGCCCCTCCTTTTTCTTAAACCACTCTTTTTAATGCGAAAAAGTGCCCTCTAAGCCCCAAATACCATACGGGCACTATGCCTTTATATGATATAACAAATACTTACAAGCTATTCTCGTGGTCCGACCCCAATCCTATGCCTTTATATGATATAACAAATACTTACAAGCTATTCTCGTGGTCCGACCCCAATCCTCCATCCTGCTAACTCAGTTTGACCCCATTTCCGTCGTGGTCGCTGCTGTACTATTTCGCAGTGCCGGAATAGACGAACGGCTTCGGCCGGACATAGCATCAAAGAGGCAGCAACGGACAGGGCCGCTTACAGCGGCCCTGTTTTTTTACTGCCAATGGTCTTTTGCTGGCTGCTACGGCAAACGCACATAGATAAAAAACTCCCTGTTGCCCTTCTGGCCTGTTATCGGTGACTCCATGATCCCGCATACCTGCATGCCCAAAGAGTGTACGCTTCCGATGAGGCGTTTAAAAATCTGCTGATACTGCTTTTCATCGCGCACAATACCCCCGCGCTCGACCTGCTGCGGGTTAACCTCAAACTGCGGTTTCACCAGGGCAAGAATGAAGCCCCGGGACGGCAACAGGGCCGCAACAGACGGCAGTATCCCTGCGAGCGAGGCAAAGGAGGCATCAACAACGGCCCCGTCCGGCGCGGGCGTCAGCATATCCGCCCTGAGCGAACGCACATTGGTGCGCTCGAGCACAACAACACGCGGATCCTGGCGCAGTTTCCAGGCAAGCTGGCCATAGCCGACATCAACAGCAAAAACACGTGCGGCCCCGCGCTGCAGCAGACAGTCGGTGAACCCCCCGGTCGATGCGCCCACATCGACAAGAATCCTGTCCTGCACGGATATCCCGAACGTTGCGAGCGGCGCGGCAAGCTTCTCCCCTCCGCGGCTCACAAACGGGGCCTGCGCTGATTTAAACCGCACCCGGGCATCGTGCGGCACGCGCGTGCCGGGCTTGTCGACCAGGTGGTCGTCGACCACGACTTCACCGGCCATGATAAGCGCACGTGCGGATGCTCGGTCGGAAGCATTCCCCTGTTGCACCATCAACATGTCAAGGGGGATTTTTTTGGACGCACCCACTGTCAGGCCAGCTTTTCAAACGCGCCGCGCACAGCAGTATAAATGCCCTCAGCATCGATACCATAGCGGGCGCGCTGCTGTTTTTGAGCGCCGTGCGCTACAAACGTATCAGGGATGCCCAGCCGCAGCAACGGAACCCCGCAGCCGGACTCCTGTAAAAACTCAAGCACAGCTGAGCCAAACCCGCCCTGCAGCATATTTTCCTCGACACAGACCAGCATGCGCACCCTGGCGGCATGCGCCAGAATCATCTCGCCATCGAGCGGCTTGATAAAACGGCTGTTGATGACCGCACACCTGATCCCGGCAGCCTCCAGCCGCTCGGCGGCCTCCATGGCCGGATATACGGTGGCACCGATCGCGAACAGGCCTATATCGCTGCCCGGCCTGAGTTCTTCGGCCCTGCCGCAGGGCAGCATGTGCAAATCCTGGTCCAGCGCAACGCCGTACCCTGCGCCGCGTGGATACCGGATCGCAACCGGCCCGTCAAGCCGCAGGGCGGTGTAAAGCATATGCTGCAGTTCATTCTCATCCCTGGGCGCCATAAAGGTCATGTTGGGCATGGGCCGCAGATAGGAAATATCAAACAAACCATGATGGGTCGGGCCGTCCTCGCCCACAAGGCCGGCCCGGTCAAGCATGAAAACAACCGGCAGGTTCTGCATGCACACATCGTGCAGTACCTGGTCATAGGAACGCTGCAGAAAAGTTGAATAAATCGCAACGACCGGCCGGAACCCTTCCGCGGCAAGGCCCGCGGCAAAGGTAACTGCGTGCTGCTCGGCAATGCCCACATCAAAGAAACGGTCGGGATATTTTTTCTGAAATGCCTCAAGGCCCGTGCCGGTCGTCATACCGGCTGTAAGCGCAAGGATACGGGTATTGCTTTCGGCCAGACGCAGCAGGGTACGGCCGAACATGGCCGTGTAGGAAACAGGCGCTTTGGCCGCCAGGGGCTTTCCGCTCGTCCGGTCAAAGGGGCCGACGCCGTGAAAATAGGTCGGGTCCTTTTCAGCCGGATCATACCCCCTGCCCTTTTTGGTGACGACATGCAGCAGGATAGGGCCGCTCAGATTTTTTATGTTCCGCAGGTTTTCAATGAGCATATCGATACGGTGACCGAGTACCGGACCGATGTAATTGAAACCGAATGCGTCGAATATGAAACCGGGCACGAAAAGCCCCTTGAAAAAATCCTCCCCCTGGCGCGCTATGCGCGACATGGAATCGCCGATGCCGGGAATCTTCTGCAGAAGCTGGTGCACTTCGCCTCGGAACTTATTATAGGCCTGGCCCGAAATGATGCGTGACAGCGAAGAAGAAAGCGCCCCGACATTCGGTGAAATCGACATCTCGTTGTCGTTGAGTACGACAATCAGATTTTTTTGTATATGGCCGGCATAATTGAGTCCTTCGAGCGCCATCCCGGCCATGAGCGAGCCGTCGCCGATCACGGCAACCACCTTGCGGGACCGATCGTTCAGGCAGGAAGCCTGGGCCATGCCCAGTGCCGCGGAAATCGATGTACTGCTGTGCCCGACATTAAACGTATCATAGGGACTTTCATCACGCTTGGGAAATCCGCTCAATCCGTCCTGCTGCCGCAGGGTTGCAAAGGCTTCAGCGCGGCCGGTAAGAATCTTATGGGCATAGCTCTGATGGCCGACATCCCACACGATCCGGTCGTGCGGCGTGTTAAAAACATAGTGCAGCGCAATGGTCAGTTCAACCGCACCCAGACTCGACGCCAGGTGCCCGCCGGTGCGCGAAACCGTTTCAAGAATGCGATCGCGCACCTCCGCGGCCAACATTTCCAGCTGCTCCAGCGACAAAGCGCGCACATCTTCGGGAACGCGCACCTGGTCAAGTATTTTCGTCATCGATTCTTTCCAACAATTATTTTTTACGTTCAATGACAAGACGGGCCAGCTCGCGCAGCGCATCGGCGTTTTCACCGAATGTGTCGAGGCCCGCGAGTGCCTCGGCATACAGCTCCGACTGGCGCCGGCGCGAAGCGTCCATGCCGTGTATGCCCGGATAGGTGGCCTTTCCGCGCGCCTCATCGCTGCCGGCCGGCTTGCCGATCTCATCGCTGGTGCCGAGCACGTCCAGGATATCGTCGGTGATCTGGAAACACAGCCCGATCGCCTCGCCGTAAGCACTCAGTCGCCGGTACTGCGCCGTGCTGCAGCCGCCGAAAACCGCACCCAGCAGCACTGAAGCCCGCAGCAGGCACCCGGTTTTATGCCGGTGAATATAGTCAAGTTCACCGGCATCGACAGTTTTGCCCTCGGATTCGATATCGACCATCTGGCCGCCGATGATGCCCCGGGAACCGCAGGCCTCGGCCACAAGACAAATCACCTCGATTTTTTTATCGGAAGAATGATCACCCGATGCCAGCACGCCGAAGGCCAGGGTCTGCAGCGCGTCGCCTGCAAGAATCGCGGCCGCATCGCCGTAGGCTTTATGGGTTGCAGGCCTGCCACGACGGTAATCATCATCGTCCATGGCAGGCAGATCGTCATGCACCAGCGTATAGGTATGAACGAGCTCAAGCGCACAGGCTTCCCTGACCAGGACCGCCGGATCAGCGCCGACAGCTTCGGCGGCAGCCATGGCCAGCACAGGACGCAAACGCTTGCCGCCGGCCAGCAGCGCATAGCGCATGGCCCCGTGCAGGCGCTCGGGCCTTACATCCTGCTCCGGCACAAGCGTGGTCAGCGTACGCTCGACCAGTTCGACGCGTTCCGCGAGATAGCGTGCAATGTCAATCGCCATGTTCTTCGTCCGATTCATCAAAAGCGACCGGACGTAACGACCCCCCGGCGTCCTTGATCAAAAGCTCGACTTTCTGTTCGGCATCATCAAGCCGTGCCGAACAGAACTGCGAAAGCTTGATACCCTTCTCAAACAGCTTAAGAGCGTCATCGAGCGGCAGCTCGCTGTCTTCAAGCTGTTCAACAATCTGTTCGAGCTCTTTGAGGGCATTTTCAAATTTTTTTTCACCCACCATGCACCTCTTTTTTCTATCTGACTACCTTCAGCCATGGACCGTTTCAATAATACAGTCGGCGCTGCCTTCGTGCAGGGTGATGCGCAACCGCTCTCCAGCGCTCACCTCGGATGAACTGCGCACCACCCGACCCGTAGTTTGCATGCGCGCGATACAAAATCCGCGCGCGAGAACGGCAGCCGGATTCAGGGCGCTCAAACGCGCCAGCTCCCCCCGCACGCGTGCGCGCGTGCGCGCAAGAGCGACCGTCATGTTCCTGCCAAGCGCGACCTGCAAAAAACCTGCGGCCGCACGATGTGCAGCGATACGCTGCCGGGGCGAAAGTGTTAACAGGCGCTGCCGGGCCGTGCGCGCAGCGGCTCTCCTGAGAGCACACAGCCGGGGCAGGCATGCAAGCAGCCGCTGGTGCGCATCGCCGCAGGCGATCTGGGCGTCGGCGACCATACGGGCGCAGCGCACAAGTCGACCCGCGGCACTGCACAGCGCTGCCTTTTCAACTCTCATGCGCTGCGCCAAGCGGCGCGAAAGAGCCATGGACAGGTTCCGCACTGTCCGGACAAGGTCGCCTTTTTCGCGCACTGCAAGCTCGGCTGCGGCAGACGGTGTCGGTGCACGCATATCGGCCGCAAAATCAGCAATGGTAAAATCGATTTCATGGCCCACCGCGGAGATAACCGGTATGGCGGACCGGCATATCGCCCGGGCCACGCATTCCTCGTTAAAAGCCCATAAATCCTCGAGCGATCCGCCCCCGCGGCCCACGATCAAAACATCGGCCACAGCATGCGCGTTCGCATCGTCGATTGCCGCGGCTATTTCCTGCGCAGCGTTCTCGCCCTGCACCGCGACCGGCAGCACGCTGATATGCAGCCCCGGGAAACGCCGGGTCAGCACGTGCAGGATATCGCGCACCGCGGCACCGGTCGGCGAGGTGATCACGCAGATCCGCCGGGGCAAAAAGGGCAGCGGCTGCTTGCGCTCCTCATCGAAAAGCCCCTCGGCTGCAAGCCTGTTTTTCAGCTGCTCAAAAGCCATCTGCAGCGCGCCGGCCCCACACGGTTCCATGCGCTCTATAACCAGCTGATACTCGCCGCGCGGTTCGTACACATTAATGCTGCCGCGACACACGACCTGCATGCCGTCCTGCGGGATAAAACGCAGCCTGGAACGGGCATAGCGAAACATGACCGCCCGCAGCTGGCTCGAGGGGTCCTTGAGGGTCAGATAACAATGCCCGGATGCCGGCACACGCAGATTGGAAATCTCGGCCTCGACCCATATGTCGACATAGACGTCTTCAAGCGATGTCTTTATGCGGCGGTTCAATTCCGAAACCGTTATAACTTTACCGCGGTCCATACATATCCACTCTGGCAGACGCATGGCCCGGGGCTGCGCCCGCTGCACGTATCGTAAAAAAACCCGTCAAAATATAAAAAAATGTACCATAGAGTACCCGAAACTTCCAAATATAATTTCCCCCGAACGAATAATGCGGCAGCAGCCGGGACGCACGCAGAAAGGGACGAACCTCAGCCGATGTCTTTTTAAGGCGCTGCAGCAGCACCGGTACCCAGCTGCCCGCATGCGGCCTGAATGCCCTGCCCCCGCGATGAACGCTGCCGAACGAAAATGCCTTCCCGCGCAAGGCATGCGCAGAACCTCCGGCAGCCGTCCGTATCGGGAGCCGTAAACCGGCTGAGCGGACCGGGGTTAAAAGCGATCACATTCACCCGTACGGGAATATCCCTTACAAACATGGCCAGTTCAGCAGCATGCTCCGGGCTGTCATTAACTCCCTGCAAGAGAACATATTCTATAAAAAACAGCTCTTTCCCCCGCAGGGGATACTTCTGCAGGGCCTGTTTAAGCACTGCAAGCGGATAGTGCCGGTTAACGGGCATCAGGCGGGAACGCAGACGGTCATTGGCCGCGTTGAGAGAAATCGCCAGCCGCAAGCCCGGAAAGCCGCGCTCCCCCAGCATCCGTATTCCCTCCGGCAGCCCGGCGGTTGAAAGGGTCATACGACGCGGGGCAATATCAAACCCGCGCTGATCGCTCAGCACCCGTATGGCCTGGAAAACATGTGCGGCATTGTCGAGCGGCTCTCCCATGCCCATAAAAACTATGTTGTCAACCGCATGCCCCAGCACATGCCGCGCGGCATAGACCTGACCCACTATCTCCTCGGGCCTCAAGTCTCTGCAGAAACCGCGGGCGCCTGTCGTGCAGAACAGACATCCCATGCGGCAGCCGGCCTGGCTGGACACACACAGCGTCGTTCTGTTCGACGCAGGAATAACGACCGTCTCGACGCGCGCCCCGTCGGCAAGCCTGAACACCAGCTTGACGACGCCGTCCTGCTCCGCCATGGCATCAACAGCAGGAGCACTCCACCCAAGGCCGTCCGGCAGACCGCATGGGGGGCTTTCGTCCGGCATACCGTCCTTCAAGGCACGGCGATACCAGTCACGCGCTTTGCAGTACGGTGCTGCAACACGTCTAAAGACCTCGCAGCACTCCTCACAGGTAAGCGCAAACAGGTGCTTTGAATTTCTTCCCGCGACATGTCTGGTACAGCCAGCAGATCTCATATTTGATTGACACTCACTTTGTTTTTACCTATGCTTTGCGTGTTTGAAACCATACTGGCCGACAGCAGGCATTAACGGAGGCCCGAACAAGACAAAGAGCCACGTCGCAATGAAAATAACAATCGATCTGCATGTCCATACGCACTACTCAAGCTGTTCAAACCTGCGCCCGGAGCGTATCGAACCCATTGCGCTCGCACGCGGGCTGAACACCGTGGCGATCTGCGATCACAACTGCCTTGACGGTGCCCTTGAAACAGCGGCGCTGGCACAATCAATATCCGTCATTATCGCCGAAGAAATCGTGACAACGCAAGGCGAAATCATCGGCTACTTCCTGAACGAACTCATCCCCCCCGGCCTCAGCCCGCTTGAGACCGTAGCTGAGATCAAACGCCAGGGAGGCCTTGCCTCTGTACCGCACCCCTTTGACCTGCTGCGATCTTCCCGCCTGAAGCCGGCAGCGCTCGAACAGGTTCTCGAGCATATCGACATGCTGGAAGTGTATAATGCACGCGACATGCTCAGGCGTCCGGATCGAACGCTGCTTGAACGCGCCCGCACGCTGGGGGTCATCCCGGTCGTCAGCAGCGATGCCCATTTGAGCTGTGAAATCGGGCGTGCCACCATGGTCATGGAACAGTTCGAAACCCCCGAGGATTTTTTAAAGAATCTGCGCACAGCTCGACAATTCACACGCAAAAGCCCCCTGTGGGTCCACGCTGCGACAAAATGGATTCGATTCCGCAACGCCAGACGCGCCGGGGGCCGCCCGGCGGCCTTACGCCGGCCCTGATACATACAGCCGCACAGAACACATGCGCACGCATATGCAGAAGGGGAAACGTTATGTCAACGGCAAAAATCATCATCGATGACAACGAGTATGAATTCCCGCTGGTCACGGGAACCGAGCATGAGCGCGCCATAGACATCTCCGACCTGCGCGCCAGAACCGGCTGCATCACGCTCGACAACGGCTACCAGAACACCGGCGCCTGCGCCAGCACCATAACCTTTACTGACGGCGACAAGGGTATTCTACGCTATCGGGGCTACGACATCACGGAGCTGGCGGAAAAGCTCACCTTTGTCGAAACCGCCCACCTGCTGATCTACGGCAGCCCGCCGACCCTGGAGCAAAAGGCTGAATTTTCGCGCCACCTGACTGAAAACTCGATGCTGCACGAGGACATGACCCACTACTTCGTAGGCATGCCTCCTAATGCTCACCCCATGGCGATCCTGAGCTCGATGGTCAACTCACTATCGATATTTTACCCAACCTCGTTTATCGGCGAAGAAGACCCCGGTGAATTCGACCTGATTACCTCCCGGCTGATCTCCATGATCAGAACTATCGCGGCCTTTTCATATAAAAAATCAATCGGTGAGCCGTTCGTCTATCCGCGCCACGACCTGCGCTACTGCATGAATTTCCTCTACATGATGTTCTCGAGCCCGGTAAAGCCCTACGAATTCGACCAGGAAGCCGAACGAGTCCTGAACAAGCTCCTGATCCTGCACGCGGACCATGAACAGAACTGCAGCACCTCTACGGTACGCCTGGTGGGCAGCAGCATGGTCAATCTCTACTCCTCGGTCTGCGCCGGTATCTGCGCCCTGTGGGGCCCCCTGCACGGCGGCGCCAACCAGGAAGTCGTCCTGATGCTTGAAGACATACACCGCAAGGGACACAGCGTCAGGCAGGTAATCGAAATGGCCAAGGACAAAACAAAAAATTTCAGGCTGTTCGGCTTCGGCCACCGGGTATACAAAAACTACGACCCGCGCGCCAGAATTCTTAAAAACACCTGCACCAAATTTTTCTCAGGACGCTCCATGCACGATCCGCTGCTGGACATAGCCATGGAACTCGAAGAAATCGTGCTGAATGATGACTACTTTGTAGAACGCAAGCTGTATCCGAACGTCGACTTCTACAGCGGCATCCTGTATCGTGCGCTTGGCATCCCCGCCAGCATGTTCACGGTCATGTTCGCAATCGGACGCATGCCCGGCTGGATAGCCCAGTGGCGCGAAATGCACGACACGAAACCGTTCAGGATCGGCCGGCCGCGGCAAGTCTATACCGGCCACCGGCAACGCTCTCTAAAGGGATAACGCGTGGCACCTACCAAAAAAAAATATTATGCTGTGGCGCGCGGCCGGCAAACAGGCATTTTCTCCTCATGGTTCGGCCGCGGCAACGCCGAAGAACAGGTACGCGGATTTACCGCTGCCCGGTATAAAGGATTTGCGACTGTTGAAGAAGCCCGCGCATGGCTGCGGGAACAGCAGTCGGGACAGGCGAGCAGACAATCCCCGGCCCGCAGAAAACCAGCCCGGCAACAGCCCGAACAACCTGCTGCCGAACCACCTGCCCGCAAGGAAGATGTCGTTATCTACACCGACGGCGGCTGCACAAACAACCCCGGCCCCGGGGGCTACGGTGCGGTCATTATCCGGCAGGGAAAACGGCGCGAGATCTCGGGCGGGTTCAGGCATACCACCAATAACCGCATGGAACTCACGGCCTGCATCATGGCGCTCAAATCTGTCGAATCCGGCCTTTCTATTGTCCTGCATTCGGACTCCCGGTACGTGGTAAACGGCATTACCAAGGGCTGGGCCGCCAAATGGCGGGAACAGGGATGGATGCGCACGAAAACCGACGCTGCCGAAAACTTCGACCTGTGGGACGAACTGCTGGAACTGTGCCAAGAGAGGAACGTGCGTTTCGTCTGGGTCAGGGGCCATGCGGGCAACCCGGAAAACGAACGCTGCGACATGCTGGCAACACAAGCTGCTGCCGATAACCCGCGCACACGCGACAGCAATTTTGAATCAGGCCGCACCACCGTCACGGCCTGAGCACCCCCCGGGTTATGCCCCTAACGTCATACAAAGCGGCAGAGCCGATGTATTCCGACTCTGCCGCTTAGAATGCAATAATACAGCTTCGAACCCTTCGCGCACGGCTCATCTACTGAACTACTTCAATGTACTTCACCCCGGAGCACGCGGTCTGATCCGCACAGTCGACCACGCAACTCTCGAATTCATAAACCCCCAGGGGCACCTCGTTCAAATGCGTCGCAAACGCCGGCACCCACCACCAGTGCACGACGGGTGCATATACCCAGCTGCCGCCCAACACACGGTAACGCGCCAGGCCGGTGATGGTTGGCACTGTGCCACAGGTGCCAAAATCATCATCATAGAGCCAGGAGATGGCACTCTGTACCGTCTGGACGGGGGTCGGGTTGCCGGGATCCTGTGACAGACCATACCACATCCAGCTCCGGACGGTGGGCACCGGTCCATAAATAATAACCGGCAGCTCATCGGGCATGCAGAGTCCCTGCGCGCACACATAGCCCTCAGAACAGTCACTGTTCTCGATACATGCGCATGACTGCGCATTATAACCGTCCCAGGGCGATCCCGTGAAACCGACAGCACCCTCACCATGGCACACAATGAAATCATCAGCAGTACCGGCAAACACATCGGCCCCCACTATCGGCGCATCACCCTCAAACAGTGCAAGCGACAAACGGTTACAGCCGCTGAACACCTGATCGCCGATCTGCGCAACGGTCGCAGGGATTAGTATCTCTTCCAGACGCGTACAGCGCAAAAACGCGTTCTCCCCGATGACCTCTACGCTGCTGCCGATTACGAGCTGCGTCAGCCCCGTGCAGCCCATGAAAGCACCATAGCCGATGTCTCTAACTCCGCTCCCAATCACAACAGTGTTTAAACGGCACAGCCAGAAAGCTACCCGGCCAATCGTCTCGACACTGTCCGGAATATTTATGCTTTGCAGCGCACGACAACAAAGAAACGCACCGTCACCTATACTGATAACGCCGGAGGGAAGAACCGCGCTGACCAATGCGGGACAATCCCGAAAAGCATAACGGCCTATGCTGACAACACCATCAGGAATAATCACGCCTGTGATCCGCTGATGACCACGGAAAGCATCCTGCCCGATACTCACAACAGGCAGGCCCTCAAAGGTGGGCGGAATCACAACCTCACCGCCAATACCGTTATATCCGGTGATCGTCACCTGGCCATCGGATACGCTATAGGTATACACAACCTGGCACTCACCGTACACACATGCGGCACCATCAGGACAGTCGCTGTCAACGCTGCACTCCGTTTCCAAACGGCACTCGCCGCTCATGCAAACATATTCGCCGGGACAGTCATCGTCCACAGTACATGGCGGATAGCACTCGGCGGCAGGATAGCCATTCCAGGGATCCGTAAAACCGAACGCATAGGCCGTATAGCAGACGGAAAAACCGGTCGATACGCCGGTAAACACATTCAGGCCAACCGCAGGAGCATCGCCCAGAAAATACATGTCCGTCAACGCGCTGCAGCCGTAAAAGGCATAATTGCCGATGCTCATTATGGTTGCGGGTATGATGATGCTCTGCAGGCCCGTGCAGCCGGAAAACATACCCGCAACCTCGGTTTCGAACAGGACGCCGTCGGGAATGGACGCAATACCCGAGCCGAGGGTCACGTCGGTAAGGCCGATACAGTTATAGAACAGGCCCCGCCCGATCAGCGTAACGCTGTCAGGGATAACCACGCTGGTCAGCGCGATGCAGGACTCAAAGGCCACATCGCCGATGCGGGTCACGCTTGCCGGGATGGTTATACCGGTCAGATTAAGGCACCCGGCAAAAGCACCGTCAAGAATCCTGGTAACGCTGCCGGGCACAGTGAAAGCTCCTGCCTTGCCGGACGGATACAGGGCCAGAATGCTCTGCGACTTGTCGTAGAGTATACCATCAATGCTGCTGTAAAGCGGATGCTCCGCGGCAACATTAATGGCCGTCAGGGAAGGACAGGCTGAAAACGCACCCCGGCCGATTGTAAGCACACTGGCGGGGATATCCACACTCGTAAGGTACACCGCAAAGGCAAACGCAGCCTCCTCGATTTCGCCGACACCCGTGGGGATGCTGAACGCGCCCGGTTTGCCCGAAGGATACTGTATCAGGAGGCTCTGGTCCTTGCTGTAGAGCACGCCGTCAAGGCTGCTGTAATTCGGATTGTCGCCGTGCACGCTGATCGCGCTCAGCGCGGCGCAGCGCGAAAAAGCCCCCAGCCCGATACTGGTCACAGCGGCGGGCACGTCGATCCCGGTCAAAGAGTCACATTGATAAAAGGCGAACGAATCGATGCGTTCAACGCCGGCCGGAATGGCAACGCTGGTCAAGCCGCTGCACCCGGCGAATGCATAGGCCCCGATGGTTTTGATATCAGCCTCGATACTCACGCTGGTCAGGTCGGAGCGCCCGTAAAAGGCCCATGCCCCGATGTGTGCAACCGGAGAGCCCTCCAGGATTTCGGGCACTGCCACATCGTCGTGGGTACCGATATAGCCAGTGATGACAAGTTCACCGTTAAGGTCGAAGAAATAGCTGAACGCAAGCAGGCAGAATCCGTCCACGCATTCATGGCCGGGAGGGCATTCAAAATCATACCTGCATGGCAGGATGCATTCCTCGGTCGGATAACCGTACCATGTAGGGTGCGTAAAGCCCTGGGACCACTGTGCATGACAGATTGAAAACGCATTGGAAGCCTGCCCGAAAACATCATCCTCCATGACAGGGGCATCACCGAAAAAATAGGCCCGTGTCAACGTATCGTTATTACGGAAAGCACGGTAACCGATAAAGGCGACACCTGAACCGAAGGTTACCCGCTGCAGGTTGATATTACGAAACGCTTCAGTCCCGATTGTGATGACACTGTCGGGTATAACTGCGGTGCCAACACTTGCATGACAATTCCTGAAGGCATTGGGTGCTATCTCGGTAACCGGCATGCCGGCTATTTCCTCCGGG
>Ga0272441_10011490_pt1 | contig 13130 bp, 11 predicted proteins | sample SSMProp6N_FD_193582 | JGI IMG/M metagenome (GOLD analysis project Ga0272441, IMG submission 193582) | Marine sediment archaeal communities from Little Sippewissett salt marsh, Falmouth, MA, United States - SSM-Prop-6N | ecosystem: Environmental > Aquatic > Marine > Wetlands > Sediment ... | reverse complement strand
CGCCGACGGCACGCCCTTCTTCTGGCTGGGCGACACCTGGTGGATGGGGCTCTGCGACCGCCTGTCGTGGCCGGACGACTTCCAGCTCCTCGCTGCGGATCGCGCGGCCAAGGGCTTTACGGTCGTGCAGATCGTCGCCGGGCTCTACCCGGATATGCCGGGCTTCGACCCGCGCGGCACCAACGAGGCCGGTTTCCCCTGGGAACCCGACTACGCCCGGATCAACCCCGCCTACTTCGACATGGCGGATCTGCGCATCCGGTGGCTTGTTAGGTCGGGCCTGGTGCCGTGCGTCGTCGGGTGCTGGGGCTATTACCTGCCGCTTCTCGGCGTCGAGAAGATGAAGCGCCACTGGCGCTACCTCGTGGCCCGCTGGGGTGCGTATCCGGTGGTCTGGTGCCTCGCCGGCGAGGCGGCGATGCCCTACTACCTGAGCGAGGACAAGGAAGGCGACGCGAAGAAGCAGGCCGCCGGCTGGACCGAGATCGGCGGGTACGTCCGAGATACGGACCCCTTCAAGCGAATCGTCACCATCCATCCCACGAGCATCGGGAGGGACCAGGTCCTTGACGACGGCTGCCTGGACTTCGACATGCTCCAGACGGGACACGGCGGACACGACAGCATGCCGAACACGGTCAGGAAGGTCTCAGCCGAATACGCGCGCGAACCGGCGATGCCCGTCCTGGTGGGGGAGGTCTGCTACGAGGGCATCATGCACGGCACGCAGGCGGAGACGCAGCGCTTCGCCTTCTGGGCCTCCGTCCTCTCGGGGGCCGCGGGGCACACCTACGGCGCAAACGGCATCTGGCAAGTGAACACGCGCGAGCAGGAGTACGGGCCCTCGCCTCACGGGTCGAACTGGGGCTCCACCCCTTGGGAGGACGCCTACCGGCTTCCCGGGTCGAAGCAGCTCGGCCTCGCCAGGGGGCTCCTCGAGATCTTTCCTTGGTGGCGGTTCGAACCGCATCAGGACTGGGTCGGGCCCGCCGGGGGCCCGGACCGGGTGACGGCCCCCTATGCCGCGGGCATTCCGGAAAAGGTCCGGCTCGTCTACTGCTGGCGGCAGGGGAACCACACCGTCAGGGGGCTTGAGCCGGGCGTCGAGTACAGGGCGCTGTGGTGGGATCCCCGCACGGGAGAGGCCTTCGACATCGGCGCGGTCAAGGCAGACGCGGAGGGGAACTGGCCTGTGCCGAAACACCCCACGCTCAGCGACTGGCTGCTTGTCCTCGACGCCACCGGGGCAAGCTCCGCGCTTCTGGAGGGCGAGGCCCGGGACCGGTAGGAAGTCGAGAAGACGCATTCACGGAAGGCAAGCGTTCTACCGTCATGCGGAATCGATCAGGGGTGATGCTCCCGGCTCGGGGATGAGCAAGGGCGGTGGACCCCGGACGAGACAGGCCCGCGAAGCTGCCGCCGCCTTGCCCTGACATTGGTATCATCCGGTATTCGGGAGTTCCATGCGTCGACCGCGTGCCCTGCCCGGCTTCCACGACCGACGCGCCGGATTGTCGGCGGCCCGGGCCTGTCGTATCGGGCATGGACACGCGCGGGCTAGCAGGCTGTGGAAGAAGTGGTGCCTACAGCAGCCAAGTCGCACAGAACGCCGTGAATACGGGACTAAGGGAGCCTTCTTGCGGTTGCGGCACTTCTGCCACGGGCTGCTAGTCGGCGCTCCCGACCGCGAACTCCTTCGGGAGATCGAAGAGCCTGACGGTCCCGTCGCCGGAGCCGGTGGCGAAGATGCGGCCGTCGGGCGAAAACGCCGTCGCGAAGACGCAGTCCGGCCTGTGCCTCGTGTAATTCTCCTCGCTAAAAACGAGTTTGAGCGTCCTATCGGAAAGCGTGTCCACGCGGGCGAGTTCGCGGCCGCTCTCAACGTCCCAGGCGATCGCGCGGCCCTCCATGCCCCCGGTCACCAGTCGCTTCGAGTCGTCGCTCACCACCACGGACTCGACGCCCAGATCGTGACCGACCAAGACTCTTTCGTGTTTGGCGTCGGGCTCGGTCCTTGAGAGGTCCCACACCACGGCAATTCCCTTCTCGAAACCATAGAACACGCGCCTACCATCAGGGGAGAAGGCTACCGATGTCGTGCGAGCCGACTTGGCCATGAGAGTTCTGGATAGCTTGCCCGTCGAGACGTCCCACAGCTCCATCGCCCCGCCCCACCCCCCCGCAGGGTGGCGCCGCGCAACGGCCATGGCGATGAGCTTGCCATCGGGCGAAAAGGCCATGTCGTTGAACTGGCTGTCCGGTCTGTGGAACACGGCCACGGGCTTGTTCTTCTTGATATCCCGCAGATACGCCCTCACGTCATTTCCGCCCGAAAGGAAGTGTTTCCCGTCGGCCGAGAAGACGACGCATCGCACATAGCTCTCGTGGGTCCCGGCAACGCCCATCATTCGGCCCGTGCGCAGGCTGAAGAACTCGACCGCGCCATAGCCCCGACCCGCGGCGAGGATCGGCAGCTTCGGATTAAACGCGAGATCATATACCTTTGAGCGCTTCGTCTTCGGCGCGGCGAGACGGCGCTTGCCGTCGGCGGTCCAGATCTGAATCCCCCCGTTGTCGTCTCCAGACGCTAGCATCTTCCCGTCCGGCGAGAACGCCAGCGCCCACACCTCCGCCTTGTGGGCGCGGATGATCGTCTTCGGCTTGACGACGGCCGCCGCCGCCCCGCCGCCCAGCACGCAGGCGCCAAGGAGCGCGAGGAGACATGCGGCGCCGCTCCGGAACGTCGCGCGCGGTGTCGTCATCTTTACCCCTCCGATCCTCGGTTCAAGCTCTCCGACCGTCGCGCAGACGACCCGCGTTGCTTCGCGAGTGTATCCGCGCTGCGCGTTACGGTCAAGGCGACCGCGCGATGGGTGTTATGCCTCGCACGGCCTTGCCGCGCCGGGATGCAAAGGCTAGAATCGCCCCTTCGCCTCGGCTGGGGGACGCCGGGCGTGCGAATCGCCCGGGGGAAGGGAAAGGACCAGTGGCACCTCTTGCACCGAAGACCGTCCGCGATCTGGAGCCCGGCGACGCCGTCGACCGGGCGCTCCTCGTCCGCGAGGCAAGCCTCGCCACCACGAGGAACGGCAAGCCCTACCTCCGCGCCACCCTCGCCGACCGCACCGGCGAGATCAGCGCCATCCAGTTCGACGTCGCGGAGGACTGCCTGGGCGCCTTCCCCTCGGGGGGGTACGTCCGCGTGCGCGGGACGGCGGAGTCCTACAAGGGCCGGGTCAATCTCAAGCTCCAGGCCGCGCGCGCGGCCCAGCCATCTGAGGTCGACCCCGCCGACTTCGAGGTCGTGACCGAGCGCGACACCAAGGAACTGAGCAAGCTCCTCTCCAAGCTCGTGCGCTCCGTCAAGGAGCCCGACCTCGCGAGGCTCCTCAAGGCCTTCTTCGGCGAGAAGGCCTGGCGGGCCCGCTTCGAGCGCGCGCCGGGCGCGACGAACTTCCATCACGCCTGCGTGGGCGGCCTGATGGAACACACGGTCGACGTCGCGACCGCGGCCGACGCCGTCGCCGCCGGGAACGAACGCCTCCGCCGCGACCTCCTCGTCGCGGGGGCGCTCCTGCATGATATCGGCAAGATGGACGAGCTCTCACCCGACGCCGGCTTCGACAGGACCGACGCGGGGAACTTCATCGGGCACATCACGCTCGGCGCGCTCACGGTCGACGCGAAGATGGCGGAACTCGGAGGCTTCCCGGAGGTCCTGCGCCTCGAGGTCCTGCACCTGTTGCTCTCGCACCACGGCCAGAAAGAGTGGGGCTCGCCCGTCACGCCCGCGACGCCCGAGGCGTTCGCGCTGCATCACCTCGACAACCTCGACGCCAAGGTCCAGGCGGCCGATGCCGCCGCGCGCGCCCCGGCGGCCGAGGGGGCTAGGTGGAGCGAATACAGCAGGATGCTCGGCGTCCGCATCTGGCGCGGGGAGGGGACGGGGGACGAGGCGGATGCCTGAGAAGCCCAAAGCGCTCCGCGGGATCGTCCTCGCCGGCGGCACGGGGTCGCGCCTGATGCCGCTCACGCGCGTCACGAACAAGCACCTCCTCCCCGTGGGCGGGGCGCCGATGATCTTCCACCCCATCGGAAAGCTCCGCGACGCGGGCGTCCGCGACATGCTCGTCGTCACCGGCCGCGACCACATGGGAGACGTGATGGAACTCCTGGGCAGCGGGTCGGAGCTCGGCGTCGACATCACCTACCGCGTCCAGGACAAAGCGGGCGGCATCGCGCAGGCGCTGGGGCTCGCGCGCGACTTCGCCGGCGGCGGGCTGGTCTGCGTGGTCCTCGGCGACAATGTCTTTGAGGACGACCTCGCCCCGCATGCCGAACGCTTCGCCGAGCGGGGAAGCGGGGCGATGGTCCTCCTGAAGAAGGTGCCCGACCCCGGGCGCTTCGGCGTCGCGGAGGTCTCGCCCGACGGTGCGGCGGTCCTCGGGATCGAGGAAAAGCCGGAAGAGCCGAAGAGCGACCTCGCCGTCACCGGAGTCTACTTCTACGATGAGCGCGTCTTCGAGATCGTGAGCGACCTCGAGCCCTCGGGCCGGGGGGAGCTCGAGATAACCGACGTCAATAACGCCTACCTCGAGCGCGGCGAGTTGGTGTTCGGCGTGCTGGGCGGCGAGTGGTCCGACGCGGGGACGCATTCGTCCTACGTGAGGGCGAACCGGCTCGTGAACGAGTGGAATGCCCGGGAAGGGGAGCGGTCGTGATAGAGGGAGTCGCCGTCAAGCCCATCCACGTGGTCGCGGACGAGCGGGGGCGCGTGATCGAGATACTCCGCTCGGACGACCCGCTCTTCGAGAGGTTCGGCCAGGTCTTCGTCTCGACGGCCTACCCCGGGGTAGTCAAGGCCTGGCGCCGCCACAAGAAGCAGACGAGCTTCCTGTCCGTGATATCCGGCATGGCGCGGGTGGGGCTCTACGACTCCCGGCAAGACTCGCCCACCTACCGCGAGATGACCGACCTCTGCGCGGGCATCCACAACCCGGTCATCATCCGCATCCCCTCCGGGGTGTGGTACGGCTACAAGTGCGTGTCTGACTCGGAGTGCATGGTGATGAACGTGCCCACGCGCCTGCGCTCGCCGGCCGAGCCCGACGAGGAGCGCGCACCCCCGCATGGAGGGGACATCCCCTTCGACTGGTCGCGGCAGGACGGGTAGGTCAGCGAATGCGCGTTCTCGTCACCGGAGGCGCGGGGTTCATCGGCTCGAACTTCGTGCGCGCCCTCGCGGCCGGGGGCGCCGACGAGATCACCGTCCTCGACAAGCTCACCTACGCGGGGAACCTCGAGAATCTCGACGGCCTGGACGTCGAGTTCGTCAGGGGCGACATCGCCGAACCCGGGGAGGTCGAGCGGGTGCTGTCACCGGGCCGGTTCGAGGGGGTGGTGCACTTCGCCGCCGAAAGCCACGTCGACCGGAGCCTCGAGGACCCGGCGCCATTCCTCCGGACGAACGTGACGGGGACGCAGGTGATGCTCGACGCCGCCAGGCGCTCGGGCGTGGCCCGGTTCGTCCACCTCTCGACCGACGAGGTCTACGGCCCCATGGGGCCGGGCGAGACCTCCGATGAATCGGCTCCCTTCCGCCCCACGAGCCCCTACTCGGCGTCGAAGGCCGCGGCCGATCTCCTCGTCATGGCGGCGCGGCACACGTGGGGCCTGCCCGTCGTCATCGCGCGGCCCTCCAACAACTACGGCCCTCGCCAGCATCCGGAGAAGGCGATCCCGCTCTTCCTCACGAACGCGATGGAGGGCAAGCGCCTCCCCGTCTACGGGGACGGCCTGCAGGAGCGCGACTGGCTCTATGTCGAGGACTGCGCGCGCGCACTCATCGCCCTTCTTCGCGCGCCCGCGCTCGAGCACGCGGCCTACAACGTGAGCTTCGGCTCTCCCCGCCCCAACCTCGAGATGGTGGGAGCGATCCTGAGGTTCGCCGGGAGGGACAAGGACTTCATCGAGCACGTGAAGGACCGGCCCGGCCACGACCGCCGCTACGCGCCCGACTCCTCGCGCCTCCGCAATGAAATCGGCTGGCGGCCGGAGGTCGACTTCGACCGCGGCCTCGCCCTGACCGCCGAGTGGTACAAGGCCCACCCCGAGTGGTGGGAACGGATCAAGTCGGGCGCATACCGCGACTACTACGAAAAGATGTACGGTTCGCGAGGCCAGCCATGAGCCGCTTCGTGATCCTCGGCTGCCGCGGGATGCTCGGGCGGGCGCTCGCCGCCGAACTCGCCGCGAGGGGCGAGCCACACGTCGGCGTCGATCTTCCCGAGGTCGATATCGCCGACCCCGCCTCAGTGGCGAGGCTGATGGCCTCCGAGTCCCCCGAGGTCCTCCTGAACGCCGCCGCGTGGACGGACGTCGACGGCGCGGAATCCAACCCCGATGCGGCAGCCCGCGCCAATGTAACCGGCCCCCGCGTTCTTGCCGAGGCGGCCGCGAAGGCGGGCGCGCTCCTCGTCCAGTTGAGCACCGACTACGTCTTCGGCGGGGCGGGGACCGAGCCCTATCCGGAGGATGCGCCGCCCGCACCCAATGGCGTCTATGCGGAAACGAAGCTCGCGGGCGAGGAGGCGGTGTGCGCCTCCGGGGCCCGGCATCTCATCGTCCGCACGGCGTGGCTCTACGCGCCGTGGGGCAAGAACTTCGCACGAACGATCCTCGCCGCCGCGCGGGAGGGCCGCGAACTCCGGGTGGTCGACGACCAGCGCGGCAGCCCCACCTACGCCCCGGACCTGGCGCGGGCGATCCTGGACCTTATAGAGTCGAGCGCGTGCGGCATCTTCCACGCGGTCAATTCTGGGCAGGCCACCTGGTACGATCTCGCCGCCGAGGAAATCGGGCTCGCCGGGCTCGACGTGCCCTTGGCACGCGTTTCCACCTCCGAGTTCCCCCGTCCCGCGCCGAGGCCCGCATATTCCGTCCTCTCGACTGCGAGGCTGGAGGCCGCCCTCGGCCAACCCATGCGTCCCTGGCGCGAGGCTCTGGCCGCCTGCGTGGCGGAACTCGCCAAGACGGGCGAGCAGCGCTCAGACCAGACGGTGACACCAGGGCAGCCCGCTTCCCCTCGCATCTGCCCCTGGCTCCATGGTATGCTTGGCCCCGGAAACGGAGGTGATTCGTGACGCGCGTTCCGTGGCCATATCTGGTATCCATGGTTTCCGGTATCGTCACCGCGACGGCCATGGTCTTCTCCGCCGTCGGCGTGGCGCGCATCGCCAAGGTGCTCCAGTCGATGAACATCACTACCATGGATGTCACCGAGACCGCCAAGCGGATCGAGAAGACGCGGCAGCGGGTCGGGTGATCCCAGCCGCCGCGCCGTCGTCCTCATCGGGCGGGGAAGAAGACGGGCCGACCGGGATCACCCGGCCGGCCCGATGCATTGCGCGGAAACGGCGTATGTCTCTCGGTCTTAGACGTTCGGCACCGTCTTCATCGCCTTGGCGATCGCCTCCTCGGGATATACGTAGTCTTCGAGCTTGTCCGCGAAGAACGCGTCGTATGCGGACATGTCGAAATGCCCGTGACCGGAGAGCAGGAAGCCGATCACCTTCGGCTCGCCGGTCTTCTTGCACTCGAGCGCCTCGTCGATCGCGACGCGGATCGCGTGCGAGGACTCCGGCGCCGGGACGATCCCCTCGGTGCGCGCGAACTGCACGGCCGCCTCGAAGCACGCGATCTGGTGGCGTTTCTGGGCCTCGATGATGTTCTTGTCGACGAGGGCGGAAACCAGAGGCGCCATCCCGTGGTAGCGCAAGCCCCCGGAGTGGATCTTGGGCGGGACGAACGTGTGCCCGAGCGTGTGCATTTTGAGGAGCGGCGTCATCTTCTCCGTGTCGCCGTAGTCGTAGCGGTACTCGCCCCGCGTCATGGTCGGGCAGCTCTCGGGCTCGACGCCGATCATCTTGATGTCCTGCCCCGCCAGCTTGTCGGGTACGAACGGGAACGCGAACCCCGCGAAGTTCGACCCGCCGCCCACGCAGCCGATGACGACGTCGGGTGACTCCCCCGCCATCTCGAACTGCTGCTTGGCCTCGAGCCCCGTTACGGTCTGGTGGAGCAGGACATGGTTGAGAACGCTCCCGAGCGCGTACTTGGTGTCCTCGCGCGTGGCGGCGTCCTCGACCGCCTCCGAGATCGCCATCCCGAGCGACCCCGGCGTGTCGGGCATCTCCTCGCGGATCTTCCGCCCGGCGTTCGTCTGGTCGGTGGGGCTCGGAAGGACATTCGCGCCCCAGGTGTGCATGAGGCTCTTGCGGTAGGGCTTCTGCTCGAAGCTCACGCGCACCATGTAGACCATGCACTCCAGGCCGAAGAGGCCCGTGCCGAAGGCGAGCGCGCTGCCCCACTGGCCGGCGCCGGTCTCGGTGGAGATGCGCTTCACGCCCGCCACCTTGTTGTAGTAGGCCTGCGCGACGGCGGTATTCGGCTTGTGCGAGCCGGCCGGGCTCACCGACTCGTTCTTGTAATAGATGTGGGCCGGGGTCCCGAGCGCCTCTTCGAGCCTGCGCGCCCTGTGGAGAGGCGTGGGGCGCCAGAGCGCCAGCACCTGCAGTATCTCCTCGGGGATGTCGACCCACCTGTCGGAGCACATCTCCTGCTCGATCAGGTTCGCCGGGAAGATCGGCGCCAGGTCCTCGGGACCGGCGGGCTGCCTCGTCCCAGGGTGGAGCGGCGGCGTCAGGGCGTCGGGGACGTCGCCTACGACGTTATACCACTTCCGGGGAATTCCGTCGGCGGGTAGGTTGATTCGATAGCTGTCCATACGTTCCCCATTTCGGTATGCCGGAGCGCGCCCGCCCCGATGGCCTTTGCGTAGATGCGCGCATTCTTGGCAATTGCTTGCCGCGCGTCAAGCGCGTGTGACTCGCTGTCGCGCGCCGATCCCGCCTTGCCCCATGCGAGGATGGGCACGTAGGGGCCGCCGGGGGGCCTTGACGTCCCAGTTGGCCATTCGTAACGTCCGTACCTGGGAGAGGCATCTTTCTGCCGCGCCCGGACGCCGGGGAGTAACGGTAGTGCGAGGGCAACATCCGGGGCGGGACGGAGCACGGATGCGAAGCGGTCCAGATACAATATCGCCGGAGCCCCATCTCCGCGCCGCGACCACGCGCGCATCGTCGGGCCTCTCGCCTGCGAAGCCCGGGCGGGGGCTCGCGGACCAGGCCGTTCGAGACATCCGCCATTTGCTCCGCGTATTCCTGGGGAGCGTCGAGGATCTCGCCGGCCGGACGTCGCTGTCCTCTCCCGAAGATCTGCTGCGCGCCGCGGCCCGGCTCCGCGTCCTGCCGCAGATCAATTCGGCGCTCGAGAAGTCCGGAACCCCGGAATCGTGGCGCGAGGAGATGTCGGGTCTCTTGGTCCCCGTCATGAGAAGGCGCGCGGCCACCACGATGGCCCTGCAGCATTATGCAAATCTGGTACTGCGATGCATGGAGGCCGCCGACGTCCCCGTGATCCCCTTCAAGGGGACCTTCCTGTCGGCCGACGTCTACGGCGACGCCCTCTTCCGCCCCGGCGCCGACATCGACCTCCTGCTTGTCAGGGGACGGGCCGATGCGGGCCGCGCCTTGTCAGTCCTCGAGGGGATGGGCTACGCCGAGCCGGAGGTGCCGGCTGTGGTGCGGGACTACATCATGAGCGAGAAGGGGCAGTTCGACCTAGTGAGCGAGAAGATGCCCCCGCTTGATATCCACTACGCCCTCTACGACGATCTCCCGAGGATCGCGCGCGAGGACGCGGCGGCGCGCGCCGCCACTGTCACGGACGAGCAGCCCCGCCGGCTCAGGCTCGCCCACATCGACCTCCTCATGGTCCTCGCTGTCCACTACTGGCGGCATCCGGGAGTCGACAGGATGCTCTCCCTCGTCGACTTCGCCATGGTCTGCCGCGACCCCGAGGCCTTCCCGGAGGGATGGCTCAAGATCATCAGGTCCTGGCGGATGGCCTTCTACGTCGCGGCTGCTATGGCCGCCGCCGAACACGATCTCGGCGTCTCCCCGGAGGTCGACGCCTTCGAGCGGCTGCTCGAGGTTCTCCCTCGAAAGGCGAAGGACCTCTGCGCCAGGATCCGCGACGCCGGCCCCGACGACCTCCCTTTCGGTCTCGTCCAGCGCGTCCACCGGCTCGGCCTGCCCTGGGGGCAGAGGCTGCGCGCCGTCAGGAAGTACGTGTGGCCGCACCCCGGACGGCTGGCCGAGGAGGAGGGGGCCGGGCGGTCGTCCCGCAGGTTGTCGGCGAGGCTCGGCCTGGCGTGGCGTCGCCTGCTTCGGGGGATACGTCTGAGGTAAAGCTACGCCCAACCCGGTTCCGCGGGTGATGCGGCCTCGCGACGCGCCCCGGATACCCAGGCTGCCTTTGCGGGGCGGGGGGGCGGCTACTCGGAGACTTCCGAGGCGACCGGAGTGGCGCCTTCTTCCGCGATCCCGCGGGAGCGACCCAGGGCGAACTCGACGAGTTCCAGGACCACGCCCGCGACAACATAGAGGGTGAAACCCGCCGCGAGCGTCACCTCGAGTTGGATGAAGGCGATCACGGCCACGAGGAAGAGAACCACGAGATGCGGGAACGGCTTCTGCCCCGAGAGGACCTTGCGGCCAAGATGCGAGTAGCCCATGCGCGTCACCATGAGGACGCCCACGAGCAGCGTGTAGACCGGGAGCAAGGCGACTATCCAGTCGGCGTGTCTGGCGACGGACAGGCCCTGAAGGAAAGGATCCTGCGACTTGAGGCCGAGGTGGAGGAGCGCGAGACTCACGATCGCGCCCGCTGCGGCCGGCGTGGGGAGCCCCGCGAAACGCTCCCCGGGCTGCGTGTCCTTGTCGACGTTGTAGCGCGCGAGCCTCATGGCTGCGAAGGCGGCGTAGGCGCCCGCGAGGATCCAGGCGGCCCGGTGCATATGCCCTGCCTTCCAGAAGTCGTGCGTCTTCGCGAGCGCCACCACCAGCACAGCCGGCGCCACGCCGAAGCTCACCACGTCCGAGAGCGAGTCGATCTCGGCGCCGAACGCGCTGTCCCCGCCGGTCATGCGCGCGATCTTGCCGTCGAGTAGGTCGGCCACCATCGCGAAGCAGATGAGCATCGCCGCGAGATAGAGCGCGCCCTCGTGTTCGCCGCCCTCCATGAGCGAGCAGGCCTTGACGGAGTATGTGATCGAAGCGAACCCGCACAGGAAGTTCGCCATGCTCACCGCGGTCGGGACGACCTGGACCCTGAAGTGCCTCATCCCTCGTCGCCCTTCCGGCCCGAGGCGCCCGCGACCGTGCCGATGACGGTCCGGCCGCCCCTGACCTTGTCGCCGATGCCGACGGCGAGTTCGGCCGCGCCCACGGGCAGATAGAGCTCGGTCCGCGAGCCGAACTTGATCATCCCGAAGCGCTCTCCCCGCGCGAGTTCATGCCCCTCGTTGCAGGCGCACACGATCCGGCGGGCGATGATGCCGCTGATCTGCTTGACCTTGAGAAGAAGCGGCTTCCCCCCCGGGGTGACGTCGGCCTCGAGGCCGACGGTGTTAGACTCGTTCTCGGCGCTCGCCCTCTTGTTGAAGGCCGCGAAGAACTTCCCCGGCCGATACTTGACGAAGGTCACGCGCCCGGCGAGCGGCGCGCGGTTCAGGTGCACGTCGAGTATCGAGAGGAATATCCCCACCCGCACGGCCTTACCGCCGATGACCTCGGGCTCGTCGACCTCCTCGATGTCGACGACCTTGCCGTCGGCGGGGGAGACGATGGTGTTCCCGTCCCCCGGGATGGAGCGGTACGGGTCGCGGAAGAAGTAGAGCGTGAAGAGGAGCGGCACCGCGGGCGCGATCGCGGCCCACGGCGTCACCCAGTACGCGAGCGCCGCCGCCCCGCCCCCGAAGACGACGATCGCCAGAAACACTTCCCTGAGACCATACCGCGTGAGCACCTCTACCCGCTCCCTTCCCATCTCCATGGGCAAGGATATCGGCATGCCGGGAGGAGTCAAGCCCGCTACACCTCGCCATCGACCGAAGGAGCGTGTCCTCCCGCTCGCGCGCCGGATTCACCTTGGATCGCCCTCACAAGAACAGGGCCCAGAACTGGCAGGGCCCGCCCGCCTGCTGGCAGACAGGGGCGCCTCTCCCAAGGCAGCTCAGGGCGCAGGGGCTGTCTGGGAGGGCGGGGTGACGTGGTCGTCCTGGCCTTTGTCATCATCCCATCACAGGAATTGATCCTCCTTTCCCGCTCGGTCAATTCGACAAGGGGGGCCCGGCTTGCCACCTCGATAGGGGGCACTGCCAGATTGCATGGCACGCGACAGCCGGATCACCATTGCCCCCAGACAACCCCGCCAAAGCCAAACATGGTCGAGCCATGGCTGGCCTCCCACACTTGGCCCGCCCTCTCCAGAGCTCTGTTCTGGCAACGGCGATAGACCCATGCCATATTCTTGTCGCCGTGCGCATTGAGAGCCGCAGTCAGATCCTCAATCGCGTCAGCCTGCCCCAGCGAGATGATCGTGTAGACCGCGTTCTTGATCTTCTTCTGTTGTGTCGTGCGCATGTCTTCAAGGAGTATGCGCTTGGCCTCGGGCCAGTCCATCCGGAGAGCTTCGCCGTCTCTCCTGCCGCCCCGGAAATACGTCCGCTCCCGTGGGGTGGTCGGGTGCCACCCCAGTTCCAGCAGGGAAGAGATGAGGATCTCATTGTTCTTCCAGTCGGGCAATGCTGCAACGAGAGAAGCCACGGCCCTCCTGTCGCCGAGCTTGCCCAATGCCCTAGCGACATCCCACCGCACGCCGGAGTCCTTGTCCTTGAGGAGCACGATGAGCGGCGCCAAGGCTTGCGTGTCTCCCAGCCTTCCCAGCGCTCTCGCGGAATATCTCCTTACTCGCCAGTCCATGTCATACAGGCACGCGATCAGGGGCTTGACTGCTCGCGGATCCCCCAGCTTCGCTAGCGCCTCCGCGCCGCCCCGTCGTACTTCCACGTATTCGTCTTCCAAGCTCGCGATCAGGGGCATGACAGCTCGTGCGTCCCCCAGCGTCTCCAGTGCCGCCACCACGCCCTCTCGCACCCGCCCGCACCCGTTCTTCAAACACACAATTTGGGGCTCGACGGCTCGCGAGTCTCCCAACTCCGCCAGTGC
>Ga0272441_10011489_pt1 | contig 13130 bp, 9 predicted proteins | sample SSMProp6N_FD_193582 | JGI IMG/M metagenome (GOLD analysis project Ga0272441, IMG submission 193582) | Marine sediment archaeal communities from Little Sippewissett salt marsh, Falmouth, MA, United States - SSM-Prop-6N | ecosystem: Environmental > Aquatic > Marine > Wetlands > Sediment ... | reverse complement strand
ATTCGGCCAGGCAATAAGCTTCATTATCTTCCGCGTCGGCCAATAAATCCGGCCGGGGCATACATTCAAATATATTAAAGGACGCGGTAAACGTTTGCGCGGCTTTGATCATTTTTTGAGAAAGCGGATTCAGACCGGTTCCGCCCGTCGGCCGGTGAAACCGTGTACCCGCGCAACCGGCAAAAATATTTTCCCACCATCGGTCCACGCCAATTGCCGGTTCGTTGGGCCTGTTGCCATGCCGTCGGTGATACACTTTAATATTTGTTAACGGACGAATGCCGCCGTGGTCCTTCATCAAATCCCGGACCCAGAGGGCGTTATCATAATGAGTTTGGCCCTCCTGCCAGTTGTTCTGCGATATATCGAAAAATGAAAATAAATCGGGGTGATCATAAGTTCTTTCATGCTCTTCGTTATGCAGATCATGCGCGTCCCACATTTCTGTCAACAAGATATTTATCCCGGATTTTTGGGCTTTATCCCGGATATATTTTGCCCAGTACCACGCCCATTCCGCGGGAGCCCGGGTTTCATTATCCATGCAGTAAAGTACATTCCCGTATTTAAAACCTATCCCCGTTAGCTTGTCCACAAATTTTTGCTGATATTTTAAAAGTTCCGTATCGTTATTTTTTTCCGGTATGGAAAAAACAAACGGCTGGGGTTCTCGGGCCGGATGGTGCGGCCACGCAGTTTCGAGCCGGGTGTTCTCCGTTGTATAATTAACATTATTCGCCGGATTAAAGGGATTAACAAGCCAGTTATCCCGGTAAAAATCAAACGTTGCCCATATTTCGATCTGCACAATGATCTCACGCGCTTCAGCTTCTTTAAGGCACTGTTCAAACCTGTCCCAGTATGCGTCATTAAAAACATTCAGATCATATTTGCCGTTTTCGAGCCCGGCAAAGGGCCAGACGTTTCCGCTGTCCCGGCTGGACATGGTGCAGCGGATATAATTCCCTCCGATGTTTTCCAGGATCTCAAAATTTTGCCGCATGAGACCGGGATGATTGAATAGATTGTCTTCATCCGATCCGCCAAGCAGTAACACAGGTTTATCGTTATATACAAAATAATACGGATTTTTTTCATAAATCTGTATCGGCTTTACTGACTTTTTTGATGCGTCCGGAGCACAAAAAAATAAAGACGGTATAACTGTCAGGAATAACAATTTCTCAAAAAATCGCATCTCCCTGTCTCCTTTTTTAAATAAAAAGATTTTTCAGGATCATCTCCCGGGGTACGGTCCTGAACAAACCCATATCCATGGATTAATTATACCAAATTATCACAACAAAAATATAACAAATCATTTGTTATCTTCAAGGCAAATATTTTATTTTTACTTGACTTTGCGATGTTAAAATCATATAATTAATTTAAAACCATTCAAGTCGGGATACTATGATGAAATACAGTTTACGTATTTTTTTTGTTATCTTTACCGTTTTCGTTTTAATTATTAACGATAAAAGTACAGCCCAAAGGGGGGATAAAGAAAAGTTTCCAATTTTAGCCTGGTATGGCCCGGACTTAGACAGAAGCGGATTGACCCCATTCAACCGGATGAAAGATGCCGGATTCACAATATGCTATAATCCATTTAAGGACAAACTGTCGAATTTCAGGCTGCTTCGGATCGCTGATTCGCTCAAATTCAAAGTATTGTTAAGTGATCAAAAAATTGATTCTTTGGTCACGGCCCCGGACTCACAAATCAATACTATCGATCAAATCGTTGCAGATTATCACGGCTATTCCTCGCTGTGGGGTTATTTGTTATATGACAAACCCGGTATTGTCCATTTCGAAAAGTTGGCTGAAATAAAAGAACGTATTCAGGAACAGGATCCCGCGCACCCGGTTTTCATTAACCTGCTTCCGATCTATTCGACGCCGATCCAAATGGGCCAGTCGAATTATTTTAATTATGTTTGGAAATTTATTGATATAACAAATCCCGGTTTTCTCTGTTTTGAACATTTCCCGGTTACCCGGAAAGGGCTGCGCGCGGATTATTATAAAAATCTGGAGATCATTCGAAAAGCGGCGTTAGACAAGAATATTCCATTTTGGGCCCGGATACTGTCCGTCCCCCATCTTTCTTATCCGGAAACGGAACATTCCCACCTGAGGGTGCAAATATACAGCGCGCTGGCATACGGCGCAAAGGGAATGGCCTATTTTACATATGTTACCCCCGACAGTCAATTATGGAAATATGGTTCCGCTCTACTGGACCAGGACGGCAATCCGACCGGCACTTATGAATACGCCACGATCATAAATAACGAAGTCCATCAATTGGCGCCGACATTGATGAACTTAAAGTCCACGGGAGTATATCATAGTGAGCCGGCGCCGGGCGGCTGTTCTCTACCGGGACCCGATATCCCGATTGTCAGAGTAGAAGGCGAATCGGTTTTAATGGGCTTTTTCGAACACGGAAGGAAAAAATATGTTTTATTGGTGAACAAAAACTATATGTATGGAGCCAAACCGCGAATATTTTTTTCACAAAAAGTTAGAAAAATCCGGGAAATATCAAAAAACAACTTTAAACCCCTTTTCGTAAATTTTAAATCGACGGAAACTGAAAAAAGCCGTACTATATTGTTTAAAGCGGGTGATGGCAGGTTATTTCGCATTTATGAGTAACAATAAAAATTCAGAACCACTTATGAAAAACCGGAATCCGGCAGGCAGTTAAATACTCAAAAAAAATAATTATCAACTATACGGGAGATCAAGGGGATGAATAAAGAACGAATTATAGCGCTCAAACAAGAGGCGGAGAACTATTTAGCCGGTGAATTATTGCCCTTCTGGCTGGATCGATGTAAAGATGAACAATACGGGGGGTTTATCACTCATTTTGATAAGGACGGCAACGATACCGGCGAAGACCAGAAATCGCTGATCGCGCAGGCAAGAACTGTCTTCAGCATGTCGGCGGCCCATCGCGCCGGATACGGGCAGGGCAAATGCGCCGAATTCGCGTCTCACGGTGTGGATTTTTTACTGGACAATATGTGGGATAAAGATTTCGGCGGATTTATATGGACGGTCGACCGGAAAGGCAACACTCAAATAAAAAAAAAGATCATTTACGGGCTCAGTTTTGCTATTTACTCTTTGAGTGAATATACCTTATCGACGGGAGACCGGCGCGGCATCGAATACGCGGAAAAGGTGTTTGATCTGTTGCAGAAATACTGCGCCGATACCATGTACGGAGGCTATTTTGAAATGTTCGAAAAAAACTGGGCGCTGTGCGGGCCCGGTAGCGGCGGCGGCGATAGAAAAACTCTTGACGCGCACATGCACCTTATGGAAGCTTTTACGACCCTGTACGAATGTTCGGGTGAAAACATCCATCGGCGCAAATTGCAGGAGATCATCGATATCCTGATCAAAAGGATAATACATCCCGAATTCGCCACCGGAATTCCCCAATTCTGGAGCGACTGGCAGATCGCCCCGCAGATCAAGTTCGATATCGTCTGGGGATGGGATCGTTTTGCCGAAGGCGGGGCAAAAACAAACGCCGAGGATAATACGTCGTACGGTCATAACGCCGAATTTGCCTGGTTATTGAACAGGGCGTTGAACGTTATGGGGGGGGATAAAACGCCGTATATGAATATTATGAAAAAACAACTGGACCATGCCGTTGAATATGGAATTGATTGGGAACATGGCGGCGTATATGTTGAGGGTTCCCATGCCGGACAAGTGTACGACAGGGAAAAAGAATTCTGGCAGCAGGCGGAAGTGAAAATCGGTATGCTGGACGGCTGTATCCTGTTTGACACCGATAAATACTGGCCCGCTTATGAAAATGTTCACCGGTTTGTGTTTGACAAGATGATCAATCACAAAACAGGTGAATGGTGGCCGCTTTTGACCCGTGAAGGTGAACCCATCTGGACCCACATGAGCCATTCCTGGAAAGTCAATTACCATACCATCCGTTGTATGGTCGAATGTATAAAACGACTGGATATTCTGGCAAAAAAGTACGGTTAACAAACAATTCTGCAAATACGACTATGAAAATTGAACAGATTGAAAATATTTTAAAAAAAATCCGGAATGTAAAAATTGCCGTGTACGGTGATTTTTGTCTTGATGCGTACTGGATTTTGAATCCGGAGGGCGGGGAAATTTCCGCTGAAACCGGTCTTCAGTCGCAGGCGGTCAGCAAACAATATTATAAGCTTGGCGGTGCGTCCAATGTGGTGGCCAATCTTGCGGCATTGGCGCCCGCGTCCATACAGGTAATCGGGGCGATCGGCAATGACATCTTTGCCCGGGAATTAGTCCGGCAGTTTACCGGGTTGGGCGTGAATACGGAACATCTGGTGACGCAGGAAAATAATTTTGATACCGTTGTGTTCGGCAAAAGATATTTGCACGATGTGGAAAAGCCGCGCATTGATTTCGGTTTTTTCAACAAACGCAGCCGGGAAACCGATTCGCGGATCATCCGGTCCATACGAATGGCTTTGCAAAGCTGCGACGTCTTGATCTTTAACCAGCAGGTCCCCGGCAGCATCAATGACTTTTTTATTCAACAGGCCAATGACCTATTCAAAGAATTTACCGATAAAATAATTCTGCTGGATTCCAGGCATTTCGGGCCAAAATTCAACAACATTTACAGAAAGACCAATGATCTGGAAGCGGCCGGACTTGCCGGCGTCAAAATCAACACAGACAAACCCATCGCTGTGACAGAGATAAATAAATACGCAAAACAACTTTATCAGGGATCTCGAAAACCGGTATTCATCACCCGCGGCGAGAGAGGGATCGTTACCGCCGATGCCGAAGGAATCCATCATGTGCCCGGCATACAGTTCATGAAAAAGCTGGATACGGTGGGCGCCGGAGATACGGTCGTCAGCGCCCTGGCCCTGTGCCTGGCCGCGGGTTGTAAGCCGGAGGAAGCGGCGGAATTCGCCAATCTGGCGGCCGGAGTAACCGTGCAAAAACTGCTGCAAACGGGGACCGCATCCGGTGAAGAGATCCTCGACCTGTGCAGAGATTTTTCCTATATCTACCTGCCCGAACTGGCGGATGACTTAAAAAAGGGGCTCTATATCCCGGACAGCAGAATTGAGGTGTGCGGCGATATCAATGATATGGAACTGAATCAGGTAAAACATGTTTTGTTTGACCATGACGGCACCATCAGCACATTGCGCAGGGGCTGGGAGGATATCATGGAACTGGTGATGGTGAGAGGTATTATGGGATCGAAATATAAAAACTCGGGCAAGGAGCTGTTCGACAAAGTTACCGACAGGGTTCGCGATTACATCGAGTTGTCAACCGGGGTGCAGACCATTGTACAAATGGAAGCGCTGGTTGACATGGTCAAAGAGTTTGCCCTGGTACCGCCGGAACAAATATTCGACAAATTTGCCTACAAACAAATTTACAATGAGCTTTTAATGGAATCGGTGGAATCACAAATGGCAAAAATCAAAAAAGGCGCCTGGAGTAAAACCGATTTTACAAAAGAGGGAATTGTCAAATTTTTGCAACGTTTGCGTGAAGAGGGCGCGACACTTTATCTGGCCAGCGGCACGGACAAAAAAGATGTGATAGCCGAAGCAAAGACCCTCGGTTACGCATACCTGTTCAACGGTGGTATTTACGGCAGCCTTGATGATATCACCAAATTTTCCAAAAAGATATTGATCGAAAAGATCATTCGGGATAACGGCCTAACCGGACCGGAGCTGGCTGTTTTTGGTGACGGTCCCGTGGAAATACAGAAATGCCGGAAACATAATGGCATCGCGATCGGCGTTGCCAGCGACGATACGGCCAGGTACGGATTGAACATTTTCAAACGCAAACGCCTGATCAGGGCGGGCGCGCACATGATCATCCCGGATTTTTCTAAAGTCGATCAGCTTTTGGATATTTTGTTTTAATATTGAACCTGATTACAAGGAGGGATTATCTAAAACTTTTTATATTACCGGTTCGAATGGGATCAATAATTGCCGTTCATAATCATATCAAGTCTTTTTAATGCTGAAATAATTAAATCAAATTATAATAAATTTATAAAGGGAATGAATATGGCACAACTTGCAATTAATGGTGGAGAAAAGACCCGGTCAAAGGACTTTTTTCTGTGGCCCTATTATGACGACCGCGAACTCAAATATGTCGAGGAAACAATAAAAAGCCGTCAATGGTTCTCCGGAATGCGCGGGGCGGATCCCGGCACGAAAACAGCGGAACTGGAACAAAAGTTCGGCAGCTATTTTAAAGCCGCGCACGCGATGGCCTGCGCCAACGGCACGGTTGCTATTGAAATCGCGTTACGCGCCGCCGGTATAGGCGCCGGCGATGAAGTGATCGTTCCGGCGCTCACATTTATCGCCACGTTGAGCGCGGTGCAGCAGGTCAACGCCATCCCGATCATTGTAGACACTGTTTATGATACCCAATGTATCGATCCGGATGAAATTGAAAAAGCCGTTACGGACAAAACACGGGCCATTATCCCGGTGCATTATGGCGGGTTCAGCGCCGATATGGACCGGATCAATCAGATTGCCAAAAAACATAACCTGATCGTGATAGAAGACGCGGCGCACGCGCATGGTGCGGTTTATAAAGGCAGAAAGATCGGTACTCTGGGAGACATAGCCACATTCAGTTTTCAGGAGAGCAAAACCATGACCGCCGGCGAAGGCGGCATGATCACCACCAACAATCCCGAACTGGCGGAAAAGTGTATCCAGTACCGAAGCTGCGGCAGGTATGACGGGGAATCCTGGTATGTGCACTATGTTCTGTCCGTCAATTACAGGCTGTCCGAGATCCAGTCCGCCATGCTGCTGGCCCAGTTGGAAAGACTTGATGACCAGCTCAAACTCAAAAATGAAAATGCAAGATATCTTGCCGAAATATTCAAAGATGTTGATGGTATAACCCCGGTACCCGGCGACGGTTGTACGGACCTGAACGGTTTTTATCTTTATCTGCTGCAATATGATAAATATAAATTTGCCGGTGTTTCCCGGAACCGTTTTGTCGACGCGTTGAACGCCGAAGGTGTGCCCTGCCATATCGGTTACCCCTGGCCGCTTTCAAAGAATCCCATGTTCCAAAAAATCAAAGAGGGCGCAAAGGGCTGTCCGTTTACCTGTCCCTATTACGGAAAACAAATATCCATTAAGGATCAGAAATTCCCGGTGACGGAAAAAATATGCGATGAAACGGTTGTTATCCCGCACCAGGTTTTATTGTCGCCGGCGTCCGACCTCGACGATATTATTAAAGCCATTAACAAAATACAGGAAAATGCTCAGGAACTTGTATAAAGGGAGGACAGACCGTGGCGGAAAACAGTTCGGAAGTTAAATTACGCCGGGTGCTTAAATTAAGCGATCTGGTTATTTACGGCATTATACTGATCCAGCCGGTGGCCGCGCTGCCCCTGTTTGGTCACGCCAACAATATCTCCAAAGGGCACGCGTCCACAACCATTCTGATCGCCATGTTCGCCATGATCTTTACCGCGATCAGTTACGGACGAATGGCGAACCGGTACCCGGCGGCCGGATCGGCGTATACCTATGTCGGCCGGGGACTCAATTCGCATCTCGGATTTATCGCCGGCTGGTGCATGTTCCTTGATTACCTGCTGATACCGATCCTGTGTGTGATCTATACCAGCATCACCGCGTATCACCTGTTGCCGTTTGTCCCCTATTTTGTCTGGATCATTTTTTTTGCGTTCGGTTTTACCGTATTAAATTTGAACGGCATCAAGGTGACCTCCAGGGCAAATTGGGTCCTGCTGATCGTGATGAGTGTTGTGGTGTTTTATTTTATGATCGCAGCGATCCGGTATATATTACTTAAAAATGGATTGGGAGGTCTGTTCACAACTGAACCCTTTTATCACCCGGACTCCTTTTCGTGGGATGTGATCGGTTCCGGAACGGCCCTGGCCGCGCTGACCTATATCGGATTTGACGGCCTGACGACATTGTCGGAGGAAGTTGAAAATCCGCGCCGCAACATCATGCTGGCGGCTGTATTGACCTGTTTGATAACCGGGTTATGGAGCGGTTCGCAGATATATCTTGCCCAGGTCTCCTGGCCGGACTGGGCCTCGTTTACCGACGGACTGACAACCGAAGCCGCCCGCAACAACGCGCTGGATACGGCCATTATGGCGGTCGCCAACAGGGTCGGTGGTTTCAGACTGGACGCCACGTTGGCGTTCATTCTGCTGATCGGCAGCGTGGGCTCGGGTGTGACCGGACAGGTCGGCGCCGCTCGCCTGCTGTATGGTATGGGGCGCGACAGGATCATCCCGAAACGATTTTTCGCCCACCTGGATAAAAAGCACGCCGGTCCGACTTATAATATTATGCTCGTGGGTTTTCTGGCATTGCTGGGCGCCGCGACCCTGAATTACGAAGAAAGCGCGCGGCTAATCAACTTTGGCGCTTTTCTGGCGTTCATGGGCGTCAATATCGCTTCCATGCGGGAGTATTATTTTAAAAACAAGGACAAGGGCTTTAAAAGTTTTATGATCAACTTTTTACCCCCGGCAATCGGCGCTTTTATCTGTTTGCTGATCTGGAAAAGCCTGCCGCTGAAAACTTTTATCATCGGCGGCACATGGATGATGATCGGCATTGTATACCTTGCCATTCGGACCGGCGGTTTTCGCCGCAAGATGGACATGATCGATTTTTCGGAGGGTTGATTAAAAGACAACAACAATGTGCAGGAATTTTTAAAAAATTTCTTGCACATTTCTTCAATTTTAGCTATATATCAGATATTTTGATGGGATAGATTCAATTGTTTCGGAGTGGACCTGCCTGGTACATAATTTCAAAAACAATAATTACTCTGTTTTAACAGGAGGCATAATGAAAAAAGTATTCTTGTCTTTTGTCGTCATTGTGGTCTTTTGCGGATTGGATTTGGCGTTCGCGCAGGAGACGACGCAAAGTGAAACTGTTGAGCCATCCAAGCAAGCTGACGAACCTTCTCCCAAAAATGAAAAAGAGCAAACCCTGAAAAAATCGGATGAACCTTCTCCCCAAAATGACGAGGAACAAACCCTGAAAAAATCCGATGAATCATCACCACGGAAAGAAGATGAAATGTCCACGCAGCAAGCTGATGAACCCGCTTCAGAAGAAGCTAACGAACCAGCATCTCAGAAAGCTGATGAACCTGCTCCGAAGAAATCTGACGAACCATCATTGCACAAAGCTGATGAATCCGCTTCGGAAGAAGCTGACGAACCCGCATCGGGACAAGCTGACGCGCCATCCTTGCAAAAAGCTAATGTCGCGACGGTGCAACAGGCCGGTGAGATGCCGCAGGCTATTAAGGTTGTTGATGTAGAACCGTATTATTACTGCGCTCTGGAAATGACCGGCAGTTATGATCAGCACGGAACAGGATTTAACACGCTCTATGAACAGGCCGGCATACAAAACCTGCCGCAAAATCAGCCCCCGTTTGGAATTTATTTCAATGATCCGGGCCAAACACCGGAAGAAGAGCTGAAATGGGAACTTGGTCTTGTGTTGCCGGATTCCAGTCAGGTCGCCGAACCATTAAAACTGAAAAAATGGGAATTCAACCGGGTTGTTACCAGAATGTATGACGGTGTATTTGGCGCCGAAGAAATGGGCCAGGTGTTTGTCGAAATGTACGCGTGGATCGGACAAAACAAGTATACCACGGCCGGCCCGCTTTTGGAAAGATATCTCAGCCAGATGGAACAAAATGCAAAAGGTGAATGGATGGGAAAAGTAGAGATATGGATACCGGTGCAAAAAGCAGAATAGTCAATTTGACCTCCCGGAGGTACCGGGCCTCCGGGTAGTGTTTATCGTTTGCTTCGGATTACGATATTATACACCTCAATATTCCGAAAATCAAAAAATAAAAAGACAATATATTTATGTCTTGATGTTGATAATACCGAAAATCCGGCTGAACACATCAAATATCTATACTGGGCAACAAAATATTTCGAATTTGTTTTTTTTTGTTGAAATAATTTTGCTCTTAAATTGTTATTATGATTGAAATTTTCATAACAGGTAACAGCAAAATAAAATAAACTATTCGTTAAGTTTTTTAGGGAGGAATTGATGAAAAAACAAATTTTAACAGTACTGACAATATTATCCATATTTTTTGTGTTCGTGACAGCTCCGGTTTTCGCGCACTGTGAAATACCGTGCGGTATTTATAACGATCAACTCCGGGTAGACCTGATTAAGGAACATATCACCACCATTGAAAAATCAATGAACCAGATCAACGAGTTGTCCGGCAAGGACCCGTTGAATTATAATCAACTTGTGCGCTGGATAGATAATAAAGAAGAACACGCCAACAAGATACAGGACATCGTTTACCAGTATTTTATGACCCAGCGGATCAAAGCGGCCGCTCCGGCGGATAAAGCGGCGTATAATGACTATGTCACCAAACTCTCCTATCTGCATCAATTGCTGGTTGCGGCGATGAAAAGCAAACAGACAACCGACCTGGCCCATGTCAAAACACTGCGAATGCTGATCGATAAATTTGAAAATGCCTATTTCAGTGAACATGACAAAGTCCATTTAAAGGAACACAAAAAATAAATATTTTTTTCAACGGATTTTTACGCACGTTGTGATGCAAATGTAAAACAGCGTGGGTTTTTTATTTATTGTCGAATTCATCAGCGTAGCTTCTTAAATAACCAAAAAGCCGGCAAACCGGTCAGCACCGTTCCAACGGCGATGGATGATTCCACCGGCCGTTCGAAATAGGCCAGCGCGAGCATGGACACGCCAAAAACCAAGTAAATTACGGGCGCAAGGGGGTAACCCGGCATCCTGTATATATTATTTTTTTTCCTGAGTTTGAACACACCCAAAACGGCCAGCAGGGGGAAAATGCCCAACGAAAATCCCATATAAGTCAGTATCTGGTCGAATGTACCGGACAAAACCAGAATTGATGAAATGAGCCCCTGCAGGGCAATCGCTTTCACCGGCACTTTGAATTTATGATGCACGTGGGCGGCAAATTTAAAAAAATAGCCGTCCCGCGCCATGGCGTAATAGACCCTCGGTCCGAGAATAATAAACGCGCTCAGGGAGGAGAACAGGGCGAACGAGATCAATAGCGAGAAAAGCTGACCCGCTGTTTTGCCGAACAGTCGGCCCGCCGCCAGCCCGCCGATGGAAATGACCCCTTTCATATCAACCGGATCGACCGCGTACACAAACAAAGTATTCAGGCCCAGATACAGTATCAATACAATGGCCGTGCCGTACAAAAGCGAACGTGGCAGGTTTTTAACGGGATATTTGATCTCCGAGCCGATATAGGTCGCCGCGTTCCAGCCGCTGTACGCGAACATGATCCACATCAGCGACAGGCCGATGGTTTTCCAGCCGCTAAAATTCAGGGTTAAATGTCCGGCCTGGGTGATATGGCTCAAATCACCTTTACCAAACGTAAATCCCAAAGCCAGCAAGCCGATAATCAGGCCGACTTTTAACAGTGTTAAAATATTCTGTATCAACGCGCCGAATTCGATCCCCCGGATGTGGATCAGGGTAAAAATTGTGATCACCAGAATGGAAAACAGTTTTTTGATCAAACCGGGATCCATTAGCCCTGTTGAACCGCTCCACAACAAAAGCTGCGGGAACGCCCTGAAAAAATATTCGCTGAAACCGATGGATGAGGCGGCAATGGGCGCGGAAAACCCGACGATAAATGAAACCCAGCCGCTCAAAAAGCCGAACAGCGGATGATATAACTTTGAGAGAAAAATATATTCACCGCCGGCCCGCGGCATGGCGGCGCCAAGTTCGCTGTAGGCCAGCGCCCCGCACAAGGCAAGCAGCCCGCCAACAGCCCACAAACCCAACATCAGCAGGGGACTGCCCAGGTCACGTATCAGCAATCCGGAGGTTGTAAATATACCGGCGCCGATCATATTGGCAATGACAATATTTGTCACCGGGAACAGTCCCAATTTTCGCTGCAGAGATGTACCGTTTTGCTCTTGTTCCATTTTCATTACCGGATTAATCTGTGAATGAGCTGAAAAATTATTTTTTGACTTTTTTGTAACTGATGGAAATGCCAGCGCGACTTCTTTTGTCAATTGATGTGTCCAGTTCCGGATGATCTTTGATAAACTCATAAAATTCCCTGATATCGCGGCTGTAACTCATATCCTTGACGTTATGCGCGGTAAAACAGCCGCCGGCAATAAGTTTGGGTAATACGGCTTTCAGGTAATTGACATACCAGTATTTGTCCGCGTCGCTGAACACAAAATCAAACGGGCCCTCAAGTTCGGGGACAATGTCGTGTGCGTCTCCCAGACGGGCGTCAATATAATCCGAAAGTCCGGCTTCCTTAAAATTTTTCAGAGCCTGTTTATGGCGTCCCTTGTCAATATCAATGGTGATAAGCTTGCCCCCTGTTTTGCTGAGCGCCCAGGCGATCCAGATTCCCGAGCGCCCGGTGGAGGTGCCGATCTCCAGCGCCCGGGTATAATTGTTTTTTATGATGATATCGTATAATATCTTCCCGTCCGTTGACGATATATTCATATCGTGCCATCGATCCTGGTGTTCATCGAGGAATTTTCTGACTTTTTCATCAAGGGTCTGCTTTGTTTTATCCACGCCACATACGGGAATTATAAAACACAGGATCCCTGTGAAAAAAACAGGCCAAAATAATAAGCCGAATATCTTCATTTTTTGTCTCCAATAATTATTACTTAATAAAATAGTCATAACTTTTATGTTATACAACAACAGCAAAGTTAATTTTATGCTTTTTTATTTTAAAATTTTTTATATTACGTTAACTGGTCATCCATAATAAGTGAGGGCATATCATGAAAAACACCGTACCGAAAAAAATAGTGTTATCCATTCTGGTCATCCTGATGAGCGGTATAACAGGTTTATATGCCGCGCCATCTGACGAAAATGAAATCCCCCTGCCGGAACATCCGCGGCCGGATTTTATGCGGACGGGCTGGCTGAACCTGAACGGTTTATGGGATTTTCAATTCGATACTG